>SDBU01003887.1_pt1 | contig 18727 bp, 14 predicted proteins | sample 2277071 | NCBI WGS metagenome assembly SDBU01 (sample SAMN10397929, study PRJNA504765) | marine sediment metagenome | isolation source: marine sediment core GS08_GC12, 126 cmbsf | place: Arctic Ocean: Gakkel Ridge, Loki's castle | collected 2008 | reverse complement strand
CTGATGGCTCTGTACGTTGGATTCAGCATCGCGGATTTCCCATCCGAGATGAGCATGAGAATCTCCACCGGATTGCTTGTGTGGCTACAGATATCACTGAACGCAAGCGGGCGGAGGAAACATCTTTGGCCGACTTGATAGCGCAGAAGCACGACGTTGAACTTCTCCTTGATAACTTGAGCGACGGTATTATCTCACATGATAATCACCGGCGTATCAACTATTTCAACCGAGCTGCCGAAATGATAACTGGTTATCGTCGGGAGGAAGTACTCGGGCGCGATTGTTACATGGTATTCCAAGGTGGTTTTTGCGGAAGCAAATGTTCTTTCCGTGGAGAAACGCCAACGTGTGAACACACCAGTTGTTCCATTGACATCACTGCAAAAGATGGCGAACAACGCCGTGTGGAGATGTCGGCGATGCCGATGGAAGATAACAGCGGGAAGATTGTTGGGCATCTTGCCTCTTTCCACGATGTCACTAGGCTCCTGGAACTTGAACGCCGATTAGGCGAAATTCAACAGTTCTCTGGAATTATCGGGAACCACCCTAAAATGCTCAATATTTTTGATATGATTCGCCACCTAGCAACGAGCGACGCTCCTGTGTTGATTCAGGGTAAAAGTGGTACAGGTAAGGAACTTGTCGCCGCTGCTATCCACAATGAAAGTAATCGCGCAGACAGACTCTTTGTGCCGGTAAACTGCGGCGCGCTACCGGCAGGGACACTGGAAAGCGAACTCTTCGGGCATGTCAAAGGAGCTTTCACTGGAGCCATTAGAGACAAAAAAGGACGTTTTGATTTAGCTAACGGCGGAACTCTCTTCCTTGACGAAGTTAGTGAGCTAAGTCCTGCAGCACAAGTCAAGCTACTCCGAGCTTTACAGGATGGTACGTTTGAGCGCGTGGGAGGCGAAGCTACTATTAAAGTTGACGTCCGAGTGATTAGCGCCACCAACAAAGACCTAAAAGAGGAGGTAGCCTTAGGAAAGTTCCGTGAAGACCTTTACTACAGGTTATGTGTCTTTCCCATGAATTTGCCTCTGTTGCGCGATAAAAAAACTGACATTCCTCTCCTGACAGAGCATTTTCTGAAACTAGCGGCAGTCGAAGAAGGACGCGAAAATGTATTGCTCTCCCATGAAGCCCTTTCAGCCATGATGGAATACCAATGGCCGGGAAATGTACGCGAGCTTCAAAATGCTCTCCAATACGCTCTCATTAAGTGTAGAGAAAATGTCATTGAGCTTTCACATCTACCAAACACTATACTTTCCAACGTCAGTGTAGTCAAGCTGAAGGGACGCCGTCGCAAGCGAAAGTTGGAGTTTTCAGGCGTGCAGCGCGCCCTTCGACAAACAAATGGGAACAAAGTTGAGGCTGCCCGGCTTCTTGGTGTCTCGCGTGCTACTCTCTACCGATTCATATCCGACGCTAGAATGGCGGATTCCGATTAGCGATTATGGCTTTTAATCCTTAGTTGAGGGTGTTCACTACTCCATGGGAAATCTTTTAGGAAATGCAAAAATCGTGTATTTTCTCCTTCGTCAAAGGTAGGTCCGCTTTCTCCAGAACGGAGGTTAGCACTAGTAGATTTTCGTTGGATACAAGATTCTCCGTGGACATTGCCACTGCCAACCTGTCGCCTATGCCAACATCTCTAAGAATATCCAGAGCGTATTTCTTTGTTACATTGGGACCAAGGTCATATATAGAAGAAGGAAAGCCTATCCAAATGACTTTGTCCTTCCAGAGAGAGAGTGCTTCGCCAACCGGCATATCACCCATTGGGGGTGGGTGGAATGCATCTATGATGTCAATCGGTGTCTTAGTGATCAGGTCTTTGAGAACGTTTAATCTTCCATCCATGTGGACCGCCATGAGCTTTCCATGATTGTGCAAAATTTTTGCCTGTTTTTCATACTCCGGCATAAAGTATTTCTCAAAAAGCCTTGGATTAACCAGAACTCCGTCAATATTATCTCCACACAGGACGATTGGTGCAGGTGATTTTGCGGCAATCTCATACAACGGCTCACGGCTTTTGGAGATAGCTCTGTAAATGTCCTCGACCAAATCCGGGTAGTCTGCGTGATGGAAGAAAAACCGCCCTCCCTCGCTTCCCACCCAATCTATCATCAACATCTGCATGGGTGAGTGTGGAAGACCATCTAGGACCACACCCTCATCGCCCAGCCAGTCCATTGCTTGTTCAATTGGGAAATAGTCGGCAGTGTATTCTGTGTTTTCAACCATGTATTTGAGCACGGTGTAATCTTCGGGCTTTTTAATCAACCGCGCTGTCTGCCAGGGTGATACATCCTTCCAGCTTCGCCGCGCATGCCACTGGCCTACGCCAGGTTCTCTCCTCTCATCCAGATAGATACTGCCAACCGGCGTAGAATATGTTTGGCGTATAACGACCTCCCCAGATATTACCGCCTGCGTTTCACTGATATCGACACCGTGTATTTTCATGGTGTAAGACGGCCTTACCCAGTTCATGCCCATTCCCCTGTTCCTACATTCCCTCTCCGCCCAGCCAATTTGGCTGTGTCTCCAGTAATGGAAGAAGGGTAATTTGTCCGCTTGCCCTTTTTTTGTTGCCACCATGAGCCTTTCTCGACGAGTCATTTTAGTCATTTATCTCCTCTCCTTCCCATATGTTGCTTTCTATTTCCGGCGGCAATCGGACTACTCGGAGCAATCCGATTGCGTTTTTGGGACGTTAATTGTGCCGGTTCCTGTACCGCTCCTCAAAAACCTTAACCGCGCTTTGCACGGTCAGTATTCCCAGGGATACCCGCTTTTCAAAGCTGCTAAACATCCCCATCTCCGTGCCAAATGCCAGCCCATAGAAACTTGCCGCATAATCCATCAGGTTCAAGCCTTCTCCTCTTTTGCTGGCATCCAACCAGTAGACCCCCCTTTCCGAACTGGTAAAAAAGGAGCCTGGGGAGTATTCGTCTTTGACCAACGTAGTTCCGGAATCCGCAATAGCCTGGATGGTTTCCCTGGCAATGCGTTGTTCCCAGGCTTCATTCTCCCCATCTTGTTGACGGCGTGCCGATAGCCAGTAGCGCTCCTCTATTCCCATGGATTCGTGCAGGTCAAAGCTAATCCCGGGCTGAATCTCAGCCATTAGCCGCCGGGCACAGCGGACTTCCACTGGCGCCCAAGCCATGTCGTGGAAGCGGTTCAGGTGCAGCAGTTCCCCCTCCGGGCTTACGATTAAGGTATAGGCCCGCTGGAAATGTCCCGCGCCTTCTACACTACGGCGCGCCGGCGTAAAAATACGCCTCCCCTTAAAGGGCGTAAGGATTTCGGATGGCGCATTCTTCAAGCGCCCGAGCAGATTGCAATTGGCAAAACCGTACTCGCCGATTAGCACCAGGAGACTATCTTCTTCGTCGTAAAATATCTCGCCTTGATTGCGCAAGATAGCCTCCAACTCTTCAAAGGAATTAAGGCTTGGTTCCACTCCCAATACCAAGCTCAAGGCATAGGGATAGCCATTCATGCCGATAGGGTCACGCGTGGGGATAACGTAGACCTGGTGTTCGGTATCGAGCTGGTCGATTAGCTCGACAGCAGCGGCGACACCGGCATGTTCGGTCGAATGGCTCCCGGCAGTAATGAAGATGGCCGGCTCTTTCTCCCCGCCGCTTTTGATTGAGACAATAGGAGCCTTATCTGGTGCGTAAGAAAGAACGCGTGGTGTGTGCCCCTTCTTCTGGATATGCTCAAGCAACTCGGCATAAGTGGTGAATATTTGCATAATGTCTACTCCTTTGGACCAATGCTGATAAGTTTTCCGCATGATAGCCTTGAACTGAAGTTCAGGCTGAGAAGCTAAAGTCCACTCAAGTGGACTAAAATACAGTCTTAGTCGGCTTTGATCCGACTTGCACTTCTTAGCCTTCGAATTCATTCGTAGGCTGAAAACGCAATACTTAGTGGCATTAGGCTCAAGTCTAATGCTACTAAGTTTTCGGCGTGATAGCCTTGAATTGAAATTCAGGCTGATAGGCTAAAGTCCACTCAAGTGGACTAAAATACAGTCTTAGTCGGCTTTGATCCGACTTGCGCTTCTTAGCCTTCGAATTCATTCGTAGGCTGAAAACGCAATACATTAGTGGCATTATCATTTAGACCAGATGATTCGTAATTCCCTAAAATTTGGCAATCGCCCAAATTGGGGATGTGAAATTTGTTTTCGACTTCCCGTAGCAAAGTGAAGGAGCGAAACAGTAGTTGACATAATTGCTCAATGCATTTCCACTTCGCAGGTTCCAATCCCAGGACGATAGAAATTGAATTGTACATTGGGGTGGTCGGCCAAAAGCGACATGGGCACACAAGAGTCCGCGATTTGTTTGCCTATCATTAAAGTTGTAAGACGCATTCCGAACGGGTTGTCATGCGTGCCTGCCTGCCAGATCGAGACTTTCTCTGTCTGCCAGGTCTGAACGGGACCAACGGTGATGGCTTGCGTAGGCACACCCGTGACCACACCGCCACCGCTAGTGCGTGCATTCTGCATCACCGTCACCGGATGTAAATCTACAACACGGGTGGAGAGTTGACGATATTCTTCGGGAGACGGCGGATTATCCTTATACTTGCCTTCTCTCTTCACAGGGTCATTAAACGCCCAATGTTTTATGTCGCCCTGTCCTCCCTGCATCACGGCACATTGGACACCTTCCCAACTTCCGATATATTCGCTCGTATCCGCCTTTGGGAAGTGGATATTGGATTCGGGCATTTTCAGGTTGTCATCAATGCGGTTGAAGCAAAACTCCATATCAGCTCTGGCAAAGGACAGAGGATGGGCTTCATCCACCTCCTTGCCGTCCAGATACCATTCGTCCATACCCCAAAAGTGTGCATCCCTCAAATTTAACTCAAACTCGTTCACGAGTCTCGCTACCAGAGGCAACTGCTCAGTTGGACCAATAGGGCCGCAAATACCTACTGGATTATTCGCTGTTGCCTGTTTCCAAGCGGTGATATATTCTAAAGCCTCCGCCAGATAGAAATCTTCCAGCGTATCGTAGAAGATTACCCTGAACCCTTCTCGTGAAAGGTTGAGCATATCTTCAGGTTTGAGTTTGGCTGCATCGTTAAGTATTTCATCATCTAAAGTGGTATAATCCCACCAATCAGGAGCCAAAATGCTTAGCTTTCGTGCCATTGTCATTACCTCCTAACTCGAATTCTTGTATTTCTAATTATAACACATTCCTCCGAAAATACAAGGGATTTTGGTTGCCAGGAAAATCAGCGTTTTTTGTATCTGTTAGTATGTCAGGATTGCTGATAAGAAAGAAAGGAAAGGTCTTGCGCCGGTTTGGTTTGCGCAGACATCTTGTTGAAATAGGCTGGGATGAGAGCAGTACCGGGTCGATGAGTCAAAACGAAGATGAATAACCCCGGGAGGAAAATAGTCACGTTAAGTTTAAAGACAGACTGAAGTGCGAAAACTTTATTCGCAACGAACAGTTTGCGCACTCCAGCTTATGTATAATTATTCGGTTGGCTCCTCCGCGGCTCCTTCTCCTTCTTCTTCTGCTGCTTCTGCTGCTGCTAATTCTTCTAATGCTGCCACGCGACGACGTTCCTCGTCCTCGCGTTGAGCCATTTGGGCGTTGATTTTTTCCGTAAGCTCGTCTTCAATTTCTTGAATAGCAGCCATCGCGGCTTCTATTGCTGTTCCTTGTGGAAACACACGGCCTTCTGGTCCAACCCAAAATTTGTTTTCCAGCTTCACAGTATAGAGCAGTTTTTCATTTACTGTTTCAGCGTTTGTTCCCACGAGGATACCTGTCCGCGCTTCACCCTCTTCATTTAATACGAATATCTCATCTCCGAGGGCAATCGAGTTTTGTTCTGCCATTATTTTCTCCTTTTTCTACTGAACAGAGCAAAATATTATTCCATCTTGCTTTTTTATTTTCCTTCTTTAACGATTTACGCGGGTTTATGGTTTAACACTGCTGTCTTTCATCATGAATTAAGATATGGCGTGAGCATGTCCCGCATTCGCTGATTCGCGTGAAACAAGTGGGCTTTGATAGTGCCTTCCGAACGTCCCATCACAACGGCAATCTCCTTGAGTTGCAAACCATCGCGATGCCGGAGGACGAACGCAGTTTGCTGTTGGGGAGGCAATTGCATCACCGATTCCTGTATTTTATGATGTAGTTCACTACGCTCTGCAAATTCATCCGGTAGGATAGTCCGATGTTCGGATAGGCAAGCAACCTCTGATGGTGTAACATCGTCCCATGCAATTGATGGATTCTGCCGCGCCTTCCATCGTAGGAAATCCATACAGGCATTCACTGCAACGCGATACAACCAACTGTAAAACGCCGATTTGCGTTGAAATTTGCCGAGTGCGGTGAATGCCTTGAGAAAGACCTCTTGCATGAGGTCATAAGCATCTTCGGGGTCGCGGACATGTCGGTGGATAACATTATAAATTCGACCTTGATATCGAATCATTAAATCATTAAACGCAGCTTGCTCACCGTTCTGAAATTGTTCGACCAATTTATCAGCATAAACCTTTTCTGATTGTGACCGTGTTATCTCTGTATCATTTAACATCATTTATCCCTCCATACGCAAATGGCAAAATATACGAAAATGATAATTCCGTTTGCAAGTTTTTTGCCACTTACCCTTTTGCCCCTCGACCTAAGCCGGCAGGACGCATTGAGTTCTTAAATTTCGACTTCCGATACTCAATATGTTGCGTCTATGACACTACTTCGTCGTAAAACTGATACGGTTTCATCATTTTCTTAATTGACAAATCACGCCCTTCACAGTACAATAATTGCTAATTCATTGCATAACCAAAACATCAAGAACGAAAGACGATTGGTAACTGGCACTTGACAATCGTCACTCGTAATTAAAGGAATCGCAAAAATGACAATAAAATCACTATTTTTGACGAACGATAATATTGCTATAAACACAGACTTATATCAACTTACGATGGCGGCTGGTTATTTTGACAACGGAATAAATTATCCAGCGACCTTTGAGCTTTTTGTGCGCCGTCTGCCATACAATCGTTCATATCTGGTCGCCGCCGGTTTGGAACAAGCTATACATTACCTGCTCAATATTCGATTCACAGAGGATACGATTGCATATCTAAAAAGCCAGCCTTCTTTTCACCACGTCAGCGATGCGTTTTTTGATTACCTACGCGCTTTTCGGTTTACTGGTTCCGTCCACGCGATGCCAGAGGGCACTATTTTTTTTCCTGACGAACCCATCATACGCATTACAGCCCCCCTGATAGAAGCACAGATTGTCGAGACGTATCTCCTCACAACAATCAATTATCAAACCATTGTAGCTACGAAAGCCTCCCGCGTTGTTAATGCCGCGCAAGGGCGCGCCATCGTCGATTTCGGAAGCCGCCGGGCGCATGGCCCACAGGCAGGTGTTTTAGCCGCCCGCGCGTCGTACATTGGTGGATGTGTTGGCACCTCAAATGTCTTGGCGGGGAGGGAACTCGGCATCCCTATTGTCGGCACTGCCGCGCATTCTTTTACCATGACTTTTGATACGGAGATGGAAGCTTTCGAGAAATATCATAAAGTTTTCCCCGACCACACAGTGTTGTTGATTGACACGTATGACACCCTCGAAGGCGCTAAACGGGCTACCAAAATTGGACAAAAACTCAAGGGTGTAAGACTGGATAGCGGAGATCTGGTGAGCCTCAGCAAGCAGGTACGGCGCATTTTGGATGAAGCATCTCTAAATCACGTAAATATCATCGCCAGCAGCGACCTGAATGAATATAAAATAGCCGACCTTTTAGCCCATGGCGCGCCGATTGATATGTTTGGCGTGGGGACAGAGTTAGTGACATCCAGAGATGACCCAACCCTCAGCGGCGTCTATAAATTGGTCGAGCAAGAGAGAGATGGCGTGGTCAATTTTAAACTAAAACTCAGTTCTGAGAAAGCAACGTATCCGGGAGCCAAACAGGTGTACAGACGAGTGGATGAGAAGGGAAATTATGTTGAAGATATTCTTTCTCTTTCAGAACACCGTAAGTTGTTGAAAACAGAGTTAAAATCCGTCGGGAACGCGGTAAAAAAGGATGACAGGCCGTTGATTGTGCCTGTCATCGAAGCGGGGGAATTATGCTATGACTTGCCAAGTATGGATACAATTCAAGCTCGGGCTACGGAAAACTTATCACATCTGACGGAACAGTATAAAAAAATTGAAGGCGCGGCAGAATATCCCGTTAAAAAAAGCACTGAACTGGAGGCTTTGAGAACTACTGTCGAGAATGAAATTAATCGTGCTAAAGGATAACAAACCTTTCCACACTCAAATTTTAAGAAAGTTCCAACAATATTTTAAAAGTTTGATGTGAGTGATAATTTTATGGTATAATAAATCTTGTTAACCTATAGAACTTAAATAGGAGAATAGCCCGTTGAATCTCGAATCTTTATTAGAAGAAATGTCGGAAGAGGAAAAAGCAGCGTTTGAAAAACGATTATGCATTCTTGCTTCAACCTCTGGCGTCGGATACCAGGTGGTAGCCAATCTCCGTTGCGAATCGCGTTTGGATAAACTTGCGTTTAAGGATATTGTGCATGGGCTTCTAAAAGCTGCCGCCAACCCAGAAGCCTTAAAAAGCGCGTATATTGAAAAGTGTCGCCAGCATATCCTTGAGGATGGCGCTATCCCAGAGCCTCGGCCGTTATATTTGGGACGAGTTGTAACTCCTAAACGTTTTTATGATATGATGGTAGGGCTCGGTTATTTTAGAACTGAAAAGCAGGCAAGGGACTCTTTTGGGCAGTTGTTTTCAAAGTCATTCGATGCAATGCGCGCGAATCTTCAGAACAAATTCTTGGGACGATTTGTGATGTGGGCGACATTTAATCCGGAGGGCGAAAAGGGATGGCCATTTGCCGATATGCCTATGGATGCTAATGGTATCAGAGCACACTTGGGGTTGAATCCAAATGAAAAAGGCAAAGACTTAATCTACTTTGTTTATGTATTGCCTCCCAAGGTGGAACCCTTGTTCCCCACAATCGCTGATGCGCAATGGCATTTGCTGTTCCGCCCTGTTCCACCTGGAGCAAAATGGGGTTTGACAATGCCTTGGCCGGAAATCGGTGAAGAGGTACCTCGCCCGGAAGCGGTACACGAGCCAATTATGGGTTCAACTGTAGAAAAAATAGGACTTGCAAAGGCAAGGGCGTAACAATGAATAAAATTAAAGTATCTGAAATAGGAGAAGTGGATATCAAATCCATCGAAAGCCTATCCTATGACGAACTCAAAAAGTGGATAAAACATCGTCTCCTCGGCAAGGACACACAGATTCCAAGTGACTTTCGCCAAGGCGATTCACCATATTATATTATATATCTGCTTTATCCCAAACTTGAGCGCTATGTGCGCGAGGATATTCATCGTATTGTGCTCGAATTTATTAAGGATATGACTCGCAACCAAGATTCGATATGGAAGGAAGAAGTAGGACATCAACTCCTTCTATTAGCTCAGTCTGTCCATTCTGAAGAGACCATTGATTTTCTCATGGAAATGGCAGAATCGTGCCGCTTCTTTGTAGCAGATGCACCGTCATTGGCAGAAGATTTACACTATCGCCTTTTGCAAACTTTGGTAGCGTTGGGACATCGAACAACGTCCAAATTTTGGCTCGAACAATTTGACCTTGCAAATGAACGGTATGCTGGCGTGGTATTTGATGGACTAACACTGATTTCACTGAAACAAGCTGTCAGCCTGTTTTCCTCGATTGATTCAGTAGAGCAAGCAGAAGAGCTAATATTTTCTTCGTTTCCATATCTGCTGGATGAATATGGCGTAGCCCAAATTGCGCCAATCATTGAAGAATATCTTCTCAAAATGAAATCTGGTGTTCGCACTGCCGTGCAGTCATTTTTTGCAGATGAAGGCTATACTTTCAATTTCAAAGAATGGAGGCATACACTATGTTAAATAACCCAGAAACGAATGGAAATACTGCGGAAAAACGCAACCTAAATAATACAAAAGCTGAACAAGCCAACTTCCACCAGAAACGCGGCATGTATTCTTCTGTGATTATCGAGGGATTCCGTCTATTCGATTACCTGAAACTGGACGACCTCGCAAGAGTCAATCTCTTTTTTGGCCCCAATAATTCCGGGAAAACTAGTATCTTAGAAGCCATCTACACTCATGCATGCGGCCTCAACTTTGACCCCTTTCTGAGTCAGGTTTTGCTAAAACGCCAGAATGGTGTACTTGGAGGCGCGTTGGACTTTGGTGAGAAATTAATCAGCCTATTTCGAGATACATCATCACCACCGTATACATTCTCTATTTCGGCAAAGGTAACTGGGGATTCAGCAACACATAAAGTTACAGCAACATTTCATCCATCCTCTAAACTATCTGATTTAGACCCACGAACGCTAGGCCAGTTCTCAGAAAGTTTGCCTTTAGAGCCTCAAACAAATGTTCAGTTTCCTTTGAATGAGACCCAAATTCTTGGTCAACAAGTCCAAATGCTTTCCGCTCAGATTCCATCTGTGTTCCTGGGGAAATGGCAAATACAGCTCAACAAAGAGGAGCGTGATATTGATCTGAGTTTCCCCCCATTAGTCGGGCTATCAGTATCACCTTTTAGGCTAGCCAACATGGACGATATTCTATCGCACAGGAACCCAAAATCTGACATAAGAGTGTTTGCCCTTCTGAAGCGCTACACAATTTTATCTGAATTCACTGAAAAGATGAAGGATGTCTTTCAAGAAGTTTGTGAAATCGATATGAGCCCATACCCTGATAGCACACAAGGGCCGGTATACGTAGTGACTTCAGATGGCCGACAGCTACCGCTTTATGTGTTCGGAGATGGGATGCGGCGGTGGTTTCATCTCCTTGGTTACATGCTGGTTTACAAAAACGCGGTTCACTGTATTGAGGAGATTGATGCTACCTTCCATCCGGCTGCACAGCGAAACCTATCGCGTCTCTTGATTCAATATGCAGAGAATTATAACAACCAGCTTTTCCTTACTTCGCACAACATTGAGTTCGCTGATGCGTTCCTTGATTCTCTATACGGAGAAAATGGTGTAATTGCACCGGATAAGGAAGACCCTGTCCGCGTATTCACAATTAAGCCGTCAGAAGACACCGGCCGAATAGAAGTTTGGCCCCTTACCGGTCGCGAGGCATATGAGAATCGGCGCGACTATCAATTGGAGGTAAGGTGATGAAGCGGATTATTCTTTGCGAAGGGAAGACAGATGCGATATTGATAAGCTACTTCCTTATAAGAAAATTCGGATGGTCATATATCAGAAAAAAGACGGAAATTCCGCAGGTTGAGTTGCCAGTTGATAAGAACAATGAGGAACTAAATTGGTACAACCATCCAAAGAAACCGAATCAAGAATTGGCAATATGGAGTGTTGGCGGTATTAATCAATTACCTAACAAGCTCAAGAATACAATTGAACGCACGCAGATTGAAAGGACTACGACTAATCGGTTCGAACGCATAGTGTTATTTTTCGACCGCGACCAGCGGGGTGAAGCCGAATGTGTGCAGTTGATTGAGGAGTGGACAACAACCAGCAACTTAGAACTTATCGGTGATATGCAATTAGGGCGGTGGGTGGATGCCACAATTGAGCTTATTAAGACACCTCCAGAAAGCTATCAACTGAGCATACTTCCTATTGTTTTGCCGCCGGATGGCAAGGGAGCTCTTGAAACATTTCTCATCGACTCCATCAAAGGGCACTCAAATGAGGATAGACAATTAGTTGATGAAGCGTGGGAGTTTATCAATCGTCTTCCTGATGAGCCTTATCTTAGTAAGCGGCGGTTCCATCCCAAGGCTTGCTTGGGAGCAATACTATCGGTGATGTCGCCGAATTGGGTATTTGCTAAATTGCATGAGCGGCTTACACGCGTTAAATGGGAGAATATTGAATTGGTACTGAACGCCTATAAAAAACTGGAGGGATTGTAACACACATCAATTCCATCATACTTTTGCCTCCTTTAGAGCCGCAGAAACCAGTTTTTTGAAAAGTTTCTATACTGGATTTTTCATGGCGGGAAAAAGGCAAATTTCCCAAACGAAGGGTGAAAGGCAAAAGTAGCTCTTTCGCCTACTCACTACCGTTTATCAGTCACCGGTAATTTTTCCTGGTTCAGTTCCTTCTACCCAAGGGTAATCGTCGTTTCAGATGTTCCGCCCGCACCTCCGGCAAATAGTCGATACAATACCCCATACGGCGGATGTCCTCGCAACAGCAAAGACATTCACATTTGCCCGGTTCATGTCGGATTTGAACTTGATTCAAAATTGGTCGGATAAATAGGACTGCTCCCATCGCAATGTGGATTGCCCCAGGTGATGGCTGAACGAAATCTTGGTAGTCGATACCAATTGCTGCGTAGCGCGGATTGAAAATGAGCGTGTAGACGAGTTTTTCAATGCCCCGAGGAGGCAGCACAACATCATCGTCCAAAAACATCGCGTAGTGTGCAGTTCCCAATTGTTTGGCACGATTACGGGCGCGTACAATCGCGTCTCGCTTTCGCTCACCGATTATCGGGGTTCCATCGACAACATAATGTTCTAATTTCACGTCACCTTGGTTTTCTAAAGCAGAAAGCACAGATTCGCGAATTGTTCTCCCCGGACCAAGGACTGTTAAAACATCGACAGGAATCATAATTATCCTCCCCTTCGCCAATGTTACATTAGAAATTAGATTAAATTGTAGCCCAATTTTCTAAGTTGGCCAACCGAGAGCGTCATTCGCTCAAACCAGGGTTTCGATACGCTACGCTACTCAACCCGGCGGATAGAATCTTAGGCTACGTAGAAATGTGACATTGACAAGCTAAGCAACTTTAGAAAGATAAAGTTAAACTTGCTATTTTGACTGTTCGATTTCTGATTCTTTCGCATACCGTTCAATCTCTTCGTCGAGCAGTCTGCCTCTAATCTGAAGTTCCAATTGCTGGATTAGGTCTTCCGGGGCCATCCCCGTTTTATCCTTAATCCGTTCAAGCAGTTCCCTACTTCTCTCGCCGAGCATGTTCATTCCCGAGCAACAAGGAGGAGGGCAAGGGGGAGGACAAGAGGCAAAACCCCCTCCTCCTACCATTTGCACCACGTTTCCTCCTACCATTTGCACTGCTTCCGGGGGACCAGAGCGAATGACAATTTCCGTAACGGGAGCAGGAGGAGCAGGCACTGGCATTGGTTTGTGCTCTGCCAGGATTTCTCTCATAACTTCCCGAACGGTTTCCTTCAATTGCTTTTCATCAAATTTCATCTTTATTCACCTCCTTTCGTAGCATCCAATGGATGCACGCGCGTGTGATTACACGCGCTTAGAATTGTTTTGATAAACATCCAGTACCGTTTGATAGACAGCTTCATAATGCCGGGTGATGCGACGCATATCAAACCGTTCTTGTGCGATGCGGATAGCAAGTTGCCTCATTCGATTCCTAAGACTGGCATTTTCCACCAGCATTCCTACCTTTTGAGCGAAAGCATCCACATCCCCAAAAGACGTCAAAAAACCGTTTTGTCCATCTTCGACAGATTCGCGCACGGCACTGACATCAGAAACCACACAGGGCACTCCCACCGCTAACGCTTCCATCACCACTAAATCTTTGGTACCAATGTTTGGATAGGGCGTGTAAGCAAATATATCTGTTTCCGCTAATATTTCCGGAATGTCCCGTCGAATCCCCAAGAAACGCACTCTATCTGAAGACCGCCCAAGATTGTTCTCGTTGCCGACAATCCATAATCTTGTTTGAGGATAGCGATTTAACACTTTCTCCATCGCCGTCCAAAAATACAACGCACACCGAGGCGGCCGACAAACCCTTGTGATGATTACTTCTTTCCTCTCTTTTCTAGGATGTGGAACAAACAGGGAAAGGTCCACACCATTGGGAATTACAACGAAACGCCGCTTGTCCTTCTGGTTCTGATAGGTGTGAAATGACGTACAGATAGTGATTGCCGGCAACTTAGGCATTTCGAAGGCTCCATGGAGGGTCGTCACGTAGGGTTTGCCCGAATACTGTGCCAGCGCATGCCAGTCGGGATGGTAACTGGTCCAATGCAAATTTACGATGTCCGCATAGCGCATCGCTTCATGGTAATTTGTCCCGTGTCCGAAATCATGGGACGAAGATACCCATCCGGTGTAAACTGGCGTCCCTGTTTCTCGGATTTCGCTGGTCATTATCCCTTCTTCAGGCGCAGCAACGATATAGTCGAATTCCGCCGGATTACGGAATTTGCACAGACTGAACACCATCTGCTGAGTCCCACCAATGCCCGCGAAGGGAAGGATGTGTGCGACGCGAATCATATCATTTTACCTCCCGATTCTCGGGAGGTTCCACCTGTTGAAACAATTTAAATTCTTTGAAACGGACAACAGAAGCAGGTAGATTGGCTGGACAGGCGGCATAGAGTCCGACCCATATTGGACTCGCCACGGAGAACGAAGTCTCACCACAACTTTGCCAATTTTCGCCATCATTACTACATAACGCCGACACCGACTTTCCGCGACGCTCCAAGCGCAGATAGAGTTCGTATCCTGGCAGCCAACCACGACCAGTAATCTCATGGTTACCTTGCTGGCAAGCCTCTAAACGTACTTCGTTGATGCTGGAGAATTTTCCGAATATTAAGTAACTCCTTTCGGATTCCCAGAACAGTAAACCTCCAATTTGAGACTCCTCCTCCGTAATGTCCACCAACTTTGTTTCGGCAGCAAAATCACCTGAGATTTGGCGAAGCAGGCGCGGTGCATTTGAATTTGCAGAGGAAAGGTCATGTCCAGAGGGCGTCTGCAACTCAAGAATCCCTTGCTGAACAAAATCATAGCTCGATTCCCCCTGGGGATTTATCCAACCCCACGCTTCGCGAAGAGAAGTTTCCTCAAAAGAATCCCACCAGGTAAGCTGAGAATAATCGGTGGATGGGGCTCCTGGTTGCAGATGCCAATAGCGCAAGGAGGAGGTTATCTCCTGCTGAGTTCGCTGACAGAAATCAAAGAACGCCTCATGCTGACCTTGCTGCACATAAAACTGCTCAAGACTGTGTAACAACTTAGACAGAGGAGTAGCAGGCATCCCAAATTCAAGTGCACGGCGGAAATGAAGTTGAGCCTGCTCTACATCTCCTTTCTGCAAATAGGCATCTCCCAGCATTCCGCATAATATCGGCGCTGATGCCACACGGGAATTATTTGCCATCTGGTCGGCAATTTGTAACCCCCGTTGGATATGCACCTCAATCTGGTTTGGATTCCCATCCAGAAGGATGAGGAGGTGAGCCAGTTCCAAATGCCCTTCCATGAGCAAATGTGCATCTCCGACACGCTCACAATAGTCCAGGCTTTTTTTGAGCCATTGGCTCGCCTGCTGAGAATCGCGATAATGCCATAAATCCCCCAGACCATGATAACACCGCGCCAGTCCCACTTCGTTGCCATGCTCCAAACAAATCTGCTCAAGCTCTTCTAACCAATTGAGAGCCTCCTCGAAGTTGCTCATCCCCATCTCCAAATAAGCGAGCCAGTAATAGAGTTTGTAAATCGAATCGAAATACGAAATCTGACGAATGATTTGTGCGATTTTGTTTGCACAGCGGTGCGCTGATTCCAAATCCCTTTTAGAATGGTAGGAACGGCTAATCACTTCCAACAAATTAGCTGCTTCTATGCAGTGAATTTGTTCTCCCAATGCTTTCAATCCTGACTCAGCCATCCCGATAGCCCGGTCATAATCCCCTTGCCAGTGGATGATATCCGCCAGTTTGCAGGTTAAGGTTGCTATATGCCGTACATCCTCCTGTTTGGAAGCCAAGTTCAGCGAGTGATTAAAATGAACTTCCGCTTCGTGATGCTCTCCTGTTGCGAATAGTACATCACCTAATAACTCGTGGGCTGTCATCTCCAAAGATATTTGCTTCTCATCTGCTGGTTGTGATTGGAGGAACTCCAACGCCCTCTTGAAGTAACGAATCGCCTCTTGATTAGCATACATCCCTTTTGCTTTCTTTCCTGCTTTCAGCGAATAGTCGATGGCTTTGGGAAGATTATCGCTCTGTGAATAATGCCAGGCGAGTTCCTCATAAAATTCCTCGATTCTATCTTGATAAAGCATCTCTATCCCATCTCCAATATTCTGATGAAAAACCTGACGGTGACGCGTGAGAAGGTTCTGATACAGCGTCTCTTGGATTAGCACATGCCTGAAGCTATATTCCAGTTCAGGGATAGCGCGTTCTTCATAAACGAGTTCTTTCTCTTGCAACTGCCATAAATACTCGTCCAGATTCTTTTCCTGCGGCATGGTATACTGCAACAGCTTATGCCGAAAGAGCTTTCCTATCACTGACGCGCATTGTGAGACATACCGAACTTCATCTTCCAATCCGTCTATTCGAGCCATAATGACGCTCTGAATGGTGTCTGGAACGGTAATCTCTTCAATGTCTGCCTTGGCCACCCATCTCTCGCCATCTTGATATACAAAGCCTCTTTGGATAAAAGAGCGGATGACCTCTTCCACAAAGAACGGATTGCCTTCTGCTTTCCGCAGAATGGATTCCTTGACTTCCCCAGGGAGATTCTCAATTCTAAGCAGTGATTCCACCAAAAGTTGACTTTCTTGTGGATTCAACTCTCGCAGTGTTATCTCGCTGTATCTATCCACACATTTCACCGATGCTTGTGTTCCGATATGCCAGCTTCTGTGTTCCTTTTCCGGTCGGTAGATGCACAGAAGCATAAGCGGCCCATGGGTGAGTTCATCCATTAGCAAGGCGATTAAGTCTAACGAGAGGTCATCGGCCCAGTGAATATCTTCAAGGATGAGCAGCAACGGTTTTTGGTTCGCCAAAGCAAGAAACAAATCCTTCAGAGTCAGAGAGGTCTGATATTTAATCTGCTCCGGGGTCAAATACTTAATCTTTTCATCCCATTCATTGCCAAATTTCACCGACAGGAGATTGCTGATGTATGGGACGATATCCTCCCATCTTTTCGGGAAGAGCGTCTTAATCTTAGCAAGAATTTTTTTCCCCATCTCCTGTGGTCCATCTTCATCGGAGAACTCCAGATAGCTTCTCAGGATATCGGTAAAAACCCAATAACCGATGGATTCTCCGATGGAAACACACCGCCCTTCGAGAAGGCGACAAACCGGTTTGTCGCCTTCTCTCTCCTTATCTTTGATGTATTCTTTCAACTCCGTTGAGAGGCGCGACTTGCCAACTCCAGCTTCGCCGATGATAGAGACGATTTGTCCTCTGTTAGTGAGCAGGTCATTCACACACCCTTTTAAGTTGTCAAATTCTTTCTCCCTACCTATCATCTCAGCTTTTAGTCCTTCAATGCCGCGAATTTTCTCTGGCTTTGGCAAGACCTTCAGCACCTGATATGCAGAGACAGGTTCTGGAATTCCCCTGAGCGTCAGAGGGAGAAGTGGCTCAAATTCAAACGCACGGCGTGTAGGACGGTAGGTGCCTTCGCCCACCAGGATTTGCCCAGGTTGAGCCGCTTCTTGAAACCGCTTAGCAAGGATGATATCCATACCATACGCGCTGATTTCCGAATGCTGCCGCGTGCCGATAAGACCGAAGTACATCATCCCCGTGTTGATGCCGACGGAGATATTGAGGTCAAGTTTAGAGACTGATTCTCGTATATCCAGCCCAGCTAAAATAGCCCGCTCTGGGTCATTTTCATGAGTGAGCGGCGCACCGAAGAAAGCGAGAACACAATCGCCGATGAAACGATTGATGCTGCCTTCGTAGCGATACACCGCATCTATGACTACCTGGAAGCACTGATTGAGCTTCTCAACGACAGCTTCTGTGGGCAGGTCTTGGGACATAGAGGTAAAGCCAGAGATGTCGGCAAATAACGTTGTCACCAGCCGGTTTTCCCCCTCCATCCCCCGTTCGGCTAGATACATCTTTTCGGCAAGGGATTTTGGTATGAAGCGTTGCAGTTGTTCGCGCATTGCCTCAAGCTTCGGAGGCAGTGTCACTTTTGGGGATTCTGTGGAAACCTCTCTGACTTTGGTGCCGCACTCCATACAGAACTTTGCTTCTTGGGGGAGTTTTTTTCCGCATTGTGAACACACGTTTTCTAACTTTTTTCCGCATTCCATGCAAAATTTGGCTCCTTGAGGATTTTCAAAATTGCATTCTGGACATTTCATAATCTCCTCCCCTGCCCGGGATGTCTAAAGCTCAGATGGCTATCGCTCATTTGTAATAGGCTATGAGGTATTTCCAAATCTACTGAACTATCTGTACACTCTTGCTGCATCTTCCCTGAGCAAGTAGGAAACATTTTAATATCATACCATAAGAACGTATATTTTTACCAGTATTTTTTTAATGAACTGAAATTTGGATATAAGCCGGCGATGTCTCAAACCCCGATTATTGTTATCTTTTTTTGTGGTGAATTATTTCCATCAAAAAAAGGATAAAACACAACTGGGATTTTAAAACTTACTTGCCACTACTATTTGGTTTATCCAGTTTGAGAAATCTCAGTCGAATTATTCTGTATAAGCATTACCCTTTTCTCCGCCACCTGTGTAAAAGAGTGATTAAGTCGATTGA
>SDBU01003886.1_pt1 | contig 18728 bp, 16 predicted proteins | sample 2277071 | NCBI WGS metagenome assembly SDBU01 (sample SAMN10397929, study PRJNA504765) | marine sediment metagenome | isolation source: marine sediment core GS08_GC12, 126 cmbsf | place: Arctic Ocean: Gakkel Ridge, Loki's castle | collected 2008 | reverse complement strand
TATTGTTCACGGAGGCAACCAGTCGATGCCGCTTTACTACGACAACAGTGTTGGGTACTCTGAGGCAACTTTGACGTTGACTTATCCGCGTGACTGGACGGAGAATGGTGTTAGCACATTAACGATTTGGTTCAGAGGCGATTCAGCTAACGCTGCTGAGACTTTATATGTTGTTCTCAATGGCAGTGCGGTGGTCACTCACGATAATCCAAATGCAGCACAGGTAGAAGAGTGGACAGAATGGAATATCGACCTGCAGGCATTTGCCGACCAGGGCGTGAACCTTGCCAATGTCAACACGATTGCCCTTGGGTTAGGCAATAAGAATCCCGATGTTTCGGGACAGGCCGGCGGTTCAGGTACAATGTACTTTGATGATATTCGTTTGTATCCTCCGGCACCGTAAGCCGAGATTTGGCTGGCACCCCATTGCTTCCGCCGTAAGGCATTCTTCGGATTGTGAGGCAAGATATGAGGGCACGGTTGACCTCGTTAGATAACGTTGTATTTTTCATATCTAACGGGGTTGATATAGCAGATTGGCGTAAATTCAGGGCCTGTACCGGCTGATTCGGTATAGGCCCTTTTAATTGATAAGTATATAACCACCCCATAAATTTGGGGGGCGATTATTTAGAGAGTTCTTCCACAAAAAACCTGCCTTTTCAAATTAGTATTGTTAATATATGCCGCCATGTACGCATTTATATCCATAATAATATCGTTGGCTGTGCTGGTAACGCTGCTTCGGCTGAAGGTCAAAATAGGCTTAGCTATGGTGATTTCAGCCTGTCTGCTGGCGTTGCTGTTGGGTGTTTGGCCCTGGGACGTCGGGCGGACATTGACTGGGGAATGGCAAAGCCAGCCGTTGACGCGAACAACAGGCTATCTTTTCGTGTCACTGACGGCCCTGCTGCTGCTGGTCAATGTCATCGGTGCGGCGATGGAAGAGATCGGCCTTTCTCAACGGCTGGTACCGGCAATGCAAGGTCTGTTCAAAAGCCGCAGGTTTGCCCTGGCATTTATACCGCTGATGATGGGAATGCTGCCCACACCCGGTGGTATTATGCTCTCGGCGCCGATGGTGCGCGAGGCCGGTGATAAAATCGGGGTCGAGCGCAGCCGGCTGGCCGCCATTAACTTTTTGTTCCGCCATCAATGGGAACCGATTTGGCCGCTTTTTCCGGTGGTGCCTTTTATTCAAAGCCTGCTTGGTATCTCAGCCTTGAAGCTCTTTTGCTACCACATTATGCTGACCGGTGCGGGTATCCTGGGCGGTATCATTGTCCTGCTAATGTTTGGCATACCGCCGAAACATCCCGAACACCAGCAGATCAATCGCCACATAAGTCATCACCTGCGTGATTTCCTGCACGCCTTTTGGCCTATCGCGTTTACCGCGGTTTTATTTATTGCCTTTGACTTGCCGCCCGCGGTCGGTATCTTTTTGGCCATCATCGGATTGCTGACGATACACAAAGTTCCCTTTAAGCGATGGTTGTCCGTTTTCAAGGCCGCCCGCGAGCCGGACATGGTCCTGCTTATTTTCGGCGCGCTGTTTTTTAAGCTCAATCTCGAGACCAGCGGCGCCATCGGCAGCGTCGTAGAATTTCTCACAAGCGCCCATGTACCGCCGCATTTACTGCTGTTCGGCCTGCCGATGCTGGTCGTCTTCACGACAGGAGTAACTTTGCCGACCGTAGCGATTACCTATCCGTTCCTTATCGCCTTTATCGGCACCGGCTCCGAGGCCAAGATGGGGCTCGAAGCATTGGCCTTTTCCGGGTTGCTTTTCGGCCTCTGGCTCACACCCGTTCACCTTTGCCTGACCCTCTCGGCGAGTTACTTTCAAACTTCGCTGCTCAAAATTATCTTTAAATTGCTGCTGCCGACAATAGGTGTCGCCATTGCCGGTATATTGATGGCAATCTTCTGTAGTTAAACAGGTTCATTTTGTTGACGAAGACTCCGAAGACGATAAGATTGGGCCGGAATATGGAAATGGATTCAAGTGATAGCGTTCGGCAAAGGAGATAACATTGCTTGGAATCGATAATACCTTTAAAGTTATTTTTCTTGTGGGTTTTGTCGTAGGCTCGGTTATACGCAAGGTATATACGGCCGGATGCAGAGGCAACAAAAGCGTCGACAAACGCAAGAGCGTGGTGGATATTATTCTGATTATCGCTGCCGGCGTGGGATTAGCTGCGCCTTTGTTCTATCTGTTTTCGCCATGGCTGGACTTTGCTAATTATGACCTGCCGGGATGGTTAGGCTGTGTTGGTACGGTGGTTTTTGCGATGGCCCTCTTTCTGCTTTGGAGGTCACACGCCGACCTCGGCCGCAATTGGTCGGCAATATTGCAAATTAGGCAGGAACACTCGCTCGTAACGGACGGCATATACCGCCATATACGGCATCCGATGTATGCGGCACACCTGCTGTGGGCAATTGCACAGGGACTGTTGTTGGAGAACTGGCTCGCAGGCTGGGCGTTTCTCGTGATGTTTGTTCCTTTTTATCTTTTTCGGGTGCCGAAAGAGGAAAAGTTAATGCTTGAGCAATTCGGCCAGGAGTACCGTCAGTACATCAGCCGAACCGGCAGGATGATTCCAAACTTTCCGGGCAAACCTCGCAAATAAATGATTATGTCTATTCCCTATCATCCAACAGGAAGGCTGTTCCATCCCCATTACTGTCCTGCCATCCGTAAAACAGGATCATTCCGTCCACAAAGCTTCCATCGGGTCTTGTTACCGGCTGAATATTATTGTGTTTCCAACCCGGATATCTGGACTCCTCGGGTGCCAGGTCCCGCTGTTCCTTCCATGTGTTTCCTTTGTCGGCAGAGACCCATTCTTCAACAGCTCCTCCTCCATATCTGTCCATATAGCCGCCGGTATCGAGGTACCCGCCGACGACGATCAGAAAGGCGTGCAATGTGCCGTCATCGTCTCTCGCTAAATGGCAGCTATTCCATTGATGGTTGGAGGGGGCAATAGGCGTCTGCTTCCATTTTCCATCCGCCCGTCTAACGTAATAGTACTGGTGGTCCTCAAGCGTTTCTTCTGAAAGCACATGCAAAAAAGCAGGGTCTCCATTTTCATCAAGAAGTATGGTGGGCGGCACGCCGGCTCCGCGCCATTTCGTATCCCAAATCCTGCATTTTGCATCGGCTTGGTCGATGTCGATGGGCGTTTTCATGCTTTCGCCATCGAAGTTGGTCACATCGTAGGCTTGCAGGTCGATCTTGACGTAGTAAAGATTATACTTCCATCCATTCCCGACTTCCTGGTCGTATCGCGGGTTGTAAAACCTGGTCGGATCATCGGACTTGTTATCGTCGTAGGTTATGAAAGCCACGTGGAGGAATCTACCGTCCCGGCTCGGCAATGTGGTTTGGTACGAAGACCATTCGGTTCTGCCGTTAATGTCCATGTCGGTCACATCTCTTGAAGGCCCGGTCCATGTCTTTCCATTGTCATCTGTTATACGATATGTCCATGAACTGGTGTGGCCGCCTGTGCGATAATAAATCAATTCCTTGTCGTCGTGTATGCTGAAGATGGTGGGGTAGGATATTCCGGGAGCGATTTGCGCCACTGTATCCCAGGAGTCAAGGCTGCTTCGGATACTTCCGAACTGTTTGGAAATCAGATGTGTGCCGGGGGTTCTGTGGCAGCCGGACAGGACATGAAAATATCCTTCGCTGTCAACCCATATCACCGGCGAAAAATGGTGGTCCTTTTTATACTTCCGAGCGTCCACCTTTTCTTCCATGCCGGCCAGCAGCATAGAAGGCCTCGAAAACTCGCGACTTTCCAGGTCATAGGATATTATGTAAGGAAATCCCTTCTCCCCTCTCCACACGATATAGACGCTCCCATCATGTTCCAATGCCTGGGGATGCATCCGGTTGTCATACAACATCTTCAAGGTGCCGTTGTCGGCAAAAGGAACCGCCCTGGCGAAACAAGCGCAGCCCTGCGCAATCACTACACAAGAAGCCAGACTCAAAAGAAATAATTTTCGATTTCTATTCGCTTTCATTTTCGCGGCGGTTACTTATATTATGAGGTATTGTCATTTTAGCTGTAACAGAGCACTAAGTTTACTTTTATGCTTTTCTTTCAGTGCCTAATTATGTTTTAATCTTATTTACTGTTTTTCTGAATAAAAATAATGAAATTCTGTGTCCCATCCATCCAAACTGGCAAATTTTTTGGGACATTCGTCAAGAGAAAGAAGCTTCTCAGTTTTATCCTTATAGTTATAAAAAAGCACCCTTAAACGCTTTCGTCTTTCGTCTTGGTTAAGGAATAAGGAAAACTCCGCCATATTAAGAGGCCCTTCTTCACCCAAATATGCCCCAAGAACATTGTAGGTATGGTCTATCCATATCCATTGGTTCAACCGGTCATCAAATATTTCTGTCGTGGAGTGCATTCCTCCCATCCTTACGCTGAATTTATCAGACCTATAATGGACCTTTTCCAGATGTATTCTACGGGCGGGAATTCCCAGAGAATTGCAGGCATGGATAAAAATGTTCGCAAAATTTGTGCAGAACCCCTTGTCTTTTCCTGAAATCATCCTCTCGTACTGCTCGAATGGCGGGACCTTCATTGCATCAGAGGGCACACCAACATGTGGCTTCAGATCGTCCATCAGGGTCTTTGCCAACAGCTTGGCCTTCTCGTAATTTGATTCGGCGTTCTTAATTAGATTTCCCCATTTCTCGTCGGCAAATCTGCTTTCCTGGCTCCTCGGCGTCTTATATATCCAGTTCTCAACTGTACAGGAGGGGGTAAAGTTTAAGAAGGGATAAGTTTTTACAGTAATCCAATTTGGATACCCCTTCGCGCCCTTTGATTCCCAATACTCTTTTGCATTACAAATAAGATTAATTGTATAGGGTTCTGATATTCCACCATCTTTGGAAATCATTTTTACGATGACGTCCGTTTTTTGAACAGAACTATCATCTATTGTAAAATCAGCCACTATGCTGCCATCGAGAGATTTCTGAAATTCTGATCCATCGGTCGAAATAAGAAAGTGAGAAAATTCCTTCAAATGTGATTGCAGGATTACTCTTAACCTGATTTCATCACTGGCAAGCTCTTCAATAGATTTTATTGTCAGCTCTTCGCGTCCCTGGTAAAAATTTCCGTAATGACTTTTCAATTCTGTTTTTACCTTTTTTCTTTTTACGGTTCCCTCCTTATTATCTGATGGCCGAATCATGGAATGCCAGCTGGTGCAGGAAACTGCAAAGCACACACAAATAATCATAATTGTTTGATAAAAAATACGATGGACCATAATTGTGACTCCAAAAAATTCCATCCTTGTTTAACTACAATAACTTATCCCGGATTTCCCATTTACTACTAATCTCACTCTGTTTATCCGTGTTCACTGTGTCATAATAACACACTTCCCTTGAGAGCTCAAGCTCTTCAGGCACTTTTTGCCAAAAATGCTTTCACTACAAGCGTAAAACTCCGGCAAAATCTAATCTCTCAACTTGTTAACAACAATTGAGATTATTTGAATTAAAATCGTGCTATATACATTAATAGATGTATCTATCTTGCTTCCTGAATATCATTGAGAGCATGATATTTAAAGCTATTGCCAAAATCGTGGCAAGGTGGTATCCTTAGTACATTAGCCAGAGTTGTTGAGCAAGCTAATCTTTTTTCGTATTGATAGAAATACAAAGTAAAGGCCAGTGCCTGCAGGTATGGGCAGGACTCGCCAGTGTGAGGAGAGAGCTTATGGTCATTAGTCGGCGGACATTCATTTTTGATTCGGCCTTGATGGCCTTCGTCGGGTTGCGCAAGCTAAGTGCAGAATCCTCTGAGAAAAAAACGACACCACGTATCGAGTTCAAGATACGCACTTTGACGAGTGGCCCAAAGCATCATTTCTTTGGTTACTATGGAATTTGTCCCTGGAACAAATCAGGCCGATATCTTGTCTGTCTGGAAAGCAGCTTTCAAGACCGTATGCCCTCCCAAGGTGAGGCGGCGTGCATTGGGCTGGTAGATTCGAAGACCGGTGAATTCATCAAGGTGGCTGAGACACGTGCCTGGAATCTACAGCAAGGAGCAATGCTGCATTGGAACCCGCTCAATCCTGAAAACGAGATCATTTACAATGACCAATATGACAATGATATCGCTTCGGTTGTCCTGGATGTGAAATCGCGCAGGAAACGTGCTCTGCCTCGGGCCGTGAGTTGCGTTAGCCATAATGGCAAATGGGCATTAAGCTTGACCTACGGCAGACTGGGACGGCTCCGGAAAGTTGTCGGCTATGGAGGAGCAAAAGACCCCAACCCCGATAGTCCTGCGCCGGATAACGACGGCATTTTTCTGATGGACCTTTCGACGGGCAAAAGCAAGCTGGTTGTCTCCATCGCCCAGGTCTATGAGCGCTTGGTCAAAAAACATCCGCTCCTGCGGGGGCGCCACATGTGGTTCAACCACACAGTTTTCAATAAGAATGATACCCGGTTCTTCTTTCTTGCACGAGCTAACCTGCCACCCAGAGAGCGCAGATATACGGCCATGTTTACAGCGAATCTGGATGGTTCCGAGCTGCGGGAAGCAGTTCCATTTGACAAAAGAGTCTCGCACTTCGACTGGCGCAACAATAAGGAAATCATCGCAACTTTTTCGATGGATGGGCCGGACCGCAAGCACGTGCTCTTTACAGATGGTAAAGCAGACTATGGGGTAATCGGTGACGGCTTTTTGGATTTCGACGGGCATTGCAGTTTTTCCCAGGATCAAAATTGGCTCGTGACAGACCGGAAGCATCACGACGCATTGGAGCAGTCCCTGCTAATTTACAACCTGCGAAGCAAACAAAAACTGGTGCTGTGCAGGTATAACATGAGAGAGAAAAAATATATGTCAGGGGATGTGCGCTGCGATTTTCATCCGCGTTGGAACCGCACGGGGGACAAGCTCTGCTTCGATGCAATCGAGCCCATAAATGGGACCAGGCAGCTTCACATTGTGTATTTGAAAGGCCTGTGACCTGTCCGGTAACCACCGAGGGCACTAAAAAAACAGCAGCGCTTCCACCCTCCGTCCCGATAAAATCGGGACTGCGGAGGATGGGCAGGTCCACACGGATTTTCCCGGCGCAAGACCTGCGCTACGCATATCGCCAACCTTGTTCCAGCCAGGCGTAGTCGTGGCTGGTGATGCAGGTGCCGGCAACTTTTTTGAGTCGTTCGCGCCGGTCGGGTGAGAGCTTCGTCCAGGAGGCGCTTAAGTTCTCTCTGACCTGGTCAAGGGTGTGGACTCCACAGGTGCAGATGTCAACCAGTTTGTTCTCCAGCACGAAGGCGATCAAGTCACGGGGCAGGCCGGCATCAGCGCCTTTGAGATCGCAATTTTCCAGGAGAGCACCACGGACGAAGGGCTTGATGGTAATCACTCCTAATCCCTTTTTCTTGGCCGCCGGCAGCAACTCTTCCGCAGCGCGATGCCGCACATTGTAGGGTATTGAGCAAATGTCGAAGTAGTCACCAAACTTCTCAAACGCCTCTAAGAACAGTTCGGGCGTGAAGTGGCAGCCGAATCCGGTAAACCGAATCTTTCCCTGCTGTTTTAGTTTGTCGAGCGCTTCGATTGAGTATGACATGTCCCAATAGCCGGACTGCGGTGTGTCATTCTCTGTGTTGCAGAGCAGGCAGAGATCGACGTAGTCGGTTTGCCACAGTTTCAGACGGTCCTCAGTCCACTTGTATATCTCCTGTTTGTCGGCTTTGATGCCCTTCATTTTGTGGGAAACACGGATGGAGACAATGAATTTATCTCGCGCTTTCAGCCTTTTGAGCGCCTCACCCGGCACGCTGGATTCTTCCAGCGCTGTGCAGGAATCAAGAAAATTAACTCCCATTTCCATCCCCTCGGCAATCATCCGGACGGCCTCGTCGATAGTAGGCCTGCGATATCCTCCCTGGCCATCAGGAACCTGCTTGTACGCCCAGCTATGGCCTCCAATTCCGATTTCAGAGATGCGCAGACCGGTTTTGCCGAGCACTCGATATTTCACCTTGCGGTCAGTCGTTTTCGAGCTGCTCGTTTCTGACGCCAATACCGACTGTACATCCCCTAAAAATGGCGTCGCCATTCCTCCAGCCATACCAAGCCCGAACTGTTTAAGGAACTGCCTGCGTGTCGAGCCGCCCATCCTCCGTAGTCCCGATTTTATCGGGACGGAGGATGGAGCTTTTCTCTGGTGTTTCGATATGCGTTCGGTCATTCTATATGTCCTCCAAACATTTCGGTATCTATACCAAGATTCTACCCCATTCTTCTCTGGGTTGCAAGGGATTCTTCGGTCTAAGTCGATACGAGGAGAAAAGTGCCCGGCCATTGTCTTGAAGCTCGGAGTCTAAATGGCTAAAATCTCCAAACAAAGCCTACACTAAGCGCATCAGCCGCCGCTGTTTGCTGGTACTCGATGTTGAAAGAAAAGTTTTCGGCAATGTCCACCTGGGCACCAATATAACCGCCGAAAATTGAACTCTCATTGACATCCCAAGAGTATTTCGAAGTTAAAAGACCTCCTCCACTTGCCTGGCTAAATTCATCGTCCAAATCGCCAACAACGAAGTGGAAGAACGGGCCGCCATAAATCGAAATATGGTCTGCCAATTTATAAGTGGGGCCTACTGCGACCTGGATCTCCGTAACACTCATCTCAACGAAGGCATCTCACCATAAAAAGGTAACGTACTTGTCGAGAGTTTTTCTTGCACTGCGGCGTGACATCTCCTGTGTGATTGAGTTACAGTACGAAGCTGCCCTGCTTTGAGCCCGCTTTTGACAAATCTGCTTATTGAAGACCTAAAATTTTTCGTTATACATTTCGTTACCAACAATCAAGTTGCTGCCTTTTATGTATAGATAGCTTTGTAACACGGCTGTATCAGAATGATGCAGTCGAGATAGGTGGTACGAAAAGACGGGAGGTTTCCGACATGAGAGCACTACGATTCATACAGAAATGGTTGTGTAAATTATGGGCTTCGGGCGTGAGCTTATCAACGGGTATTGACTCACACAAATGGGAAAGCAAAATCGAGATCTTGGGACGTTTGTCGAGCAGGTGCCATTAAATGCTAAGGCTGAATATGCTGGATAAGAGGGGCAAGCACGGCGAACAAAACAAAATGTTACACGAAATGCTTCTTTAACCAGCCAAATCTGGTAAAATCATCACATATAGTCTCGGCGGCGTAGCTGAGCGATGCCTATCTGAGAAATATCAGTTAGAGGCTTTCCATAAATCCAAGCGAGGTTTTGAAATGAAAAAGAATATTACACTCATTTTTGTTCCGGCTCTTCTACTTTTGTTTGTATCAAGCTCATTTGGTCAGCGCAGAGCAACTCAGCCCGTCCGATTCAAGAAAATATCCGACAGGCTCTTCGAAATTTCAGGTGGACGGGGCGCAGGCGGGGGAGTTTACATCGGTGATAATGGGGTCCTCGTGATTGACGCGAAAATGGATAAAAAATCGGTAGATAGCGTTATCGATGGGATTAAACGGATTACCGATGAGCCAGTAAAGTATCTTGTGAATACACATAGTGATGGTGACCATATAACGGGAAATCGATATTTTCCAGCATCGGCAACTTTTATCGCCCACCAGAATTGCCGAAAAGAATTTTTTCATCCAAGGAGAGACGGAACCCCATCCGAATGGAACAAACCTGAATTAGCGCCTTTTGTTCCTTCAATAACATTTCGCGACAAGATGGATATTTATCTTGGCTCAAAAAAGATAGAGTTATGGTATTTCGGCGTTGGGCATACCACTGGAGATATTGTTGTTTATTTTCCAGAAGAAAAGACGGCTTTTATCGGAGACCAAATATTTTTGACAAGACCGCAGCTTATCCATTCTTATAAAGGTGGTAATTCCTTTGAGCACGTTGAGACGCTCACCAAAATGCTTCGAACAATAGATGCTGAAAAATTTTGCAGCGGTCATAGTGAAATGACAGACCGGGAGGGAGTAAGGAATCATATCGAGAAGATGAAAAAACGGCAGGAAAAAGTTGAAGCCTTAATTCGAGAGAGAAAGAGTATAGAAGAAATAAAAAGTGAATTTAATGAAAATGAGGCCCGATTAATCGAGACCATATATAGTGACATAAGAAAACGCGAACGGCAGTAAAATCCTTAGCTAAGATAACGACTAATTGAAAAATAGATTAATACTTGGTCCAAACAGAATTCTTTCCAATTGACTTATAATAGCTTTCCACAGATGGAGGGCGTTTTTAATATTCTTGACAAGGCGATAGGGAGAAAACTCTTAACCGGCCAAATCTGCTGCCTATGTTTATTTTTGCATGAACACAATACATGAAACCGACCTGTGCGGCAAGGCTGCTGTCAGTGTCTTGCCGTCAAAATGTATATCTCTCTTAGTTATCCGGCCGATCTGTCTGGATTCATCCGGTTCAGGAACATCATTTAGGCGCCCTTCCAAAACATAGTGTACCGCACGGCCCTCAAGGCGACCAAAAGCAGAAACATCGACTGTAACATCCTTCGATTGTTCAAAGCTCCGGTTGATGGCATGAAAATAGATACGTCTTTGGCCTGCTGTGGCCAGTGCGTCAATGTAGGCGACCTTTCCTCTTGGCCTAATACCACCCATTTGATATGGCTGCTGATATGTTGGCACGTTCCTGCTCACCAGAGCAAGCAACTTCTCTCCGTGGTGCTGTGAGTAAAACATAGTTACCTGGCCTGTTGGCATATAGAAAGGGGGAACCTTGCCATCCGCATCTGCTTTTATGCTCGTGATGCCCCAGGAGTTACCTACGAGCATAGATTGGCAGCCCAGTTCAATCACATCCGCCGCTCGCATAAAAGCGTGCAGGTATCCGGCGGCGCCAAGCCCCTTAGCGAAGCTCGAATCCAATGCCGGCTTGGGGCCGTTGTACCTCAACCAGCCGTTCCAATTCCATTCGGTCACGGCTACCTTGTAGCCGAGCCTTCGTGCGGCATTTATGCCGGGGTGGTTAATAATCGACCGGCCATCTGTATCGAACCATGTTACAGCTACCCAGGCACGCCAGATTTCGTCGGCAGAAATCTCATGTATTGGGACTTCTTTACCGTTTTTCACTGCTTTCGTAATGGCCCATGGTGAATAGAAATGTGTGGCAAAATAGGACACCTTGTCCCCCAGTTGTTCGTGCACCTGTCCGACAATACCGGACATATTGCCATCGTGGCCATCGACGATAATTTCGATAGAAGGATCTACAGACCGCATCGCTTCGATGTATGCGGCCAGACATTTAACGTAAAACTGAGGTGCCGCATCAGACATGATTTTCCTTAACTGCTTTACGAAAGCCCAGGTTTCATTACCGATTTGAAAATATTTCACTCTATAGGATCTGGCCCGGCCATTTCCGGCTCGCAGGGACGGCCAATTGTACATACCTTCCGGAAGCTTCGTTCCAACAGGTGCGTTGCAGTAAGCAACTAATGCCGCCGCGTGCATGGCAGCTTCTTTCAGGGGCTTTTTCTTGAGCAGAGCATCTCGGAAATTCACTACAAGGATAGCTTCTGCGTCAACATCTTCACAAAATTGAAGGAACTCATCATAGCCAAAGTTATTTGTCACCTTGTGTCCGCGATGGCCGGTGCTGACAGGCCGCTGAGTTGCTCGACCTGGTACGTTATCGACCATTTCACACCAATCCAAGAAATCCACATCGGTCCCACCAGGGAATCTGATAACCGGTATTTCCATTTCCCCTAATAGCTTCAACACCCGGGGTTGGAGTTTCCGTGTACCGGGAATTCGTGCCCCCTCGACGCCGATCTCACCCCAGCTTGGCCTCTCCATAAACTGGCCGAATATGCGTTGGTCAATCTTATGGAGGACCTCTCTCTTAATAATAAACGAAGTATCAGCCGAATCTGCATTTTGATATGCGGACGTGACGGCCTGCGATTGGCATAAAAAAAGAACAAAACATATAGTAACTAAATTTGCCGGGCGAAATCTGGTTCTGTCAATTAGTAACATAGCGTTTCCCTTGAGAGAATAAAATGCAATGCATAGAAGCAGAAAAATACCTATTTCTGAATCCGATACAATTTTGATATGGTTCGGATAATCAAGCTGCCCCTAAGAGCAGCCGGCGTCGCCATACACATTTCATCGAGCTTGTTACAACCGAGGACCTTGAACTCAGGGCCGGCCTGGATAACGAAAGTATCGCCATCCTCACTCAGGCAAAATATCTTGCCCTTGTTTGCCCAGGGGGAAGATGTGAAGGCCGTCGCTCCGGCAGCGATACGCTGCCTGCTGTAAACCTCGCTGCCTGTCTTAGCATCGTAGCAGCTAACAAAGCCCCTGTCGTATAGGACATAGATGTAATCACCATATGCAATAGGTGATGGATTATACGGCCCTCCTTTTGCTTGCCACCACGCTACGTATTTGTTGCTGTCCTGGCCTTCTTTGAGGGTGATATCGCCTTGGGCGCCCGGTCGAATCGCACATAAGGGCCGCTTCCGGTCGGCAACATACCCGGAACTGATATAGAGCAAGCCATTCTTTGCAAACGGAGTGGGAATAACAATTGATGACATGCCGCCCACCTCCCATAACAATCTGCCATTGAGGTCGTACGACCTGACCTTGCCCTTTCCTGATGTGATTAATTCGGTCCGTCCCGGCGCGCCGGGATTCTCCCAGACGTATGGAGTGGCCCAATTGCTTTTCTCATCACGGTCAACACGCCATATTTGTTTGCCTGTCTTCTTGTCCAGCGCAATCAGGAAGGATTGCTCTTCGTTGTCATTCACGATAAAAAGCCGGTCTTTGTATAGCACCGGCGACGCGGCGGTGCCCCAGTTATAGCGAATTTTGAAGCTTCCCCACCTTTTGGACCACAACTCGTTACCGTCCATATCATAACAAAACAGGCCTACATTACCGAAATAGGCATATACCCGTTCACCATCGGTAACAGGAGTTTCGGAAGCGTACGTATTTTTAATGTGTAGAGAATGCTGAGGCACTCCTTCGTGGGCGAGCCTTTCCCAGAGCACCTTGCCGTTGTTGAAGTCAATACAATAAACCATCCATCGATGGCTCTTATCTGAAGCTGTGTCTCGGTTGCCTCCCAAGTATAGTCCCTTCTTGGGCGTTTCGGCATCACCTTCGCTGACAGCCGAAGTGACAAATATTCGATCGCCCCAAACGACAGGCGATGACCAGGCGCGGCCGGGGATATCGACCGTCCACGCGACGTTTTCGGTGGTGCTCCAGGCGGTCGGCAAAATGCTGTCTTCGGCGACACCGGCCGAAGGGCCGCGAAATTGCGGCCAGTTAGCCTCGGCAAAGACGCCGGAGGCCAAAAGAAAATTTGCGGCTACTATAACCAAGAATGTTCGACACATAAGCCAAATCCTTTCTGTAAGTTGGATTTCTCTAAGAACCTCGGCCCAGCTACACAGCGGGTTTTTCTAAGGACTGGTAAAGAAATTAGGCCTTGACCGCCGGCAGGCGAGTTTCGTTTTTGGCTCCAGCAAGGACAAGGCTGGCAAGGAAGCAAAATGCAGGCCTACTGGTTGGTAGTCCGAGTTTTGCTGACACCGCCAGCCGAAGCCGCAGCCAGCCAAAACTTGTCTGACGACAGTCAAGAATGGAAGATAATTTATTTACAAGTCCTAATAGTCTTTAAAGGTTCTCATCCATTGAGGCCAATCGGACGATTGAACGCCGCCGGCTGTGGTCCAGACACCCTGAATATCAAAGTTGCGGTGCCAATTGAACGTCCAAAGCTCCTTCAGATCTACCTTCCTCACATTAAGATCCAGAAAAACGATATTTATGGCGCCCTTGTGCCTGTTGATGCAAACTAAGTGCATTTCATTTTGAACAATGCCATCAAACTCAGGCGGGCTTTGTGTGTGATCACAGTAGGTGTCCCAGACTACACAGTCCATAAACAGGGGTATGTTGTTTGCCTTTTTTTGCTCTCGATTCCTCCAGTAGTTATCGCCGGGTCGATCGCTGAGCCATTCATCCATGCCGTAGCTGCCGTAATCGTCACCGGGTTTGCTCTCAAAGTCAGTCCAGCCTCCTCCTTCCGTTACCCATCGCCAGGCACCAAAGGGTACCTTGCCTCCGTCAGTATAAGGTTTTTTTGCCGACGGACACAAGGTCAACGCCCCCCGGTCCTTGTAATACGGTCGCAATTTTTCGGGCCAATCTCCGGAGGCTGCGGCACCGCTCGGAAACTTTCCCCCGGAGTCCTCGAGATACATATGCCAACAATAGGACCATTGTCTGATGTTGGACATACAGGCAACAGCCTGTGCCTGTTTCTTTACCCGTTGCAGCGAGGGCATCAATATCGCCATTAACAATGCAATGATGGCGATCACCACTAAAAGTTCTATTAGTGTAAAGCCGTGTCGTTTGCACATATCAGTTCCCCTTCTCTTTCAATAAATTTCCTTCCAAAACCAATCCGCCAATGGCGGACCAGACATGATGGTTTTCGTGCTCGTATGCTTGTCTGCCGTAATTATAACACACTCATTCGTGGTAACGCAAGCTTTTATTGGCAAATTAGGGCAGGAAGTTAGCGTGGACGCTGGCAATGGGTGTGGCTAATTTCTCTGGCAACACATAACATTTTTGGCCCATAGCATTGAGCGCTCTCTCATTGCAAGCGAAAGAGCCTGCCCTGCTTGCCCTCCGTAGCTGGTTTCCACTTAGCCTTCGGCGAAGGAGAATAGCGAAGGGGGGAGCGCAGCCGAAGAGGAAGTCGAATGGACAGTAACTCATTTTGAACTTTGCTATGTAATTTTGCTCTTTGATATTTGATTTTTGATTTTCTAACGTGTCACAAGGAGTTTGTCGTCTTAAACTTTCCTGATTGACTCTAAATCAGACAAACTTCCGTTACTTTTTTTGCCAAACTAGCCTTCTCAATAGTGTTATACAAAAATATATCATGATAGGCATGCAAGCACATAATACCCCAGCTATAAATCCGTATTTTCTCAAACCGGGAATTGTGGCAAAGATAATGATAAATACTGAATATCCAAGACCCAGCGATAGAGTAACTGTTATTCGAGAAGGCTTTTTGCTAAAAAGGATCACTGCTAGTCCCGGTGCGAGTATCGCTAGACTCGAAAACCCACCCATTATGAGGTCTACTATATCAGGTGCCAACAGAACAACAGAACTGGCACTAAGTCCAATTAAAATGGCAATTAGTCTTACTGACCAGAGATTATTCGATAGTTTTTTCCCTCGATTTCCAACCACATTGCAAATAATACTATGCAACGAAACACTGGATACATTGAGCAGAGTATCGGCGGTAGACATGATGGCAGCATAAAAAGAAAGAATCACCACCATAAACGGAAACTTGGGGAGCATGTTCTTGAGGCTCCAAATTCCGGAATATTGGGTGTCAATGGAGGGATCATGAGATTTTGCGTATATTCCCAGTACACAAAAAACTATGTAAGCTACAAAGATAATAGGTATAGAACCCCAAAGAGCCTTTTTGGCTTTTCTTTCTGTTTTGGCTGCAATAATTCTCTGCCAGTAATCGTATCTTCCAATAAACGCGGGGCTATAAAAGAGCAATACTCCTATAGGAAAAATAATACCATATCCCGTCATATTAAAATGGGAAACAGGGACATTTTGATATTCTGTAATTGGAACACGTACTATATAAAAAATTGTTATCAACAGACCAATTGCGACAACAATTACTTGAAAAACATCGGTTGCTATATCTTTTTTAATACCCCCAACAATCGAATAAATAAATGTGGACCCTGCCACGACACCCAAACTTAAAATCCAAGCAATATAATCCGGTACATCTAAAACGAATTTATAGAATGCTGCCAAGATTGTAAACTGCCCCGCAAGCATAAAAAAGTACATTCCAAAGTTAACAGCAGCAACCATATTGCTGTATACTTTAGTAAGTGAATTTTCTTCACCAAGACGATGGGATATAATATCGTATAATGTATTTCCATTTGCTTCATGCAGGTAGTTTCTAATACGAGGGATAGATTTCAGCAATAACGAATATCCAATTATATATGACAAAGGAAGGGACAAAACTGCAATACCGGCTTCGTAACCCATTTGGCTTACAGCGAAAAACATCCCTCCACCGATAGCAGTTCCACCTATACTTAAAGAAAGTACTGTGCTGCCAATTTGATTACGGGCAGATACAAAACTCTCGTAACTAGTACTACGAAAACGCCAGAAGCCGATTGCCAAGTTAATGGCCAGATAAATAAAAGTTGTTGCAATTACTAAATTTGTCATATTCCTATATCATCTTATTGTTTAGAAATTATTAGATTGCTCCAAGAAGTAGTAATATACGATTTGCATTATTCCTCTTTCTTAATCATTGCTGCTATGGCAATCTTGTACTTTGGGGAAATAAGAAAGTGAGATCGTACAATTTTATAGCCTAATGCCACCAACCAGCAGCTTATTGTCATTATCGCCACACTTGTATTGAACCATCCCGGGGTCCATTCGAAGCAAAAATGTATAAAAGTAAGTGAAAAAATTACCAAAGATAACATTACCAATCCCCATTTTGTAATCATCAGACAAGCGTCAGCAACACCTTTCCAATAAACAGTTCCTATCTCCATTGTTCCTTTTGGAACACCAATTTCTTTATCACGTTTGCACATAACGGGTGCCATATAGAAACCGGTCAAAAGACCTACTATGTTAATTTGGCCACTTAAAGCCATTAAAGATGACAATGTAACAATAATTATGCACAGCATCCACTTGGCCATCTGTGCCAAGCCAATCTTCTTGTCAAAATAGGGGGCAAGATTCAAATCATACCAATCTATTAGATAATATATTAGGAGAAGTACGAAAACTCCACCGCTTATACATCTTGAGTATACTTCTGTAGATTTTATGAATAACTCATCTGTTTTAATCAATATTCCCGCCATTCCAATGACTGTTGCTAGTAGGATTGCGTATAGACTATTACCCATATTTAGGATTGCATCAATTTGTAAGCCTTCTTTTCTAATAAGTGTTTGCATTTTTTTGTTAACCTTTTGAATCTAATGGCATTACCAATGATATTTGTGCTTTAGCAGATCCGTTCGCAAAATCTAAGAACGAAGCAACATACAATAGACCTCTTATATTTTTAACAAGTTTAAACATAATTGTAATCTTGTGAGGAGCAAAATTTTCTACTTTGCGCTTAAAGCGTATCTGAAAATTAGTGTAATAAATTTCAGCAGCTAATAATCTTTCAATAAAAGTGGAATATAATTCAGAGGGCAGTCTACCAAACTGTTCGTCTTTTATGCTGGCACCTGCCAGAGCATAAGACAATTGAGATGACATTAAGAGAATCTGTGATGCGGTATAATAATCTACCTTGATAGTGCTATACTCGATATCATGTGGCTCAACAATGGCATTGATTTTGCCATTGGAGTACAAAACCTCTTTCAAGTGCCGCTCATGTAATGGATATAAACAAAGCCACTTATCCAGCAAAACCGGCGAAATACTCTCCCAAGCAGCATTAGGAGGAATAGCATCTTTTTCTGACAAACTAAGTATCACAGAAGATTTGTTTATGGTTACCATAAAGTTTTATCCTTTTACCTTAGAATTCATCAACGCATTACTTTTGAGGAAAACAATAAGCAAAATCCATATTAGCGTCAAGTCCAAAAAATGCATACAAAACCACCATCACCGTATTGCGGGCTTGGCCTTCGCCGGATTTATTTACCGCTATAACGCGATATTCGAATTCTATTATTTTTCAGGTGTGGCTTCAGCAATGAGCTTTACTTGTTCTTGGCCAGCTTTTTCTATTTCTGTCTTTAAATGTTCTGAACCATAATAAAAAGCAAAATCGACCCCAACATCAATCGGTACGTCTACAGTCGAAATCGCCAGAATCCGGCCCTTCTTAGTAACAGCCTTGGCTACATATTTCTGACCTGATTCGAAGTTGATCCAATCACCTTTGATTTCAAATTCCTTTGCCATCTTTGTTCCTTTCAAATTTTATTTGTTTACAATACCACCATTACCGTATTACTGGCTTGGCCTTCGACGGACTTATTTACCGCTATAACGCAATATTCGAGCTGTTTTTTTCCGGCTGGTCGAATAAAGCCCGCCAAGAGTCGCAGATCTGCCTACGACGGGCTCAAAAACCACCCAAAACATTAACCGCTAATCAAGGATGTCCTCTCTCAGTAATGATAAAATTACACTACTTCAGCCAAATTTCCAAGAAAAATAATTCATTTTTGGTCATTTTCTTTTGACTATTTTTTGATATTATGTTATAATACGCCTATGTTTGCCAGCAAGCAAACATAAACCGCCAGCAGGCGTTAAAATAGGTAAAATATCCACGATTTTTCAATCAAGAACACTGATACCTAAACACAAAAATTAAATTTTTCAAAAATTTTTATCTCACTTTCCCAAAACGAGTTACGAGCGACGAGCAACAAGAAACGGTTATATTTTCGTATCAAATGTGCAGATAGCTCTAATTATAGAGGCGCTTGCTTTGGAGTTTACCCTGAGTTTATCCCCGAGAGCTGCTCACCTGACTCGCAGCAGGGGAATGTTAGCT
>SDBU01003885.1_pt1 | contig 18730 bp, 34 predicted proteins | sample 2277071 | NCBI WGS metagenome assembly SDBU01 (sample SAMN10397929, study PRJNA504765) | marine sediment metagenome | isolation source: marine sediment core GS08_GC12, 126 cmbsf | place: Arctic Ocean: Gakkel Ridge, Loki's castle | collected 2008 | reverse complement strand
TCCACGTTCCACCGGATTTATTCGGATGGACAGATGAGAACAGCTCCACACCATCGCCACCCACATAGGAGCCACTATTCCCACGATTGATGACATTGGCGCAAACGATCTCTTTGGTCTGGCGAACGGAAAAGGCCAGCGAGCCCGCACGACGGATGGACTTGGTAACGCCCAGGCCATCGTCGTAAGCCTCTTTGGTTATAATGAATCCAAGGGCGTATACGATATGGTTGTACCGGCTGATAAAGCCTTGGGTCATATCATCGTACTGTACCCCGGAACCTTCTGTCTTGATCTGCGCAAGACCGAAGCCGGTGGCGCCGACAACTTCCTCAAACGCCAGAGATGAAGGCATAATATCGAAAATTTCCTTATGCTCTTCCGGATACTCTTTATACTTCAGCCCATACCAGGATCGCACACCCGGCCACAGGTCCTTGGCAAAACTGCCAGTGGTAATTGGTCCAGCCATTTGATGTACCTCCCTTTACACGCCGGTTACGCTGCGCATTTCATGTTCAACAATAAGGACTCTCCACTTGGCACTATCGCCAAGCGCATTATCCTCTCTCGGTACAAGCCCCAATAGCTTGCACTGTCTGCCTGAAGTCTGTCCGCCGTCGGATGAATTAAGCTCACACCCGGACGCACCGGTTGCCGTATTGCCCGATTCGGTAAAGATGATATCAAGCACTGACCCAACATCGTCAGCCTCGATAGTTTCTGCGTCGCTGTCTTCCTGGATCTCGAAGATTACGTCGGGATCATCGCATACAGCAACATACATGGCCGTGGACGAAGGACGGTAGACTCGGGTAAGATCGCTGGTATCAACCGTCAGCTGCGGGGTGTTTCCGAAACCGACCACAACCCCCAGGATTGTCTCATTTACAGCCGCCTGATTCACCGATGGGTAAATACCGAGAGAGTCGGCGGAACCTGCAAATTCAACAGGATCTCCAATAAAAGTATCGGTCCCTTCCGTGACGTCCAGGTAATATACCCGATACTTACCGTTCCACGGGTTTCCGTTTAGATGCTCAACGGGTCGAAGCCCATTGGGTCTATCTGCATTTGCCATTTTAACCTCCTATGTTACCCGGGAGATCCGCCAATCTGGATTTTTCCATACTGACCTTCTCCCAGAGTTTTCATTGCCTTTTCAGTTTCATCGATTGCCGCATGTTTCTCCGCCTGGTCCTCTTCGTGCCAGTCTTCCGGAATCTCCATCAAAATACCTTTCATGCCACTCCCTACGGAGCGAATAACTGCCTTGCCCATCTGTGATTCTTCCGCTATACGCTTGTTGCCGATCTCGACTTCCCCTTCGACAATACTGTAACCTGCTGCCTGGAACCGCTCTATGCGATCCCACCCTTCTTTATCCTCGTCGATATTCACAAACCTTCGTTTGTATCCTTTGCGCTGAGGGGCTGTCAGTACGTTGCGCGTACCGATGGGAACCCGTTTTGGCCGGCGAGGTTTCGTATCTGCGGCTTCTTCTCCGCTCTCGTTCTCATATTCCAGCCCGAATCCACCCTCTATCTCGATAATCTTCGCCTCTATTCCAGTATCCCTTTGAAAGTGGCGGAGACCCATTTTGGCTCCACCGATACTCGGGAACGGTTGGTTGTGTCTGTTTAGCTTAATCATGATAATTCTCCCATATCCACTAGATCTTCGATATATTTTTCCTCAGTGATAACGCCCATGGCTATAAACTGGTCCATGACTCTACGCCTTCCCTCTGATAGATCTGACCGATTGAATTTGCTTTTTTCCGAAGACTTTTTCGTTCCGCCCTCGGCCACAGCAGCTTTCTTCTCTTCTTCTTTTTTCTTTGGCACAGGCTCCTCCTTTTTTTCGAACTTCTCCGGGAAATTTTCTCGGACTTTACCGTCAATCAATTTCAGAATTCTTGAGTATGGCAACCCGTGATTGTCTTGATATAAGGTGTCTGCGTAACCCCTCATCTCTTCATCGCTGTCATACCATCCGTTTTTGCTTCTCCACTCCTCAAAGTCAGGATGTGGTTTCTGGGCCGATGGTTTGGTTTTAACCGGTGCAGGTTCTTTGGCCGCGGTCTTCAACACATCAAGTTGCTCGTCCAGATCTTCTACACGGTCGGCATCGTTTTCCTCTATAGCCTTCCTACGATCCTTTTTAAGCTCGGTAATCTGCGTATTGAGTCTACCTACTTCAGCCTTATGAACCTTTATCGTATGCTCCTCGAACTGCTTGAACCCGTCAGTCATTTGTCCGTTGAGCGTTTCAAGCTGAGAAGTCTGATTCTTGATTTGCTTTCGCATGGTATCCTGGATCTCACGGCTACGAAGGATGTAGGTCTTTGCGTCAACCTTTTCCCTGTCGGTGCCTTTGAAATCCGGGTTCCATCCCATCTCCATCGCAAGGTTCTCAATATCTGTCGGCTCTGCCGGTTCGTCTTTCTCTTTCTTTACTTCTTCTTCGTCTGCCATGCTGATTTCTCCTTTCCTAAACGCAAAAACCCTCGTGAGAATTTCTTCTCAGCGAGGGTTTCCCGTTGCTGTCTTGGATCCGTGGGTTTCTTTCAAGTGCCACAGATTCGTTATGTAGTTACCTACTTACGTACGTCTTCTCCTTTTTGAACGCGGACGAGTAAAGCTAACATAGCTTTAAAGCCGCGTATCAAAGCAAAAACAATCTGTTCTGGTTCAATCTTCACGTCAATCTCCCGCTCAGAAGCTCAACCCAGTCTTCTTCGGAGACCCCATACCGGCCGGATATATTCGGGCGACACATCGATCTGTGCCTGTTCTCCAGCCATACCCTCGATTCGATCAATCACTTTCCGGATCGTCTCGGGGTTCATTGGGTCTATTGGCGTTGTGTTGTCCCAGCTCATGGCAAAATTATTCCGAGAATGTCCTCATCGTTCATGATCCAAAGCTCCTGCCCGTCCTCCTCCTCATCAACAATTCCGGAATATTGCACAAATAGCAAACGCATACCGGGCTTTAGTTCCACATCTGTGAATTTGAGATCCGCTCTCGGTCCGGCCTCCACGAAAGTTCCCTTAGTAAGAGATCGATGCTCCCGATTTACTTCAGCATCGAATTTTTCCCGGGTTTTCTCCATCAGGTATATACCGGAACCGGTCGTCTCTTTGGTAGGACCCTCCTTTGGATCCGGTCGTACGGTAACTCTGTGCCCTTCTGGCTTAATCATTCTTTTTCCTTTTTGTCCTCTATGAAAACAGTGTTAAGTAACTGATTCATGCCCTGAATCTGGCCCACCTTCAATACAGTAAGCATTAAAGTGTTGTCTGCCGAATCCATATTGATCGTTCTGCCCTGCCCCAGTTCCTCAAGCAACTCCTGGCGCTGGTTCTTCCAGATCCGGTGCATTTCCACCGTTACCGGGTTGCCCGATCTCCACTGGTCGAACTCCTCTTTGGTCAGCTCCACCCTCTCCTCCTTTTGCTATCGAATCCATCATCCTTCCGTATGAATCCAACGATATCTTGAGACGCTCAGTCTCGTTCTTATACATGGCGAGCTGGTCACCTTCTTCTTTGCTCTCTGCGTCGGCCAGGGCACGTATTGCCTCGGCCCTCATCTTTATGCCCTTTTCGACTGCTGTAGCTCGGTCAAGTTCCAGTTTCCGGGCTTCCAGCTTTAACTTTCGATCTTCCAGTTCCAATTCTGCTTGGGCCAGTACCTGTTCCCATGGGGGTTCGGTTTTGGGGACATCCATCAGCTCTTCAATATCGGTTGCCTGCAGGGCTTCCAGGTATCGTCTCTTTATAACCTGGTCGTTTAATCCGGCGCCTAAAAGTTCCATCAAAGCCTTACCTTTGAGAATCTTCTGAACATCGGATACATCTGCAGTGCTTGAAATCGGGATAAGGTCAAGAGCGTCGTCTGCGTATTCTTCCTTGGCTTTATAATCCTCTTCTTCATCCAATACAACATTGTAACTCTCATCATCCAGGTGTAGGGCATTGAGACGGCGTATCTTTTTGTATTCGGACTTGAGTGATCTGTGGATCCTTCTGTAGATGGCCGAGAACACCTTCAGGCCCTGCTCGATCATCGCAAGGGTGGTGGTGGCCGGAACGTCCCCGGAAGGTTGCTCTCCCCTTAATACGTCAGTCACAGAGGATAATTCTTTACTGGCATCGATCATAAGGCCCAAGAGAGAAAACAGCACAGTAGATGGTTCGCCCAACGGAAGCGATACGAAATTCTTTTTCATATCGTCCCCGGTGAATTTGATTTGCTTCCACTCGCCCGGCTTGAATTGTAGGCTGCCACCGCGACCCAGATTAATACCGCTTCCGATAAACCCTGACTGAAGACTGGCCCGCATCCCTGCGTCTAACAGTAGATTGATTGTTGAATTGACAACTTCATTTAGCGGAGAGAGTAAAATTCCGAATCCCATTCCGTAAATCGAACCGTCAAATGACGGCATGAATAGATATCGGGTGAACAGGTGCTGAGGTTTGATCCGTAATATATCGCCGTCGTCGTCCTGTTCGATATCGTCAATTCCAAATCGAGCTGTAATTCTAACAACGGTGTTTGTGGCTTTATGGACTGTTACAATGTAGGGCTCTTGATACCCATCGCCATCTAAGTCCCACCACCGATGCTGTTCTAAGAACGTGTGGGGGGTGTCCTCGTTGTCCTCGTCTTGCTTATTTTCCTTGTCTACTGCGAGGTTCTTGTATGTGAATTCAACAAAAACGCCGCTCGCGATTCTTTCGTATATCTCGTTTGGGGTAAGCTGAATTCTATGGGTAAGCTGGGATGCAGATTCTAAGGATTTGGAGTAATAATTGACAACGAAATCGTCCGGGAGAATCATCCGTGACACGTTATTTTTTTCTATGGGGTCGTAATAGGTCTTCTTGAACATGCACCCCGAGATCGACAGGATGGTGAGAAGCTGATCCATGTCACCTTCCCAATCATCCATCTGCTCAAGGATCTGGTAGCTCATGTGGGTGCTGAGTCGTTTTCCACGGGTGGCTTTTTCACCTTTGGGGTCTCTTCCAATCACCCGGGTTTTAACAACATCGTTTGCACTGACAATATTGGGATAGGTGCGGGCCGCAAAATGGATAGCTGCGGTGCTGATGACGGGGTACTTTACGTTATTTACTTTCTCGCCAGCATATTCCTTTGTTTTTGCCAGCTGCCGGGCTAATTCCAACCCCGCTTTGTTGATTTCTTCCCAGTCGCTTCGGCTCTTCTTGTCGGCATCGTAATCTTCGACAACACGGGTTCCCATGCGGGCAAGGATAAGATCCTCAACCTCGTCAACAATGTTAACCATATCGACGAACGCATTGAGTGTGTTGACCGGGCTATCAGCCATTTAGTAGAATCCTCATGTAGAATCCGAATGGGGCATACCGTTCATCCCCTGAACATATAGTTCACGCATTGAACACTGTGTATCAGGGTGGGATATAGAATGTCAAGGTTTCTGTGACTTTGGCTGTTTCTCGTGATACGACACCCTTGAGTGTTCAGTGCCCGGTCTTGGGAGTATCTGACTCTCTGCCATGTCGTATGTTTCGTCAGAAACATAGTCTAGCTCAGCAAGTCCGCCCAAAGAATATCCTATCAGCTGCGCAAACTGTTCGTGGTCTTCATTGTCAAAACCCATCCTTGCAAGATCGTTCAAATCTATAGAACCCTTGTCCAACAGTGTCCGGACGATTCTGTTTTGCTTAAATCTAATAACCCCGTCACCGTCGTTCTCAAGTGGTTGTATTGGATGTCTGCTCATTCCGCGTACCTCATTTTAGGGTTTTCTGTGAATCCTTAGCTCTTATGTACAAGGCCTGATCCCATGCCTTTTTGGCCACCTTAAATAGAAACTGTCCAAATGGACGTAGATACCATCGGCCCCATAGCTCTTCAAAGTGTGTGACGAATTCTCCGGAATACGCTTTCCATGGCTCTATACCATCTGGGTTGTCGAATAGGTGTACGTGACCTTCTATTTTCGGTTGTATGAGACCGAAGCCAGATTTCACGTCATCTTCTAAACACTTCTTAAACATACAATCAACTCCGCAAACAGAAAGGAACGGCTTGCAATCTTCCCCTGTCTCATGTTCGATCGAGTGTTTGCACCCCTCAGCCCGAATCCTCTCGTCATGAAGACAGAACCCATCAGCACCCATGGAAGCGTTCTCACAAACTGTTTTCTCCATCTTACCGTATACCTCCCTGCCGAGTTTTATGTGTCGGTCCATTCTTCTTTGCCATTCCCGCAGTCAAGGCATCTTGCCGGGGGTTGATCTGGCAACATTTGGACCGTGTACCCTCCGCACTCATTGCAAATCCACAATATACTGACCGCTTTTAAAGGCAATTCACAGTCTATAAGGGCTTCAAATATTTCGGTTCCTTCGTGATCCATGTATCTGGTGAATTTATTCATACTTCAGCCTCCCTATCCACAGATATGCCATCGAAAACCCCACGGCTCCCACACTTTAAGCATTCGTAATGAAAAGTAGGGATGAAAGCCTTGAAACCGTCCCCCGGCCTGAACAGGACATTCCCGCATTTTCCACACTGGAGTAGGTGTAACTCGTTGTCGTCATCTATTTTACCTAGCTTACCGTGCGCTTCCTCCCACGTCAAAAACTCAGCCCTGTGCTCACTCATACTTTTCCCTTTCGTTCCTCATATGTCGCCAGGCGGCCCTGATACGCCCCCATCTTCAGCGCATCTTATAGGGGTACGTTTTCACCTTGAACCACATCAATCTCCACACATTGGTCTTACGAAGATGATCATCTATCCTATTATCCGTGTATTCCTTCAAGCTCGCCCCGTCAACCATGCCGCTTGAGGGTTGATGAGAGTACTCCTCTTCAAGTATCCGAATAAATTCATCTTGTGAGCTGTGGGTGTCTATCCTTCTTTCCATAAACACCCCGACATTACCACCGCCAACACCCCGAGTAGCCAATACCGCCTTCCCGTGTTCGAAATCGATACAATCAAAAGACTCTATAATGGGCCTATATCCCATATTGAAAAACAGCTCGACCCTATCCTTTGTGGCATCTATCAGCCTATTCTCGAACCCCTCTCTTTTTGGGACTTCCCTTATTCCTGTCATACCGTATACCTCCCCGTTGATGTCGGCCCCTGCCATTCCTGAACATTGTCCTCTTCGGGCGAGGAGTATTGGGTGTTCAACAGGCATAGGCGATACAGATTTTCCATCATGTGATCGTCTTCATCCATGGGTTTGCCCTTGTTCTCGCCTTTATCCAGGTACATATAGCCTTCTATTTCCATAGTCGTTACGGTCAAATCGTCAAATATGAATAGGGTTGGCTCATCATTGGGACTTTTCAGATTGGTCTTTACTTCAAGAAACCCAGAAGATTTATCTTTGGACGCCACGCCGAGAACCAGATCGTGCCGAGCCAGGACATTAGCGATCTTACTAAACGTTGTGCCCCCTTCCTGATTGGCATCGCCCTTTGATAGTGGGTCGATAACAATTCGATTGATCCGGTATGCCCCGCGGGTTATCCTCCGAACTATCTCATCTCCAAGCCATGTTCCGTCCCCATACTCCCATATTTCATCGATCAGGTAACGTAGCCCCTGTGGGTTGGTTGCCATAAACAGTACGGCCTGACGCACTCTGGGGTGAACGTCGATGGCAATGTCAACAACCCAGTGGGTGGGGATGACAAATCTGGATTTCAGATGGACCTCTCGTTTGAACTGCGGGTAAATAAGCCCCTGCATATATGAAGGAATTCCGTCCAGTCGGGCTTTCTTTTCGTCTTCGGTCAGCAACTTTGCGTACTGCTCGACCCCCTCTTCGGTAATACCGTATCCAATATTGTCTGATATAACACCATGAACGTTGAAGACTGTTCGGTCTGGGGATCCATCCTCGTTTCTGGCCTTTATGACTTCCCGGTCCACCCACGCTTCTTTAAGAAGGGTCATGCAAAATAGTTCTCGGCCTCGCCTGTCAATCAAACCACGAGCGTTGGCCACGCGAATTTCTCGCTTGGGCGGCTCATCATACCCGATAAAGTCACCGTACCATCCCTCATGGAGTTCTGATTCCTGCCGGTTCGACATGATTTCCATAGTGCTTCCGGTAATCTCATCTTTCCACAATGCCTCCGCTCCAATCTGATTCTTCTTGATTGTGACTGGACGACTCTGCGGCCACCATTTTTTCAATTCTGGAATCAACACCTCCTTGATATGTTTCTCCCAATCTTGTCCAATAATGCGCAGCTTTCTGGGGTACCGATGTGGGAACCAGATCTTCTCACCATTCCACAACCATTTCCCTATCATCAAGGAGATGCAAAGCACTGATAATACTGTAGTTTTGCCCGTGTTGTGGTGTATGACCCCCTTTGCCCAGTAGTTATTATACTTGGGGACATGGAAATCCCACTTGACATCATCTCTCAGGTATTCTACACTGGTAATAACAGCTTCGGGTGTAGAAGCTATTACCCCTTGTGGAGGAATTACCGATGAGTCATAAACGTGTGGTAGATGTGGAGCAACTCCGGGATCTTGTAGAAGTGCAGAAACTCCAACACTGGAAAGTGGCTGAGATAACTGGCATACCCACCGGAAAGGTGCCCAAATTCTGTAAGCGGTACGGTATAAAAACCCAGCGCTCCGGTCCCCGCTCCGGACCCGGGCATCCTGGATGGAAAGGCGGTAGATATGTAGACGCTGACGGATACGCGCTGTTGTGGATGCCCACCCATCCCAACTCCAGGAAAAACGGGTACGTTCTGGAGCACCGGTACGTTGTTGAGTGCAGTATCCATCGGCTACTGGATCCCCGCGAAGTCGTTCACCATATGTCCAAGGACCGATCTGATAACCGCCCTGAAAACCTCGAACTTTTTTCCGAAAATTCTGAACACCTTCGCCACGAGTTGACGGGGAAATGCCCGAACTGGACTGAGGATGGATTAAAGAGGATCCGGGCTGCAGACTGGAAACGGGGACGTACGAAAGCCCAGAGGAAAGCAAGACTCGATGCTCTCCAGAAGCAACAAAGTCCTCCCCGGTGCTTAGGCGGATACGAAATAATGGACTAACGGGACCTTTCCTAAAAGGTTTTTTCGCATGGGATGTGACGAGGCGCCGTCCGTCCCATGCAAGAACATGAAAGTCATCCGATATCTCGGACACCGGGTTAGAGAGTTTTTTAACCGGATCGTATATCTCGACTTCTCCGCCGAGACACCTGTTTCCGCCCGTATACGTGAAAACCTTGTACTGCTGATCCAACCACGCTTCCAGTAATTCTGCCTGAAGGGGATTTGCCGGCATCTTTTCTGTATTGAATATCTCAAGAAGATTGCTTTGTTCATACGCCTCCACCAGCGCCTCAGCCTCGATCATTTCCTGGTAGAGCCGGTCTTCGGTTGTCATTTCGGGTTGCTTCTTAGGCTTTTTTGGCACGAATCCCCCTGCGGTATTCGTCCGCCGTAATCCACTCCCACCCCAGCATATCCTTTTGATTCTGTCTGATTTCCGGAGAGGGTTGTTCCTTATGCCAGAAACCCAAATTCGGGGTCACCTTTAGGAGATACTTTCTATTATCACCTTTCAACCCTGTGGTAAAAATCATCATATCTAATCCTCCACTCTCTTTGCGTCCTTGTGGAACACCGCGCATCCGAATCTCCCACGCATTATAGACACTTGATTGTCTTGAATGATTTCCCATGGACGGCGGATAGATAGCCAAACTGCCTGGTTCTCGGGAAAGGGAATTCTTTCACCTAACCCGAGACGCTCACCTTCAACAATATTCTCTAGATCATCCTTGCTGAAGATAACAGTCTCAGACCCTTCAGGTTTATCCCAACTATACAAAGTTTCCTCATGTGGTAGTACCAGCGTGTCATCTATATACTGCATAATTATCGTAGGCCGTGCCTTGATGAGCGTGTCTACTGCACCTGAAACGTCTCGGCCAACCGCCAATCCAAACGTTCGGTGTAGGATTGTCCACCGTGGGCTAAACATTCCAGAGCCATAGCAGTATTGATCCCACGCCCGAACAGACTCGACCACGTTTATCCAAGGTATTTCGGATAGTTCCTGTAGGTAATCATCCATCCTCTTTCTCCTCGACAGGAACCATCTCTCTATGCGCAGCCGTGACCCTGTACTCAAGACCGAGGTGCTTGAGAAGTGCGTCTAATCGAGTCTCCAGATCTCCCACGTCGACCGGCCAGTCCCCAGGGAATGTGGAGACGAAACCGTTGCGAAATAGGTTGCCGATCAAATGTCTGTTCCGAAGATCCTTTTCCAAGGTGTCTAACCGATCCTCAAGTTTTCGAAATGAACGATTTATCTCACTGACACTTGCGTCAACATATTTTCGGGTCCAATCCTTATCTTTTTCTCTCATGGTATTTCTCCTTTTTCCCCCTGGGCCTTCTTTGGAACAAGATCTGAATGAGCGGCCACTGTTGTATACTCAAGTCCGAGATGGTCTAATATGGCATCGAGTTTGCGGCTCAAAGCTCGGACATCGACCGCTTCCTGTGATTCGAAACGCCCGCTATTGAATCCAGTAGAGACGTGCAACACCCCGTCAATTAGGCCCATGTTCTCAAGCTCTTTGCGCAACCTATGATTCTCTGCTAAAGTCACAAGGTTCCGGTTCTTTCGTCTCATATCTGAAACTCTCCTTTCAATAAAACATCCTTTGTGTTTCGATACCGGTCATAGGTAATTGTCTCTCCGGCATCAATATCGTGCGCCGCCACTCCACAGGGTTGACTGGTTCCATCGCATGCTTGGAGTATTCGTTTGCCGTGCACCCATCCAGCCGGATCCCACTGGATAAAATCACCTGCTTTCATATTACCACCGGCAAAGACCTTCACAGCAACATTCCTTTTATTCGAATGTGACACGACGGGATTTGAACCCGCGCGACCTCAAATCGTTTTCGAGGTACTATAGTTACCCGATGCCCGCCAAGAACACCATGCCACATATCCATCACAAAAGCGTCTGATTCCCGTGCGCTGGGCAAACCCACCCGCCGGGCTTCTTCACCTTCTTTTTGCTCTCCTCGCAATTACAGTCGAGGAGGTTGGTTTCAGCCAATAGTCTGGCCTTGAATGCTTGGTACCGGTCCTCATCTTCCTTTTTGTTTTTCTTGAAATAAGACTTGAACTTCATTTGGTATCCTCCTTATTATCCCTCGCTATTTTCGCCAGCGATACAAATTCCGCCAAAGCAGAATAGCCATCCATGGCCTGACCTTGGTTGCTGAAAAGAGCATCTCCGCCCTCGTACACATCGATAATCCGAACCAATTTTTCTACGATCTCATCCTTTGTCATCGGAATAGGGCAATCACACTTATCCATTACCATCAGTCTCCTCTATTATCTCATGCACGCCGGCAAATATCCTCTCCACTCCTTTCGCAAAACCCTTCATATACTCTTGGTGCTTAGGTGGATGAAGGTGGGTCCCGATACTGCTCATTATCTGCTTAAAATTATCCAACTCATCCATGTCGATCTTTGCTATCCGCTTCTTCTCATCCATGGCCCTTATCCTCCTCCTTAAACACTGAATTCTCCAACCTTCTGATTATCCGATGAGACTCTTCCCTTATCTCCAGTTCGTTCAAGTCATATCGTTGCCCGACCATCTGTTCAAGTCTTGCCAACAGTATCTCACAAATCTCGTGAAAAGCTGTCTGACGTATACTAAAGTCATCACACAGTCCCAGTTTGTTCCATTCGGTGGTCATTGAGATTGTCGCAACGCATCCCACCACATTGTAATGAACCTGTCCGCAGAGATCGTCTAATTTGCAATGATCGAAGTACAGCTTCCATTCGGTCAGGCCGAAGAATTCCTGCCACTTGAGACACTCTTCTTGGAACATCTTGAACTGGGCGACTGTGGTTTTCTTTTTCATCGGCGTTTATCCCTTTCGTAATTTCTGCCCGCGTAAAACCCTGAGAAGAAAGAATCGGACATATATCTTTTGTGAGACTGCCCGTGACCATCTTGGATATTATCGAGGTTGTATTTATCGACGGCCTCCATGTATTTTTTCATTTCTCGGGCAGCAGCAATTATTCCAGACTCGTTATGAGGACTGACCATTGTTTCTGTGCGTTTCTGTTCTCCTTTCCCGGCCTCCGTGTGCCTCAGCCTCTCGAATATCTCATTATACTCATCCCTCCACTCCGCCGGAAACTCTTTGTTGGCGGATACGTACCGGGTAATTGCCAAAGAAATCTCATCGTGCCTTTTCTCGTCGTTGATAAACCGGGGGGTTATTCCCAATGGAGGTTTGACGTTCTCTTCTTCGATAAACCCGTGCCGCTCCATGAATCCTATCCATGTGGGGCCGTGGAAGTGACCGTTTATAACCCTCATAAATAATCTATACATTCGAGAATTCCACTTAGCAGAGAAATTAACATTAGAATCGGTCCGTATCACCGTGTTCATAAACACAGCCCATTCCGCCAGAAACTCCGCACACTCATGATCCGTTTGCGCATTCCACAGGGCTTCCAGGGAGATGGGCTTTAGCTGTTTGTATGTCTTGGGGGTTTCGGGTTCCCACTTCTCGTATTCGTAGCACGCGTTCACATGGCAATCGGGAGCGCCACAGCGACCACAATTCGAACATTTCTTTTCCATTTCCCTTTCCTCTTTCTTTGGTTCCCACAAGGAAGGATAAACTCCGCCGCAGGTAAGTTCGCTACAGCTATCATCCTTTTCGTGAGCGCAGGTCTCGCATTTCTTTTCCTCCGGTTTCCATCGTGTGCAAATTCCTCTCGACACGCCCCCTGGAACGCATTCTATACCACCCTCGCAATTTCCACAGGTTTCACAATTCTTCTCCGTTTTCGAGTTCCACATCGAGTTACCAACGCAAGAACGTTCCCCTGAGCAGGCCATCGAACTCGGGCCGTCGTTGCAGTTCTGGCATCCCTTCTCCAATTCCCAAGCCGAATATTCGTGGCAGGCAAAACACGGCCCCTGGCAAATATCGAGATCATCGTACGTGCAGGTTTCACATTTCTTCTCCATTGATTCCTCCTTTTTCAATTTACGTATCGATTCATTATATACATTCTCAGCTTCAAAGGACTCACGATTAATATTCTCTCCGGCTGAATCTACCCACCTTTGATATTCTTTCTGTGCAATTGAAACGGCCAACTGGATACCCTCACCCCAATCAATCTGCTTAAACCTTTCTACACATTTATGCAGCCCGGACTCCATGCACATAGGGCTTAACTTATCGAAATTGACACAGGTATCTCTCTTGTCACAGTTCAGGTTCATGCTCAAGCCTCTCCCATTCTTTTAGCAGGTCAGCTATCAGGTCCTTTATCTGCTCAACCCCGCCGATCACCCATTCTTCGCAAGAGTGGGGAAGGTACACACAAGGCGACATCGTGTAATCGCCATCATCCCCCCGATGATCGAGGATCGTGTGTCTATGGTCGAGAAACGAATCACAACCACCGTACCCCGGCTTATAATTGTCGTCACATGGCGGATCAATTGTCTTTAGGTCGCCTTTCCGATACATTGGTACCTCCCCACCCCAACCGAGCAAGCCGGCAGATGTCTTTGGCCGTGGACAACCTTGCACACATGGCATTTGGGTTTCTTGCCAAAGGTTCTCTCGTAATTGTCCCGGAATGTTGGACTGGTGGACCTGTGTTGTGGCGTCATTAGGTTTCGGGGCACATGTTCTCCAGATTTTTAATCACGAGGTCGATGAATTCCTGAACGTTCCCGACAAAACAGCTAGGCCTCCTCGATCGAAGTTTATACATCCATATCACTAGATCCTTTTGAGACACATATCTTACCTCTCCTATCTCAATTACAGCAACATTCGCAGTATCGATCTGTCATCTCCACCTCCCGTTTTCTCCAGTTCCTCTACAAATTCTTCCCAAATCCTCTGGGTGGGCTCTTCGTTTTCCTCCGGCGTTCCCAAATAATTGAACCACAATTCGCCGGTCTCATGAAACTTCTCCCAGAAAGCTGACTTGATCTGATCGAGGGTGTAGGTGGTCATCGGTTCTTCTCCCGGCTACACGCCCACCTCAAACGTTTCCAGAAACTCAACTCGCCACATTCAAACGACCCCTGTGTGAGGAAAACCGAATCGAAAAAGGCCTGGTCCATATTCTTCATGTATTGGCTTCTTCGATCTGTTTCTTTTTGTGTTCCATATCTAATACTCAAGATGTTCATGTGGACGAAACGATGATTCAGCGCCAGTCGGATTTCTTCGAGGTTCGGCATTATAGAATCCGGTACATGCTCAACTTCCACCTCATAGGTCAATTTGTTCATGATTCGTCATCCTTGTTCGTAAGGAGCATCGCCACGGCCCCACCTAATAAGTAGGGCCAGGCTATTAGGGCAGTCAGGAACACTAAAATCGAATCCCACTTAGAAAGTGCTGAATCGGGGTCACGTTTTTCTATCAAGTGGTTTGCTGCGCTCATAAAACCAGTGGTGAACAGGGATCCTATTAACCAAATATGGTACATCGTTATTCCATTTTCAAATAAGTCGGTTATAATTTCCATTCCGCTTCCCCCCTTATTTATCCTCACAACCAATATACTGAACCGATATCAACGACAATACCCCGTCACCCTCTCCAGACACCTCCAGCTGCGCCTTAGCCGCCTTGGCCACAGTCATGCCCCTTTCCGGATACCCCACGAATACAGAGCGAATCGTGCGGTCTGAACGAGAGAAAAATGAAAGATTGTAGGTGTGGAGGCAATCGGCTGGTTTGGATTTAACATTTTCGAGGATGAATACGCCCCCGATACCTACGACGACTATCAAAATGATAAGAAAAGCGGTTGACGCATTTGATCTCATGATCCACCCTTCCCGACAACCTCAACCTCCCGAATCTCCTCATCGTCTTCAACATCCGCAGAATCTGTTATCCCCTTCTTGTAAGGAAACACCAGCACATCCACACAAACTCCATCATCAGAGAACACGGAAATCCTAATCGGCCGGTCCTTACCTTTTTTGAATAGCGAATATCCTTTCATTTGTCTTCCTCCATTGCTTTCTTACGGGCATCGGTCCATTCAACAATCTCTATCCCACCAAGAAAAACAGCTCCATCGCGTTGAATCAGGCCGTCTGGACCCGTCACGATATAGAAAAGGCCATCACACCCGTTGACCAAAGGAATGATCGGACTACCCCATCGGCGAGGATATGTCTACCTGCAGCTATGACAGTTTAATGGCCGAGATCGAGACGTTACGTGTTTCCTTGCGCTGACTCTTCGGCCTGAATGTATATATTCGTAAGTTCCAATAGATGGGGGGCAAAGACCGCGATCGCCTTCCCGTTGACGTCCTTTATGTTTCCCATTCTGATGATGAGATCTTCAAATGCCACCTGTCTCTCATAGTAATTTTTGTATTCCTTCATAACTGTAACCCTTTCATTTTAGAGGTTAAAAGATAGCAATTGGATTAACGCTGACGTAAAAAGCTACGCTTTTTCAGCAGGTTATCCAAGGGTTAGGAGGTAAAAAAATGAGTATGAACCCCATAACGGCGTTATCAGAACAGTTGCAAAAACTTATAAATGAGCATGGTTCAGCGGCCATACTTCGCGATCATCTCGCGCTGTTCAAGGACCAAGTCGTCGCACTTGAGAAGGAGCTCGTTGTTCTTACGAAGAAGAATGCGGTTCTTGAATCTGAGAATTCTACACTTAAGGCGAAGACAGATAATCTTCAAAAAGGCAACGAAGAATTGAGGAGCAAAATACAGAAATACGATCAACGATCTCATGGCGATCTCCTAGAAAAAATCAAAGTTGATATTCTTGTTTTCATATCGAATCGCGAAGGAGCCTACGCGGAAAATATAGCTTCTGACCTTTCCGTTGGCTCACAGGTCATACAGTTCCATTTGGAGGAACTGGATAAATCCTCATACGTTAGCAATTCGGGCGTTAGTCTAATGATCGGAGGAGATGATTCGTCTCCTGTCTCTTGGTATTTAGAACAAGAAGGTCGTCGATATTTAGTAAACAATAAGCTAATCTCCTAACAAATCGTTGGAGCCGACGCCAAAGGTCGGCGCGCTCAACTCTGCCGTTATGTCTTGCATAAAATTATGTCAAAAGCCTTTTTCATGCACATCTGGCAAATGCAAAGTTTAACATAAAAATAAATATCGACATGTGCGGTCCCCCCACAATAATCACAAGTGTAAACGGTGGGGTCTTCCATAGGATGAAATATGGACCGTATTAACCTTCTTATGGTTTTCATTATTTCTTCTCCCTGCCCGTCTGGATACCCTTGGAATATGCCTTGCCTCATCGTTTCCCCTTCGTCGCAAACAGGATGATGATCAAACCGAACTGGATTCCGTCGATAATTCCATAAATAACTTCCATAATCATTCCCCTTCTTATCCCTTGGGATATGAGCGAGACTCCCGATTAATATTCCTCATTAACGCTCATAATCTCATGCTTTTCGATATATTCTATTAGCTTCGAGGCATCCTTTATACCAGAATCCTCTAGACCCTGAAGATAAGCCACGATATCAGATCCTTCTGTTAACACCTCATCGATGGGTTGGTCAAACCGCTTCCTCAGAGCATACTTCATCTCACTCGACAGAGACAGTATGCCCCCGGGGCGTGTAGGGTTAGCTTCTAAATTACTTGACATATTCAACCTCCTTTCGATTGGTCTACCGTTTTCTCCAGCTCCTCTAGAAATTCTTCCCACGAATCTTGGGTACACCCTTCGTTTCTCTTCGGCGATCCGAGGTAGCTAAACCACAATTCACCACATCCGTGAAAATTCTCCCAGAAAGCTGACTTGATCTGATCGAGGGTGTAGGTGGTCATCGGTTCTTCTCCCGGATTAACAATCAACCCAAGATCACCCAACCCTCTCGATATCGACGGCCTCAAGAACATAAGAAGCTCTTCAAGCCGTCTCTCTGTTAGCGGTTTAGTGTTGGTGTTAAGATCAAATGCTATCGCAACACCCGGTCTGTCGCCACGCTTTACCTGAACTTCAAGCAAAAATTCTTCCATTATTTCCCCTTCCGGTCCTTATGCTTCGGCTGTGGATTGAAAACCACGTCTGACGATGCTGTGGTGGTTACTTTGCATGTGTCCTCTTGGCCCACTGCGTCGGTCAGCTTGGCAGGGCTTTTAACCGGCTTTGGTTTCTTACCCGGCATAGGACCATCCTTCGGGACAAGAGGGGGTTCATCCACCCTTTGAAGTGCCACCTCGTCGTCCATCTCCTTGCAACGACGATGACAGTCCAAAAGATACCAGCCCACGGCCCTATCTACCGCTTCAGCAGACGCCTCAACCTCATCCCAAAGGTGTTCCTTGCCGTCTCTTATGTATATCGTTTTTCTCATTATGTCCCTAGTGCAGCTTATCTAAACTCAATCAGTGGGCAGATCTTGCTTTTCTTTGCCATGATGAATCCCGATATCAACTCGGATGTGCTTATCTCAGTATCGACACCCCAATACCGAACCAAACCGACGGCGCTCGCAGGAGCGATCAACAGCGAGAAAAAGAAAATTACGCCAACCTTGACATACGCTTCAGCCAAGAAGAAGTCGCGGGCCGCCAGATATAACATGAAAAATATGCCGATCACAAAGGCTCCCGTTAACACGAACCCAACAATTGACATCACAAAACTCCAGAAATATATACACAGGTTTGTTCTTTCGCAGTTGCCTACATCGCTCCAGATCGCCGTAACCTTGTAATGCCAAGAATCTCGATTTACCTTCATGTCAACCTCCTATGTGTGTGTGATGTGTGACTTATGTTGGTACAAAGATAGCACTATAGTCATACACTGTCAAGAGCCTTTTTGTATTTTTTCAAATTCGCAGAGGCTCTATATGATATGCTAGGCTGGAGAATCCGGACCCCCACCCCCTCCGTTCCTTGCTGGAAACGTGGGAATTGTGAATGATATCGGGCGGGCTGTCGGGGCCGGGAGCTGGCAAGGTGTGGTTGCTCGACTGGGTCCTGTTGGGATAGGGTGGCATCCGTGGGCTGGTAGCTAAAGAGGCATATTCCGGCCACAAGTCTAAAAACGCAAGGTCTGATAACGTATATTCCGTCTGGTATTTTGCTTCGGGATTGCCTGTGATTACAGGTGCTTGTGGAATGACCCACTATTATCACTTTCGGGGCAGGACCGGGGGCCTACATCTTGTGGTTATTGGCACGCGTCGCGGGTTTGGTCGATCCCGGTGTGGTAGTTGGCTTGTGGGCGCTATTCATCCTCCAGCCGCTTCCTCACCGCATCCTCATAAGCCTGGCGCTTGTCCGAAGCGTCCGAAATGAGCAAATCGTGGCTGACATTGTCCGTTGACTGGTCACGCTCTAAGCGCTCTTTATCGAATAACATCGAGTACATACCGATACGCTGATATGCCGATTGCGCTTTTATGTCGTCGGGTGTCAGGGAATTGATTATCCGTCTTTGAGTCATCGCCATTATGTCAGCGCAGTTCTTCTTGAACTCCGGTAGTGCATCAAGATCATCCTTAATAGGCATCAATCGTTCTGAGATATTGGACCTGGAGCATCCGAGGCGCCGGGCTATTTCGCTTTGTGATATGTTCTGTAGATAAAGGC
>SDBU01003884.1_pt1 | contig 18733 bp, 20 predicted proteins | sample 2277071 | NCBI WGS metagenome assembly SDBU01 (sample SAMN10397929, study PRJNA504765) | marine sediment metagenome | isolation source: marine sediment core GS08_GC12, 126 cmbsf | place: Arctic Ocean: Gakkel Ridge, Loki's castle | collected 2008 | reverse complement strand
ACCTAGTGCTTTGTAAATCGCGACCAGATAGATCACTAGATTGCCTTCGCTTTCGGCGAGCGTGTTGTGAGTAATAAAGAGATCTCGATCGACATCATTGACGTAGAGAAAATCGACCACTCCAGCGAAATAGAGGGCTTTGGCGAGCTCGCTGGCCGCTACATTGGCATTGTATTTTTTGGTCAGCTCTTCAATACGTGCTTTTGTTTTGAAGTAGCCCACCAGCGCATCTTCTACATCTTTGAGAGCAGTGAGCACACTCTTCTCGTAGTTATAGACCGCTTGCCTTTGAAGGGAGGTCTGGGCATCGATATTGGCCCAGATCTCTCCACCGTGAAAGATCGGAAGAGAACCAAAAGGGGAGACATTCCAGTTACGGCTCTCCGGGATAATCCAGCTTTTGTAGAAGCCTGAGAGATAGGCATAGGCTCCAGCTAGAGAGATGGTCGGAAAGAGCTCCTTCCTCGAGGCCAAAACTTTTGCGCCGGCCGCTCGCATCGCCAATTCTGCCTGCCTCACATCCGGGCGGCGACAGAGAAGCTCTGAGGGTAGCACGTCGGGAAGTATGTCGGCCGCTTGCGGAAGGGGCGCTGGCCTTTCGTCGAAGAGTGTGGCGATGGTCTCAGGGTTTTGACCGAGCAAGACAGCCGTGCTGTAGATCGTCTGCTTGAGTTCGAGTTCCAACTTGGGTAGCAGCGCTCTCTCCCCGTAGAGCAATGTCTTGGCTGTCTCGAGGTCGAGACCAGGGGAGAGTCCCGCGTCTAATCTGGACTGTAGCAGATCTACGATCTCCTGCTCGTTGTCGATATGTTTAGTAGAGATATCGATTCTATGCTGCAAAGTGCGAATGGTCATGTAGTTGGCCGCCACTTCGCTAACTATTGTGAGTTGAACATCACGGGCTTCCTGTTTGGAGGCTCCAACTTCATAGCCTGCTGCCTGTGTCTTGTTGATGTTTTTCCCAAAGATATCCAGCTCCCAGGTCGCATCAAAGCCGAGACGGTAGAGATTGGTAAAAAGACCACCAACAAAGGCGCTATCACTCAGCGTTTGACTGTTGCGTGTTCGTTGAAAAAAAGAGCCTAGGTCCACATGGGGCAGCAGCTCCGAAAATTCGACTCGATAGATGGCCCGCGATTCACAGATTCGTTCACGGGCTATTTTGAGATCGGGACTGCAGGAGATCGCCCGTGCAATGAGGTCATTGAGAAGGGGATCCTCAAACCGTTGCCACCAACACGATAGATCCTCACCTCCGCTCTCGCAAGTGGAGATCTCAGTAAAACACTCTGGCATGCAGATATTGGGTTGTTCACATGGGCGGCATCCCGTGACCAAAAGTAAAAGAGCGCAAACAATCGATCTCTTCACGACTCACCGAGGTTAGGCTTAGCTTCTAGAAAGACATCCATGACCTGGCCAGGATAGATCGGTCGATCTCCACGCTCAAACTCGTAGATCTGTTGCAGCACTCGCGTGTCAACTCGCTCATCATTATCCCCAGTCAGGTAGCGTTTTGGAATGAGAAAGGGTTCGAGACGGACAAACTCCAGCGGCACGGTGATCTCGCTATTGCCTCGCACAAAGGCCGTCCCCGCTGCTCCGGGAATCACACGCCACACATCCTCTTCATCGATATCGATACGGATATGGAGAGGGTCCACACTGCCAAAGAGCATCAAAGGGCGAACTAGAAGCTCCGTCGCTGAAGCTGTCTCTCCCACATGGGTGTTGACCTGAAGAACCATCCCCGAAAGTGGCGCGCGGATCGTGGACCGTTCGATTTTTGTCTTCACCACTTTGACTCTCGCCTCGGTCTTTCGGAGCTCAGCTCTATAGATCTCAAGATCTGCTATCCACGCCCCAGCCTCTAAAAGGGCGAGTCGATCTTCGGCCTCATCCAAAGCATATTTGGCGATTTCTACTGAAAACTTCCGATCGTCAAACTCATCGGCGCTGACTGCTTTGGGAATCGTGACTTTTTTCACGATCCCAAAGGCATTTAGCTTCTGAAGATAAGTCGCATTGGCTTGCCCCACGAGATCCTCATAGATGGGCACATCTTCCGGCCGTGGCAGATCGAGCTGTTTCTGGTAGTTGGCATAAGCCACCTGATAGTCTCCCTGCACCTCCGCAAGCTCACTTTCAAGCGACTCAGTTTCTAGCTTAAATAGAGGGGCACCCTTTTCAGCATAATTTCCCGCTTTGACATAGACCTCTTGGACAATCTCAGTAAATGGCGTGCCAATCTCGAGATCTTCCGAGGCGGCCTCAACGATTCCTACCCCAGCCACCGCATGAATATAGGGCGATTTAGCCGGTGGGAAGGGGATAGGCGGTGTTGGGGGCGTCATCAGATATACGAAGACCATGATGATCCCCAGCATGAGTCCTACGCCCGCTAAAATAGGTAAAATATATTTCATCATCTCAACCACATGAAATAACGCTAAAAAGAAAATATTACAAGGATTTATATATAATATAATGCCGTTTTTCTGATATTATACCATTTATCATAAAGATTTTGGTTAACAATGGATATGGCGCTATTTTTACTAAATCATGTTGACTGTGCTCATTGGATGATCTTTGGGCTCTTTATGTTAGCGGGGCTCAATCTACCAATTAGCGAGGATCTCCTGATCATCCTAGGCGGTGTCCTCGCAAGCACTATGATTCCAGAGAATACCTGGAAGATTTTCGCTGCGATATTTTTGGGTGCCTATCTCTCAGATTGGATTCCCTACTGGTTTGGACGCAAGTTTGGCCCCTCGATTTGGAGAAGTCGATGGTTCTCTCGTATGGTCAGATCTAACAGACTAGAGCAGATCCAAGATTATTATAGCAAATATGGCGTTATCACCCTTTTTATCGGTCGTTTCATTCCTTTCGGTGTCCGTAACTGTCTTTTTCTGACTGCCGGCATGGCCAAAATACGGTTTAGAAAGTTTCTTTTGGTCGACGGCATTGCCTGTCTCTTATCTAATACCCTTCTTTTTACCCTAGCTTACTTCTTCGGGAAAAATTATTCCCATTTTACTTCAGGCCTCAAATTAGCCAACATTGTCATCTTTTCCGCATTTCTCATCGCCCTAATCACTTTCTTTTGCTATAAGTGGAGCAAAGTGTCTAAAAAAGCTGAGTAGAAGATGCTCAATCTTTCCAATGTTCTATCACTGTCTCGAGCAGGCTTTGCTCTAGCCTTTCTCCAGGATAATACCCAGATCCGGCTGCTTGCTATTGTGTTGGCAATGGTCAGTGATTTCCTCGATGGTTTTATCGCTCGCAGACAGGGTACTACGACCCAGTTTGGTGCGATTCTAGATCCCATCATGGACAAGTTTTTCGTCTTTTTTGCTGCAGGAGTGCTCTATCTTGAGGGGAGGCTGTACACCTGGGAGCTCTGCACACTCTTTGCCCGTGATATTTCCATCTGCCTTTTCGGCCTCTACCTTGGCATTGTCAGAGGATGGAAGGGCTATGAGTGCAAGGCGATCTTCTGGGGCAAGCTAACCACCGCAGCGCAGTTTTTCGTGCTAATGGGCCTAACCCTTCACTTTGCCTTTCCAGGTTATGTCTATCTCTTATTTGTGATGATGGCGGGCTTTGCCTTTCTCGAGCTGCTTGCTGGCCACCGCAGAAAGAGCCATTCGCCACCCACAGAGCTTGAATAGACTAAAAACCGCAGATAAACGCAGATAAACGCAGATAAGAAAAAAGCGTCGCAAAAGCGACGCCAAATTCTATCTGTATTCATCTGTGCCTATCTGCGTGCTCTGCGGTTTCTATGTTACGGATACGAAGACTATCAAGGAGTTAAAGCGACTTCTTCTTCCGCTTCTACAACCTCTGTTTCTTCAGTCGTAGCTGGTGCTGGCGTAGCGGGCATTGCAGGATCTTTTTGAGTCAGCGCATTGAACTGTTTTCCAAGTCTCATCACAGCAGCGATCCAGAAGATCCCTACTGCCAAAAGAATCCCCGCCACGATATGAGCACTTGCTGAGATCGTTGTGAAGACAATGAGGAGAGTTTGATGGATCAGCGAACCCCCTGATTTTCCCAACCTCGATCCAACCCCATCGATCACCGTCTTCCCTTTCAGCTTTGCCTCGACAGTCAGTGGAATAAAAGCCATTTCCTTGGTGGAATCAAAGAGCGTGAATTTCGCTGCCCGCGAGAGGCAGTTCTGCGCCGCCCCGAAAAAGACTACCAGAGCGAGAGGAGAGGTTCCGAGAACCGTGACCATTCCCATAAGAGCATTTCCTCCGAAGAAGAAGGTAAAAAAGCCCACGCTGGTGAGGAGTAGGACGACAGGAGTGACCAGAGCTGTGAAGGTCCATCCCATTTTCCGGATCAGCTGTCCTGATAAGAAGAGCGATGCAAAGAGTGAAATTGCTCCAGTGATCATCGTGATCTGGCTCATGTAGGCGTTGTAGTTGTTCGGATTGGGATAGAGTTCGCGAACGCTATCCTTCCAGATTACCTCCAGCAGATTGATCACCACATTGTAAGAAAGAACGATCACCGCGATAGAGATTAGATATTTTGAGCGTCCTAGGTAGGCAAAGCTCTCACGCATCGAAAGCTTGATTTTGGCCGTCTTTTTGCTTGCTACCGAATCCGCATGTTCCTCGCCAACAAAAACACTATTGGTTAAGTAGCGGTAGATTCCCAAAATGGCGAGACCTGACAGAAGCACCACGGAGGTTAAAAGAACAATGGAGTTGTGCCATGGATTTTCGCAGATCGAGAAAACCCCGCGCAACCATTCTCCCGTGAGAAAGACAGAGACCACCCCCGAGGTAATCGCTGCCAGATTGAGACCCATCGCGATCAGACCATAGAACCGCTTTGCCTCGGCCAGTTTCGTGACCTCGTTAGCAAATCCCCAAAAGAGCATCGAAAGAATCGTGCTGCTCCAGAGCTCAGACATGATGTAGAAGCTACTATATGTCCAGTAGCGGAACATCGCAATCAGCCCCTTAAATCCCGCAGGAAGCACCGTTTGCAGATGATCAGCCAGTTGGTGAGGATGGAGAAGATCGCGGATTGGGAAGATCACAAAGGTGAAAAGGGCAAAAAACCCTAAGAAGATCGCCACCATCACTTGGAAAACCCGGTCACGCCTCAGTTTATTGTTGAGCCGGCTGTAGATAAAGGTCATGAGCAGTGCAGCTGGAACGATCCCCCACACCTTGATGAAGGGCAAAACCTCTGCTCCAGAAGACTCTGCAGTGATCAGCAGAGCGTCTTTCATATTACGCAAAATGTTGTAGTTGAACCCGATGAAAAAGGCCATCAGGACAAGAGGCAAGAATTTGCGAAGTTCAGACCCACGAATGGGCCAAAGATACGAACGGAGCCGGGAAAAGGACGGCTGATCAGACATCGCTGTCAGACCCGTTGATAATCATACACACGAAAAAATTGGTCATTTTGGAGGTTGATCTCAGCATAAAACAACGCGAAATATTTTGCACAGAAGGTTTGGTGATTGAGGAGGCAAACGAGGAAAAGACCGGCCCTTCAGTGAGGAGCATCTTTCATATACCTAGCTTTTAGAGGAGGACACCATTATATCCCGCAGCTCAGAAAGTCACAAGGTTCATCTTTTAAAATAAACTTTATTACAGCCTTTTCAAAAACAGTTAACTAATTGACCTTGTTTTGTTTTTTTTGTTATAATTATGCCGTTTAGTTAATAAGTATAATAATATGAGGCTAGTATGACAGCTCCCGTAGGTTTAAAAAGTTTACAGTACTGTCCTTTTGTTCATAGAAGCAATAAGGCAGATCTCGAAGAAGGAAAGAAGATATTAAAATATGATCTGGCCTATCGCACGGCCGTTCTGGCGATTCCTCAAATAATAGTGGTTGCTTTATTGATTTCCGCGGCAGTCGCTCTTTTTTCATGTACGGAAGGGTTAGATGATTGTGTGCACCTTGCTTGGGGTATGCAATCGGCAGGATTTGGCGGTGCAGCAAGTATGTTTTTGACCGGTACTCTGGTTGCTCCATTTTTTCGGTATAAAATGAGTTCTAAATCATTGAGGGAAGATCTTGAAAATATCTGTGCGGATGTGCCTGAATTTAAAGGTCCTAGTCAATATCGACCTCTCAATAGAGGGCGTGATAAAAGTGGTATTTTCATAAGAGGCTATAAAGCGCTAACCGTATTATCTCCATATGAATTGCACCGCTACGGAATTCTCTCAAAAGAAGGGGCAGAAAATTACGAATCAGCTGAAGAAAAGTATCAGGATAGTAAGGCCAGACAGAGAGAGTGGAGCTCCCTTTGTATGGAAACCTATGGAACCAGCAAGCAAGACAAGTGGGAGCCACCCATTCAAAAAGAGCTGGAGGACGCTCAGGAAAGTGTTCGGGCTGTTTTCTCCCAATTTCGTTTTCAGGACAACTTTGCCGATGACCTTGCCCCACTGCCAACTCCTCAGAATCAACCTAGGTCCTGATCTGAGAAAAGGGGGTCAGACGTGCAAAACTGCATAACTTTGCTCCATCTCTGTTCAGATCCTGATCTGGGCTTTGTCTGAGAGTACTTCGATGCAGGGGAGCGTGCCAAATTCGATGTACTCCAGCGTAGCCCCTCCGCCTGTGGAGATGTGTGAGATTCTGTCAGAGAGTTCGGCTGCATTCAGGGCTGCAATAATATCCCCTCCTCCTACAATCGTTGTCGCCTTGGAGTTTGCCACGGTCTGGGCCATGGCAGTAGTTCCCTTAGCAAAGGCTTCGATCTCATAGACCCCAAATGGGCCGTTCCAAAGGATGGTGGCTGCGTCCTTGAGTTCATCTTGGAAGAGCTGAATGCTCTTTGGACCAATATCTAACCCTTGATACCCTGCTTGGATTCCATCAGCGATGTCGATCACTTTAGTTGGCGCATCTTCGCTCAGCTCGGTTGCGATCACACAGTCTACGGGTAGCAGAATCTTCTCTCCAAACTCTGCGAGAAGCTCTTCGGCGAGGGGGACGAGATCCTTTTCACAGAGGGAGTTGCCGATCGCGATCTTTTGGGCTTTGAAGAAGGTAAAAGCCATCCCTCCGCCGATAAAAAGCCGATCAACCTTTTTCAGCAGGGATTTGAGCACTCCGATTTTGGTTGAAATCTTGGCTCCGCCAATCATGGCGTAGAAGGGACGTTTGGGTTCTGTAAGGGCTTTGCCAATAAATTTAATCTCCTTTTCTAGCAGATAGCCAGCGGCAGCCTTGCCGGGAAAGTGCTCTGTGATGGTGAAGGTAGAGCTGTGTTTGCGGTGGGCAGTTCCGAAGGCGTCGTTGACGAAGAGATCACCGAAGCTGGCGAGCTCTTTAGCAAATGCAGGATCTTCCTTGGGATGGGTTTCAGCGAGGTGGAAGCGGAGGTTTTCGAGGAGCAGGATATCGCCGGGGTTGAGTTTGGAGACTAGGTCTGCGACATGGTGGCCGATACAATCGGGAGCCATCTGCACCGGACGGTCGAGAAGGGCTGAGAGGACTTTGGCGCATGGAGCGAGAGAGTATTCGGGGGTAGGCGCTCCTTTTGGGCGGCCTAGGTGGCTCATCAAGATGAGAGCGCCTCCTTTGTCGAGTACATAGTTGATCGAGGGAAGAGCGGCCTTTATGCGCGTAGGATCCACCACGTTGAGATCGGGATCGAGCGGAACGTTGAAGTCCACTCGCATCAGCACTTTTTTCCCAGAAATAGGAAGATCTTCAATAAAAAGTTTATTCATACCACTTCTCCAAAATATTTCTTTGATATATAGCAGAGTTATACCAATCGCAAGATGAAAATTCATAAATTGAGCAAGACATTTTGTTTTCTATCGAGGCCTGGAACTCGAAAGCAACCACTTGTTGGTTGGTGAGAGCGAAGGCAAAGATAGGGAGCAAAAGGGCTGTTCAATTTATGAATTTTCATTTTGGGGTTGGTATTAGATGAAACGATCTATCGAGAAGTTGCGAGAAGAGTATGGGAAACGTCCCATTTTGGAAGAGGAGCTCAAGAGCGATCCTTGTGCTACCTTTCTTCTCTGGCTAAAAGCTGCCGTGCAGGCTGAGGTGATGGAGCCCAATGGAATGGTTCTCTCTACCGTTTCGGAAAGTGGGAAGCCTTCGTCGAGAATGGTGCTCTTGAAGGGAGTTGAGCAGAAGAAGTTGGTCTTCTACACCAACTACAAGAGTCGAAAAGCGAAACAGCTGGTGACTCATCCCTATGGTTCGCTCACTTTCTGGTGGAAGGAGATCCACCGTCAGGTCACGATCGAAGGGAAGGTGGCCAAGGTCTCTCGCAGCGAATCTCGTGACTATTTTGCCAAAAGACCGAAGGGAGCGCAGCTGGCGGCTCTCGCTTCCCATCAGAGTGATCCTCTGGCCTCGCGACTGGAGCTAGAAGAGGAGTTCTATCGGCTGAAAGAGAACTATCGTGGGAAAGAGGTCCCCTGTCCTCCAACTTGGGGAGGCTACGCGCTGACTCCGGATCGTTTTGAGTTTTGGCAAGGGAGAGCCGACCGGCTCCACGATCGTTTTGCCTATATCGGCACCAATGGTGAGTGGCTCTTAACTCGCCTTGCTCCTTAAAAAGGGGTCAGACGTGCATAATTGCATTATTGGGGTCAGACGTGCACAACTGCATAACTCTGACGAGTTAAGCAATTATTCACGTCTGACCCCTTTTTCACAGGCAAATAGTATCACAAAAGTAGCGGTGGATGATGGGATCATCGGTGAGTTCGGGATGGAAGGTGGTGGCGAGGTGGTGGCCTTGCTGGATGAAGACTGCTTCATCTTGATATTTCCCAAGCACTTCAACCTTGTCGGAGTCCACTTCGGTTATTTTAGGCGCTCGGATAAAGAGGGCTTCGATCTCTTTCTGGCCAGAGGGCAATGAAATGGGGAGAGAGGCAGAAAAGGAGTGGATCTGCCTGCCATAACCATTTCTCTCGATGGTGATGTCGAAAAGCCCGAGCTTGGTCATAAGTATCACGCCGGCGCAAGTGCCAAACATCGGCTTCTCTTTTGCAAATTGGGTAAGCGATGGCCACATTCCCTCGGTTTGGAGTAGATGGGTCATTGTGGTTGACTCTCCGCCAGGAAGGATCAGGCCATCGCATAGCTCCAGCTCTGATGGTCGCCTGACTTGAACTGTGCATACGCCCAGTTTGTCTATGGCTTGTTGATGACGGACAAAGGCTCCTTGCAGAGCCAAGATTCCGATCTTAAGATCCGCGTGTGGCAAAGAGTTCTTCCTGCTTGAGCGTGTGCACATCAAGGCCGCTCATCGGTTCGAGGAGTCCGCTATGGATTTTTGCGAGTTTCTCGGGGTCGTTGTAGTAGGTGACGGCCTGAACAATGGCTTTGGCTCGCTTTTCAGGATCTTGGGATTTGAAGATGCCCGAGCCAACGAACACGGTTTCTGCACCGAGCTGCATCATGAGGGCAGCGTCAGCGGGTGTAGCGATCCCACCGGCGGAAAAGTTGGGAACGGGGAGCTTGCCTTGCTTAGCGACTTGGCAGACAAGATCGTAGGGAGCTTCTAGTATTTTTGCCTCGGTCATGAGTTCAGAGGGATCGAGATGTGTGAGACGTCGTATCCCGCTCACGATGGCGCGCATATGTCGCACTGCTTCGACGATATTGCCGGTTCCGGGTTCGCCCTTGGTGCGGATCATAGCGGCTCCTTCGGCAATTCTGCGGAGCGCCTGACCGAGATCTAGTGCGCCGCAGACGAAGGGGACTTTGAAGGGGTGTTTGAGGATATGGTTCTCTTCGTCAGCCGGGGTCAGGACCTCACTTTCGTCGATAAAATCGATTTCGAGAGCTTCTAATATTTGGGCTTCAACAAAGTGGCCGATGCGGCATTTGGCCATCACGGGGATAGAGACTGCTTTTTGTATTGCCTGGATCATGTCGGGATTGGACATACGAGCGATACCGCCATCTTGACGAATATCGGCAGGAATTCTCTCCAAAGCCATCACAGCACAAGCTCCAGACTCTTCGGCGATTTTTGCCTGCTCGGCAGAGGTGACATCCATGATGACTCCGCCTTTAAGCATCTCTGCGAGACCGATTTTGGTGTCTAACGTTCCCATGATGATTTCCTATATTAAACCACTATAATTCTGAAAAAGGGTTGGTAGCCTGAGCAAATCCTTTGCCAGTTTTTCGTCTTTTCAGTTCCGCCCGGATCGAGTAGAGAAGGTCTTGGTCGAAGTCTACACCGGCAGCCCACAGCAGATATTGTAAGGGAATCTCAGAAAAAGATCTTCCCTTATGTTTTCCTAGTGGCATGAACTTCATCTTGATAGGGTGGTCGAGAATTTTGAAGAGTTGCTCGGTCGTTCGATGGCGGCGTACGAGATGATCGAAGACTTCAATATTCATTTTGACGTCATTCATAGCTCGGTGAGCCGGCTCTCGGGGAATATTGAAATGAAGAGCGAGGTTTGACAGTGAGTTATTCGGGCTATCGCCATAGTGGCGAGCTAGTCGGAGCGTATCGATAAAGGGACGGGCCCCGAGAGTGCAGGGGATTTTGGCCCGTTTGGCCGCTTCGGTGATAAGCTCGATATCAAATCTCACGCCATGTCCGACAATGGTGTGTCTGCCCAGAAATTTCAAAAGCTCGGGAAGTAGTTCTTCGATCTTGGGTTTTCCGCTGATCATTTCAGGCGTGATTTTATGAATCGCAAGGGATTGCTCGGAGATCTCTCGTTCGGGATCGATGAGCGATTCGAAGGAGTCTTGAATCTCAGAGAGAGTAAAGCGGGCCGCAGCCACTTCAACGATGCGGTCTTCTTTGGTATCGAGCCCCGTTGTCTCACAATCGACGCAGACAAAAACTTCTTTATTTAACTGACCCATATCTCCCTCATGTTTTCACCCAAATGGTTGATGTGGATAGCCATATGATCTGGGGGTAGAATCTCTTCTATTCGCTCGCTCCACTCAATGCAACAGACGCCGTCAGCAGAAAAATACTCCTCAAACCCATGAGCTAAAAAATCGGAACTGTTGTTAAGCCGATAGAGATCGAAGTGGTAGACATTCCTGGGGCCATCGTAAATGTTTAGATAGGCAAAAGTCGGACTATTGACCGTCTCGGCTTTGATGCCTGTGATTTGTTGTACGATTCCTTTGATGAGGGTGGTCTTTCCTGCTGCAAGATCTCCAAAAAAACAGAGAACATTATTTTTCTCCAAACTCTCACCGATCCTGAGGCCCAGATCGACGGTCTCCCTTGCACTATTGGTGATTACTCTTCTTCGACCCATTCTGAGACATAAGGGTGAAACTCTTCATATTGGGCCAGCGCTTCAACAAACGCCTCGATTTTCTCCTCTTGAAGCTGCTCTTGGAAAAGGACGAGGAAGTCCTCGTGAGGCTTAAACCGTTTTTGGGACTGGACTTCTGCAAGAGCTATCGGCTTGAGATAATTTTGCTTGAAATCCTTGATGACTGCCTCTTTGGTATTGAACAGCTTACCAGTAATAGCAGAGGAGTAGACCGCCTTGCTGACAGGCTCTTTGACAGGCTTGATGTAGTTTTTGATCACCTCGGGATCTTCTGAGATAAAGAACCGCTTTGTTCGTACGCCGCCTGCCCATTCGGTGTTTTCCGGACATTTTGAAACCCAATCATAGATCGCATCTTGAGGGTTGGGATGGGTATTGTCTCCGAAGACCTTTCCAGTGAATGGGCAGATGTAGATCTTCTTAGTCTCTTCGTTGATGCTTGGAGGGCCGTAACCTATTTTGATCTCGGTCTTATGCCAGAGCTTTCCCTCTTCGGTTATTTTTGCAACAGCCTCATCGGCATTTTGATAGATGATCTTGTCTTTGACAAAGACTACAGGATGTAAATCAAATTTTTTCTCCAAAAAAAAGAGATAGGTATCCAGAAGTTCGGCAGAGCTCTGCTCCTCAAGATACTTAATTAGTTCAGCTTTCAGTGTTCCTGTAATGGAGAGTGTGCTCATAGGATCCTCAAATAATTATATTCTCAAAGGATTTTATCCTAGAAGAGTTTAAGGATCAAGGGAAGGTTCGAGAATTCAGCAACAGAGGTATAATATTTATTTTAGTAAGAATGTGATTAAGCTGTCGATCGCTCGTCTAAATACTAGTATACTTTGAGATTCGTTGTGGCTATGTGCACTTGTGTCAGGATCTTCTACACCGACGATGAATATTTCCATGTTGGAGAAAACATTTTCAAGAAAAGGGATGGTTCCTCCCATAGGCATCACCGCCGTGCGTGGATAGTAACTTCCCATCGCCTGTAGATACTTTGTAGCATAGGGTTCCGTAGCATCTGTTTTCCACGACCTAGCGGATAACCCAGTTCTCGTAAATGTGAAGGGAAGATCCCACATAACGGGCTGTGAGGCAAGATGATCTCTAATTGCATGCTCAATTTTCTCGGGATCTTGGCCAGCGGTCAACCGAACACCTACCGTACACTCAGCACTTGATTGGATTGAATTGCCCCCGTTGGGTTTCCCACATGTCATATTGATGATACTTATGCTTGGCTCGTCTAAAATTCGATGAGAAATAGAATATTCCGGATTACCGCGTAATTTTCCCCCATCGACTACACCGTGCTCGCTTTTGAACTCTTCTTCGCTCCGAGAACTTGCATCAAGAAGCCGAATTTCTTCATGACTTGCGTAAACACAATCCTCCATAAAGCCCATTATAGCTCGAGGATCTCGCAAGGAATAAATCAAACCAGCGAGAGCTTGGGCAGGATCTGGAGCCAGGCATCCCATTCCACTGTGTGTAGGTTTTGTAAGAGCATCTACTTTAAGAGTCATAGTCAGTACTCCTCTAGTAGAATTCTGGATGGTTCCTGTATCTACGTCCTTGTTGATTCCATCAAAAACAATTAAAACGTCGGATGTTAAATCCTTGCCCTCATCCTTCAATAAAGCGCCCATATTATTTGAGCCAAATTCCTCTTCCCCCTCAAAGAGAACTTTCAGATTGAAGTTTGGTTCCTTGCCCGCCTCTTTAAAAGCTCGTAGTGCAGCTAGAATCACAACAATTCCCACCTTATCATCACTGGCACCCCTCCCGTACAAACGACCGTTTTTTTCTTCCATTTTAAACGGATCACTATCCCAATGAGCTCTATCCACAGGTTGTACATCGTAGTGGCCGTACATGAGAATTGTTGGTCTTGTTGCATCTGTTTTCCTTGAACCAAGGACAAAAAGAGGGGAATCATTAATCTGCTCACAACGAACATCAAAACCAAGTTCTTTCAACTCACTTTCGATAAAATGAGCGGCATCATCCAGGTATTGCGCACTGTAGTCGGGGCTATCTGTATTACTAACCGAAGGAAATGCAACCAATTGTTTTAGGCTTTCTATTGCTGCAGAAAACTGGCTGTTAGTCACTCGTAATGTATTCATAGCTTTTGTTATTATAACTTCTTGGGTTTTTGGCGAAAGAAATTACTGCAAACAAGTTATTGAAAGCAAGCCGCTGTTTTTCCAAGGCAGAAGTCAACGGTAACGGAATCATTATATAAGTGAATCACCTAGGTACGCATAGAAAAAAAGAAGTTTGCAAAAAGAATTGAACTTTGTACCACGGGTCGATACTCTAGTGAACTGCAACGATTGTGCGTCGACATTGCTTGTTCAGTTCTCTTCAAATTTAGTCCAACTACTTCGGACTAAGAGGTAATGTGTTGATAACTGGTAGTAGCACCGGATCAACAGTGTTGAAGATATATATGGTCGCTAATCAATGAAGGGAGCTGCTCGCTTGTGATGAAATGAAACTCAAATTATTAAAACATGTTGCTGTTGTTTCTCCCTCAGGAAATATTACGGCGGTTGTTTTCGATCAACTTTTGAAGATCAATCGAAAATTTTTGAATGATAGTATTGTGCAGAAATGGAAAAAAAAACACCCAAGCCAGGAAATTGAGCAATGCTGCTTTGTGACTGTTCCTATTAAATCCGAAGCTATCGGTCGAGTTGAGATGTTCGGTGGGGAGTTCTGTGGAAATGCAACAAGATCTGTCGTTTGGCTTCTCACAAAAGGAGAAGATTATAGCGGTTTGATCGAAGTTTCTGGAGTTTCCAGGCCTTTAGCCTTTGAAGTGAAAAACAAAGAAGTTGCTGTAGAAATGCCCTTACCTACGACGGGTGGTACACTTGTAGAAGCTGCTGCTGAAGGTATCCTTGTGCACCTTGAAGGCATTTCTCATCTGGTAGTAACTGGCTCCGATCAGAAACAGACACCGCGACAATTATTGCAAAGTTTATTGGATACAAATAAATACGGTCTTAAGGATCTTCCTGCGGTCGGCGTGAGCTATTTCAACCCAACTACAGGCAAAGCTGAATTTTGTGTTTGGGGCAAAGAGGTGGATGCTATTTTTGACGAAACTGCTTGTGGAAGCGGTACATGCTCGATTGGCATCGCTTTAGCATCTCAAGACAAGAGATCTATTGAGCAAAATATTACGCAACCGTCTGGAGAAGTCATTCAGACAAGAACAGATTACGTTTCTGATGCCGTTACCAAGTCTTGGATTTCTGGAAAAGTTACAGTTCTGCATGATGGAGAATTGAGCTTAGTGTGAAAAAACAGGATATTTATGACTTGCTAGAAGAAAAGCTCTTAGGGTACCTCGATTATGTCGAGGTACCCATTAAATCCTGTGACGAAGTTTTACTCCCTATTCCAACAACAGCTAATTTGATAACTAGCCCAATAGATGAGGACATGTTGCCATATACAGCTCATCAAATTTACGTTCGTCAAACTGTTCTAGAAAAACTATCGCAAGCGGCTGAACTTCTCTCTTCCCAAGATCCAACCATGGAACTTGAAGTGGTATACGGATACCGTACAAAAGAAATTCAAATGAATTTATTTGAAAAGTGTCAAGCTGAGTTAAAACAACGATTTAGCGAAGCCGAACTTCCAGAGGCCGTGCACAAGTACATAGCTAGCCCTGAAGTTGCGGGCCATCCAACTGGCGGTGCCGTTGATATTCAGATCCTCAAGGATAGGAAGCCACTAGATTTTGGCACAAAAATAGGGAAACTTGTAAGTGATTCTCTTACATTTTCTCCCTTTATCAGCAAGGAAGCTTGGTATAATCGACAGTTACTCCGCCGTATTATGATGAGTGTTGATTTTGCACCATTTGATGGTGAGTGGTGGCATTTTTCCTATGGAGATAAGGAATGGGCCAAATACTATGAGAAGCCGTTCGCATTATACGAACAACTTGATTTTCGGATCTAATACCGGTTCCTTCTGAACTTCAATGAACTCCTGCCGTAAAAAACCTTTTACACCTCATTCTTGGCTACAAGAAACGTCCGTTGTCATGCTCTTTTTCAAAACCCTTGATAGACAGAGTTAGTGAATGAGCTCGATTCCTTGAAAATAGATGATATAAAAAGCGATGACCAGAAGAGCAATGAGTACAGGCTTCCCACCTGGAAGGAGGTGGGGAACAGGCAGGCGGTGGTGGTATCTGACAAGCCAGACCATCCAGATCGGCAGAAAACCGATGAAAATAGTGTGCAAAAACCCATCAACAAAACCGAAGAGATCGAAGGAAAATTGGGTATAGAGTTGAGCGAAAAGAAGCGGGGGAATAAAGACTAGCAGGCAGAGGATAAATCGTTTTAGCCCCACGCGGTTCGGGGCCGAGATCTTAAGCCCGTCGCCCCAAAAATCCACCATCGCAATACCTGTGGCGAGAAGAGAGGTGATAAACGCAAAGAGTGTGAAAAAGTCTCCCACACGATTAAGCCAGGGGGTCAGCGTGATGAGCTTGGCAGCTTGCAGTGTTGGCGCTCCCATCTCGTACGCCGCCCAAAAGGTTCCCTCAGAGAGGGTGCCTATCATCATCCACTGCCAGATGGCGTAGAGAAGGAAGGGCAGGGTGGTGCCTACAATCACCGTGAGGCGTAATTTTCGATGGTTTCTATGAAGATAGGTGGAGAGTGACGGGAGAAGATTTTGATAGCTGAGCGCACTGAAAAGAGTAGGGATGGCGAAAGAGACATAAAGCCAGTTTTGACGCTTGAGATGATCGGCGATGATATAGGGATAGGAGGAAAAGATCAGAATGAGTGCTGTGATAATCAGTCCCGTGAAGAAGAGAAAATTGAGTTTGCCTGCGACATTTATGCCGAAATAGACAACGCCACCAAAGAAAATCACAAAGAGACCATGGCCCATCCAAGGGGCGATGGCAATACCCGTGAGCTGCTCAGAGAGAGAGGTAAAGATCGGGACTCCCCAAGAAAAAAATATCGTCAAAATGAGATAGTACATGAGGAAAAAGCTCGTCCCTGTCAGGATCATTCCATAGCGTCCGATCAGACGCCTGGAGATGGAGATCATATTGGACCCATCGGGATTGGCTAGAATTGCTTCAAGAAAGAGCAGGCCGGTGGCCATCGAGAAGAGCCAGATTAACAAGGTACTGAAAATAGCGGGAAAAAAACCGGCAATACCGGTGGTGATCGGTATTGCGAGTGTTCCCGCCCCAATGCAATTTCCTGCGAGGAGGAAAGTCGCAATAGCAGTTTTAGTTTTTTTTGCCTGAACAGTCATTTGTTTAGGCATAAAAGAAGATCACCACTTTCGCAAGTAATTTCGATCCGATCATGGGTCGTTATATTGGAAATGCTGACAAAAGTTTTGCTTAGGGTGGCATTTTTGAGCTCCCACTTGAGCCCAGACGTCGTTACTCCTTTAGCCTCCCCGCTCACCGGAATCAACGAAAGTATCTGTCCCTCATTGCAGGAGAGCGAGCACTCTCTATCAATCACAAAGAGCCGCTCATGTTCCGTCTCAAAAAAGAGTCGACCGGGATAGCGAGCGAGAAGATAGATATTGGTCAGTGTGTGGTCCGTCCGCTTGCCGAGAGCGCCAAACACCTGCCACTTTTGGCTGGGGACCAACTCTAGAGCTTTCTCAAGATCGGTTTTCTGAGGATCGGGCGTGTGAATCTGCTTCACTTGGATATACTTTTCCCGAAGAGCTTTGGAGGCAGAGTCAAAATCTCCGATGATAAGTTCTGGAGTGATTCCCATCAGGTCGCAGTAGCCGAGTCCACCATCGACAGCGATCACGCGCGGATATTTTCGTATAATTGAGGCGATGAGATCAAGATTTTCTATCTCACCATTGGCAACAAGAGCAATAGGTTTCATCAGAAAAAAGCAGAAAAAAGGTTTGCGGCCAAGAAGACTCGAACTTCCACCGGGTTGCCCCGACTAGAACCTGAATCTAGCGCGTCTACCAATTCCGCCATGGCCGCAGGAGTAGAAAGGATATCGAGGGAAGGCTAAAAAGACAAGGTTGAGTTTTTCTTATACTCGTGCTACGCTGAGTCCACTCTAGATACAAGGAGAGAGATCATGTCAGCAACTGATTTAATTAAACATTTTAATGACAACAACTTTGATGAAGGAATTTCAGATGGGGTTGTTCTCGTAGATTTTTATGCCGATTGGTGTGGCCCTTGCCGCATGATCGCTCCAATTGTCGAAGAGCTGGCCCAGGAAATGGTTGGAAAAATCACTGTTGCCAAGGTCGATACCGACCAGTCGGTAGGTGTGGCATCCAAGTTTGAGGTCACCTCTATTCCGACCCTGATCCTCTTCAAAGATGGTCAGATTGCCAAGCGTGTCGTAGGTCTAAAAGATCTCGATTCCCTCCGCAAAATGATCACCGAAGTCCTTTGAACCCAGCTGGCTAATCGTTCTCAGCTCATCACACATTAAGCCTGTCCATGTTAATACACTCTTAATGCTTATATGATATAATTATTGCTGAATAATAACAGGGGTAATTATGAATCCATTTTCATTTATTAATGAAAATTATACAATTGCGTTTCAAAGTGAGAATCTCTCTTCCCCTGAAGAGGCCGAGATCGTTCTTTTGTGTGATAGACATGATGATGCGGCCCTAATGTTAAGAAATGCACAGTTGATCGATCTATTTGTTAAGGAAAGCAAAGTGATGTTGGTTGAAGGGATTCCCTCGATGGTAGAAATCGATCCAAGAACACGTATGTCGTCTTTTTATGTGAAGAGTTCTGTTAAAGTGATGGGTTGGGATAGAGGTGTGTCGACGTCAATGTGGGGGTGTTCTTCAAAGATAATTGACGCTGTTTTAGAGAAGGAGAGGAAGCAGGCAGTCTTTCTTCTTAAATTTCGTGGATCTGAAGATTCAATGAATGAGGAAGAGGTTACATTAAAATCAGAGTGCGATCGGTCATTTTCTCAATTTATGGAGATAATGAAAGAAGAACATTTTGATCACGTGGAAATGGCGTTCAATACCTTTCAAACTAGAAATCAAGCTATGATTGAGACACTGGAGAAGACTAAGCATAGTATGTCACGACGATTTGTTATCGCAGGGGAATTCCATTTAATTCAAGAAAAAGGCAACAATGACCCTCGAATGTCTGTTGCGCCATTGAGAGATTATCTGCGAGATAAAAAAGCAGTCATCCTAAAACATAAATATGAGCAACTTGTGTAGCCAAACACTATGAGCTGCTCTGGTTGGCGACCTCCTCGGTAGAAGGATTGGCTTCTACGATTTCAACTTCAAAGATCAGCAATGAGTTGGGAGGAAGATGATCGCTTGCGATGCATAACGAAAAAGAATGCATGGGAACTTCTTCAAATTAGAAGGATGCGTTTTTTTCGAACCATTGGTCCAGG
>SDBU01003883.1_pt1 | contig 18733 bp, 10 predicted proteins | sample 2277071 | NCBI WGS metagenome assembly SDBU01 (sample SAMN10397929, study PRJNA504765) | marine sediment metagenome | isolation source: marine sediment core GS08_GC12, 126 cmbsf | place: Arctic Ocean: Gakkel Ridge, Loki's castle | collected 2008 | reverse complement strand
CCAAAAATGCCTAAAGAAAACAAAATTGAGTTTGTCTTGAAGATGGTTACTTCCCTGATGGAGCAAGGTGGTGCTGGAATGTCCGAGGAAGAAAAGAAGAGTTTTGTGTCGAAAGTATCCGATAAGGTGAAAACCTGAGATAAAAAGAAAAATTTCACAAAAAATCTTATCCCCAGAATTGTTTTTGCCTGGGATGACATTTTTAAGAATTGAACTATGGAAATAGAGTTTTTTCCAAAACTTACATCAGCTCTTGCCGAAAGGGTAAATCAATTTAGGTTAGAAAATTTCTATACAGAAGAAGAGAGAGCACCGGAAAACTTGGCAGCAGAAGAAGAAAGATAATGAAGAATTGAAAAATGAATCAAAAAAAGCTAAGATAAAAACTTCCTAAAGGTGCGTAAAACTATACGCCTGTTGACAAAAAGATTCCGTCTTTGGTAAGCTGTTTGGAGAGTGAATTCAAGACTTTTATCAAATTAATTGGCTTTCTCCCAAAGTCACTTAATTACCATCTGTTTCAAATTGCAACTGGCGTAGAAGAAAAAGTCTCAACCAAATAAACAAGCGCTTTAAGCTGCATTTGAGAAATGCGCGAAAAAGAAAAAGCATATTCTAAAAATATCTACCTGATTTTATTAATCCTTTTCTTCTTCTCGGGAACAAGTGCTCTCATCTATCAGGTAATCTGGGTCCGCATGTTTGGCCTGGTTTTTGGCGTAACTGTCTTTGCTGTCAGTACTGTACTGACTTGCTTCATGGCCGGCCTAGCGTTTGGAAGCCTTTATTTCGGAAGGCTTGTAGATAAACACAAAGACCCCTTAAAGATTTTTGCGCTTCTCCAATTGGGAATTGGAGTCTTTGCTTTGATGTTTCCTTTTCTTCTTCAAGGATTAACTAGTGTCTATATTTATATCAATCAACACTTTCCAACCACTTTCTACATAAAAAGTCTGATCAGATTCTCCCTTTCTTTTCTCCTTTTATTTGTTCCCACATCCCTTATAGGAGGGACTCTTCCTATATTAAGCAAGTTCTTTGTGAGGCGATTGAGGGAATTGGGATGGAATATGGGGCGTCTTTATTCAGTCAATAATCTTGGAGCGGCAATCGGGTGTTTCGGAGCTGGATTCCTTTTATTGGAAACATTGGGAGTGAAGGAAACCCTTTACCTTGCTGGGATTATAAATATCTTTATCGCTGGGATAGTTTTGATGATATGGAGACATTTACCGAAAGAGGAAAGGAGAAGCCGCAATCAAGTTGATATAACTCATAAATCAACAGGGAAAAAAGAATCCAGCCAAGTAGAAAAATATCCGCAGCATATTACCCGATTGGTGCTGTGGATCTTTGCCATTGAAGGTTTTTGTACCCTGGCTTATGAGGTTATCTGGATCAGGATTTTGGTAGGCTTCACCTATGAAAAAAGCATTTATCTATTCACTATTATTGTTGTTGCTTTCATATTCGGATTATCCCTTGGGAGCATTATTATTGCAAAGTTTATCGATTACAAAAAAAATTTGCTTCTTCTTCTCGGAATAATTGAGATAGTCATAGGGATTTCAGCTGTCCTGATTCTTCCTCTTTTTGCATCATTGCCTCAGATTCTCAAAAAAATCCTTCCCTCTCAAAATGTTTCATTCTGGACCTATTCAGGCATGGAATATCTTATCTTCTTCCTGTTAATGCTCCTTCCCACTACTCTCATGGGAATGACTTTTCCTTTGGTGAGCAAAATATACACTGTGAGCTTAAAAGAGTTAGGACGAAGGATCGGAAAGATCGGCTGTCTGGATACTGTAGGCTCTATTTTTGGCGCGTTTGTTGCCGGTTTTATTTTCATCCCATTTTTTGGAATCTTAAAAGCCGCTGTTATCACCGCTATTCTCAACATTGCTCTTGGCGCTTTGCTTGTAATCTTTCACCCGTTTATGAAACTGCGCAACAAATTGGCAATCGGAATGATATTGGTCATTCTTTTAGGGATTATTTATCCCATAATGCCTTCTCGGGAATCTCTAAAAAGGTGGCAGACCAAAAAACCGAGCGACATTCTGCTCTTTTATAAAGAGGGAGCAGATAGCACAGTGGCAGTGCCCATAGATGTCACTGGGATAAAAAGGATCACTATTAATGGTTCGGTTACCGCTTATACAGATTACGCAGATTTGAGGGTGCATAAAATGCTGGCATACCTCCCTTTACTGCTTCAAAGAAATCCCAAAAAATCCCTTGTACTCGGGCTGGGAATGGGAGTCACTGCTCAATGTCTAGTTAGACCCACCATGGAGGAAATCGATGTGGTGGAAATATCTCCAGTTGTTGTGGAGGCAGCAGCAAAATCTTTTACCAGAGAGAATGAAAAATTGATGGACGAGGATATAGCCAGTATTATCATAGAAGATGGAAGAAACCACCTTCTTATAACCAAAAAAGAATACGATATAATAACCTCCAATGCAGTCCATGTAAGACACAGTGGAAATATTTATACCCGGGATTTTTACCAGTTGTGCAAAGAAAAGCTCAGCCGAAAGGGCGTAATGTGCCAGTGGCTCCCTATCAACTGGTTGTCTGAAGCTGAATGCAAAATGTTGATAAAATCTTTTCTGGAAGTCTTTCCTAACACCAGTCTTTGGCTTTTAATCGAGGGACAGGCTATTCTTATAGGAACACCAGATAAGCTTCAGATTGATTTTGAGGCCTTCAATGGAAAACTTGAGGAGACGAAGACATGGAAAGATTTAAAAGAAATAGATTTGGCTAGCCCTTTCCACTTCCTTTCACGATTTATAGCCACTCAGGATAGCCTCTCCCCATATGTGGGAGATGTGCCTTCATACTCCGATAATCATCCCTACGTTGAGTTCAGCAAGGTAGTAAGCAGGGACGTAAATCGCGCTGCACTAAAGAGTATAATGGATTTAAAGGAAGATTTGGGGAATATACTAGTCAATTTGGGAGAGAGAGCGGGAGATACCGCCAGCATAAAAGGAAAACTGAGAAGATACTCAGAGGCATTAGATAAATATATCCAGTTCCGTCAGTATCAATGGGATGGCAATCTTGCCTATGCTTTGAACGCTGCTGTTGAAGCCGTCGAGAAAGCCCCCACGGACCCTTTCTATCGGTGGTACCTTGGCAATTTTTATGCAAAGCTAAAAATGCAACCAGAGGCTGCATATCAACTGAAGGAAGTGACCAGACTTAATCCCACATTCACAGGAGCCTTTTATTATCTAGGAATGTATTATGCCAGCCTGGGTAGATATCAGGAAGCTGAGGCTGAACTCAGAAAAAGTATCCAAGCCAATCCTCAATGCGAATTGTGCCGTCAAAGCCTGGAGAAGATTAAAAGCCTGAAGCGCTGAGAATGAAAAAAAGACCCAATGGGGCAAAAGATAAAAAATCATTTCCTAAAAAAGGAGGCATTATGAAACAAGCATCAATTAAATCGAAGTTACAATGGGGTTTTCTTTTTGTGAAGCCGATGTTGAAGCCTAATATTCCGGTAACTATGTCAGAGGAGGATTTAGTGGAGGCTGGTAAGGGTGCAGACGGTATGAATACTTATTATTTTTTCAAAGAAGAGATGAAGGATTGGATAAAGATATTAGCTCCGGTGCTGTCGTTTCTTGCGGCTTGGTTTTTAAAGAAGGGAAAAGAGAATTATGAATATTAAATATATGTTTTCGACAGTCGAGTATCATGTTGGTGGAGCGCCAGCAAGAATAGTCACTTCGGGCTGTCCTCCGATTCTTGGGAAAACCATGACCAAGAAAACTGAGTTTGTGCGTGAGCGGTTAGACTTTGTGAGAGAGATTACCATGGAACCACCGAGAGGGGACCCGGGTATGATGGGTGCTATACTGACTGACCCATGTACTGAAGATGCTGATGTTGGAGTCGTCTTTATGGATATTAATGGATATCCGAACTTGTGCGGTCATGTGTCGATGGCAGTAGGGCGTTTAGTGTTAGAGCAGGAGCTTTCTAAATGGGGTGTGCGTAGTAGTGTAAAATTAGACACAGCCGCTGGAATTGTATCAGCGAAAAGAATGGGAAGTGAAATATTCTTCACTAATGTTCCGTCGTTCAAGTTGTTTACGACTGAGATCGTGATACCTAAAGTGGGAAAGATTCCGATAGATGTATGCTTTGGTGGGGATTTCTTTGCAATGGTTGATGCTGATGTATGGGGATTAGATATGATGGAGGCGTCCATCGATGAGAAGGTTAATGCAGGGCGAGTGTTGTTTGATGCAGTTGAGAAGCTTGAGGTTGCTCATCCTGAATATCGAAAGATTAATAAGATAGATGTAGTAATGATATATCAGAAGGGAGAACCTTACTATCGTAGTGTGGTAGTTAGCGATGGAGGATATTGGGACAGATGTCCATGTGGTTCGGGAACGAGCGCACTTATGGCATTGCTCCATTCGAGAGGAGAATTGAAGGTTGATGAGCCGTTTGGAAATATGAGCCCAACTGGCTCGGTGTTTAAGGGAACTTTGTTGGATGAAGTTCGTGTGGGAAGTTTGTCCGCTGTGATTCCGGATGTTGTTGGTCGTCCATATGTTATTGGATTAAATAGATGGGTTGCTGAGCGTGGAGATGGTCGGGTTGATGGTTACCGGAGGTTGTAAATAGAAATAAAGATTTGTTGGGAGATTTGAATTTGGAATTAAGTTTCAATCCATTCGTGATTTCCGCAGGATTTGCTGGGGAATCTTCACAATATTCTTTGTGAATATATCTCTTCTTCCGATTTATTTGTCTTTGACCACAAGTTTTCTCTATAATATAGGTTGTAAGGGATGTCAGAGGGCGGAAATTGGCTAACCATGTGAGTAGAGCACGGTAAGCACAAAAACCAAATTCTTATCGTGATAGATATAATATCTTCGCTTGCTATAGCTCCCGCACGTTATAGAGCTATTTATTTTCTGTGAGAAGTAAAACTTTCCCGTTCAGAGTACCATTATATTTGCCATTTTCTACGCTTATTTTTCCACCAATGATTACATATTCAACCCCCGTGCTGTACTGGCGTGAATCAGCGTATGTGGAGTTATCGCTCACTGTTTCAGGATCGATTATAACAATATCAGCCTTGTATCCTTTTAGGAGTCTCCCTCTCTCTTTCAATTGAAGGAAAGAGGCTGGAAGCGAAGTCATCTTCCTGATCGCATTTTCCAGTGTTAATAATTTCTCTTCTCTGACATACTTGCGGAGTACTTTGGTTTGGCTGCCATAACTGCGGGGATGACCTAGTCTAGGCTTATCTTCCTTCTTCCTAATGGGTGAGGCACCTCCATCGCTGGATACCATCACCCAGTCTTGCTGCAGGGCGTATTGAAGATCTTCCTCTGACATGGATCCACCCGCGTATAGCATGCCAGGCTCATCAAGGATTAAATCCACGACGATGTCAAAGGCATCCCCCTCCATTTCCTCGAAAATGTCAATAAAGTTTTTTCCTACCAGATGAGCATTTTTTTCGGAGACCATAATAGTAATATCATGCCAGCCCCACATGGCAATACTACTTGGTTTATGGGGAAGACCTTCAAGGGTCATTTTCTTGATCTGCGCTCGTTTTGATTCATCAGAGAGAGCTTTTGCCAGCTCATCCATATACTGCTCTCTGAGTTTTTCTCTCTCTGAATCAGACAAATTCCGATCCCTCATCTTTTTTCTGATTTCTGCCAATGGTTCCATATCATTTGGAATATTAAGAATCGACGAGATGGATCCAATCGGCGCTGACTGAACATAGGGATACTGATCGGCAGTGATATAAATTCCCCGTGCTCGAGCATCGTTAATCTCTTTAACTGCTTCTTTCATCAATCCCCAATTATTTTTTCCTGTTACTTTGAAATGAGCTACATTGACCCTTGCTCCAGTCTCTTCGCCAATTCTGACGGTTTCCTTTACAGCTTCAGTTATCTGGACATTCTCGTTGCGCATATGACTTGAATAAACTCCGCCGAACTCGCCGACGACTTTTGTTAAGGCGATAACTTCTTCAGTATTGGAGTAACGGTCAGGGATATATTCTAGACCAGTACTCATACCCCAGGCGCCTTCTTTCATCGCTTGGCGAAGGGTTAACTGCATCTTCTCCAGCTCTTCAGGCGTGGGTGCACGCGGTTCTACCTTTATCACTGATCTCCGGACAGTGCCGAACCCTACCAGCATAACGGCGTTTGTTCCTATGCCTTGCTCTTCCCATTTAGCCTTTGTATTTGCAATCTCATATGTTCCCGACCCGCAATTTCCTGTCACTACTATTGTTACTCCTTGGATAAGATAGTTTAGATTGGCGTTGGAATCGATTCTACCAAGTCCCCCATCACAATGAGTGTGCATATCGATAAATCCGGGGGAAACGACCAATCCTTTAGCATCGATGGTTTTTACAGCAGTTTTTCCAGCTAGATCTCCTATCTCAACGATGGTATCACTGGTTATTCCAATGTCACCATGAAACGAAGGATTTTCTGTTCCATCAACAATCTTTCCGTTCTTAATAAGAATGTCGAAATCTTCAGTGCCGCTCTTAGAACATAAGGCAAGAGAAAACATAGCAAAAGCCAAAACACAGAATACTATCAGCAAACGCTTAAACATACCTACCTCCTTTCTCTGAGAATGAATTTTCATAGATTTATTCTATATTATTGATATAAACTCCATTAAATTGATGGCGTCTTTGAAAGCATCCTTCGAGACATGCTCCCTTATTCAATTCGCTATTTAGTATTAACGAACGCTTTTTGTTTATTTTTTGATCAATTCTCAATTATATTTTTATTGAATTTCAGGATGACCAACTCTTATCATGGATTTTCTTCCATGTCAAGAATGGCTCAATAATACTTAGCTCTTTTTTCGGCCGCAATCAATAGTCGCTCTTGGAGATAGAACGGAGGGGAAAGTCGGGCTGAAAAAGTCAACTTGAGATGGCCGATAGCTCAGTTCGAATTTATTTGGAACGAGGCAATCCATACTTTTTTTTGGATAATTATGTTAAAATAAAAAAATGAAAAAGAAAAGGGGAGTAATAATTTCTATTTTACTATTATCTTTTTTCTTTATGCCTTCACTAAGCCTTCCAAATAGTCTACAAAGGAAATCGGATCGTTGGCAGGAATGGTTGGATGAAGTTGATCTCATCATAACCCGATCCGAAAAAGCTGTTTTCAAAAGCTTAGAAACGGAAGAGGATAGAAAGAGATTTCAAATATCATTCTGGAAAGTCAGAGACCCTGATCCTGAAACTGCTCAAAATGAATTCATGATTAAATTTTACAGCCGCCGGAAATACGCAGAGAGTCGTTTAGATGGTGTTAACTCAGATAGAGGCAAGATATATATACTTATGGGCGAGCCCGTTGAGAGAAGAGACTATTCAGGCTATGAAAGAGTTCTAGATTGCGAATTGTGGATTTATAGAGGTGAAGAGAGACCAGGGCTTCCACCTTTTGTACATCTATTATTTTTTAAGCCAAGGAATTCAGGATATTATAGGCTTTTTTACCCCGGTCATTACACCGCCTTAGATTTGCTTTCTCCTGGCTATCGATTGACTAGTACATCAAGATTACAAGCATATCATGTTATAAGGGCGGCTTTCCCAGAACTTGCACATGCCACCTTATCTGTTATCCCTGGAGAGGGAAGTATTGAATATAGCCCGTCCGCGACCTCTTCAGGCACTGTTTTTACACAGATATATACTTTGCCAGAAAGAGAAGTGGCGAAAAGTTATCTTAGAAATTTTTCAACCCTTGAAGGCATAGTAGATGTCACCTATACGACAAAGGAAATAGGAGGGAAAGGAGATATCTCAATAAGCGAGAATAGAGGATGTAAATTCCTGAATTATTCTATTATGCCTGATGTCATTCATACGATTAAAAGATCTGACAATTCGCATAAAGCTAAGATAAACATAAATCTAAGAATAGAAGATTTAGAGGGAAAGACCATATATCAAAGGGAAAAAGAAATAGATTTAAAGATCGAAGATACAGAGAAAAAGGCTCAGTATGAGGAAAGAAAGCTTGTATTCAGAGATTTCGTACCGATTGTTGAAGGAGATTTCAACGTAAGCATAACATTTTCTAATAAGACTGCAGAGGAATTTTTTGTCTATACAAAAAGGATAAACATCAGCGATAAAACCATGCCGGTTTTGGTGGGATATAAAGTAGGAAAGATTAGTTCGGACAGATTTATTCCCTTCAGCAGCGAGAATTATAAAATATTGTCTGATCCTCGCTCAATTTTTAATAGGAATGATTATCTAGAAGGCATAATTTTCACGGACCAGAAACCTGAAATCCTTCTCGTAAGTATAGAGGAGGACAGCACTGCTATTGAGATAAAAGATATTATGAGAAAAGGAAATCTTTTTCTATTCAGACAACCATTAAAGGACATAAAAGCCGGTAACTATCTTTTAGACATAAAAACCGAAAATGAGGGGATCTACAGCAAGATCATATCTGTTTTGTCTTTTAATGTAAAAAAGCCTATAGACTTTGAACGAGCTGATGCTTCCACAGCCAGTCTTTATTATATATTTGTGATGGGCCAACAATACTTTAACAAGGGCGATGAAGATAAAGCCATTGAATACTACCAAAGACTTCCAGAAGATCTGTGGAATCCAACAACGCTTCCAGCTATAGCACGAGCCTATTACATCAAAGAGGATCATGGAAAAGTTATCGAACTTCTCGAAAGAAAAAGTGTAGAAAAAAATTACACTGTACTTCTGCTCCTAGGCAATTCTTCCCTGAAGCTTAATAGACTCCGCAAGGCTGCAGAATACTTTGAAATGCTGAGAAAGTATGGTGATACTGTTAATATTAATCAAACCCTCGGTGCTATATATTATTCTTTAGGAGAAAGAGAAAAGGCAGAAGTTTACTGGGAGAGGGCAAAAAATTTAGAAAAGAAATCCAAGAAGAACAATTTGAATAAAAAGAAGGAGTAATAATATGAAACCAATCCATAAATTTGCCTTGCTCGGATTATTCATTCTTTTTAGTTTTCATTTTAATGTTTTTTCGGGGCAAGTAACAGGTGCAGCCGAAGGTTATATAAAAAATATCGACACTGGGGAGCCAATAGTAAAAGTAAAAGTAACACTTATTTATGCTAAATCCGAAATCGTAAAATTTGAATTATACACAGATAAAAAAGGGCATTTTTACAGGACAGGACTTACTCCGGGCATTTATAGGATTGCGGCTGAAAAGGAGGGTTATTTGCCAAGATTGAGTTCGATAAGGGTGAAATTGGGAGATACAGCCAAAGTAGATATGGAACTTAAGAGTTTTGAAAGCACTGCCCCTAAATCTGTAAAAATCTCAGATCAAGGATCAAAACTGTTAAATACAGGTAAGTATGAAGAGGCCATCAAAAAATTTACAGAAGCCATCGAGGAAGAACAGGCAAATCCCGTTTTTTACTATTATCGAGCAGCGGCGTTTGAAAAAACTGGAAGCATTGATCAAGCACTCGAAGATTACAAAAAATCAATTGAACTAAAGCCTGATTTTGTACTTCCTATCTCAAGAGTAGGAATCATCTATGCAAAAAATAAAGATTTTGAAAAAGCGGCTGAATTTTATAAGACGGCAGTCGAATTAGGCGATCAGGATGCAACCAACCACTACAACTATGGTGTGTGCCTGATGAATCTTGGAAGTAATACAGAAGCCAAAGCTGTTTTTGAAAAATTGTTGGTTCTGGATAAAAATTATTCTGATGCCTGTTATCAGCTTGGCATTATTTACATTGGTTTGGGTGAGGTTGCTAAGGCAAAAGAGTTCCTCCAAAAATTCATAGACATGGATCCAGAAAATACGCATGCAGCGATTGCAAAAGAGATATTAAAAAGTTTGAATTTACCTTTGACTATTCTTCTCTAATTTTTGTTGAAGCTGCCGTCCCTTTTGCAGCTCTTCATAGTATTTATCTGTTTGACCCAGGCGATTGTAGATATCGGCTAATATAAAATGGCCTAAAGGTGCATATTCTGATTCTGGAGCTAATTTAAGACCCTCCTTAGCTAGGAGGATAGCTTCATCAAAGTTTTCACTCAGATTTAAGTACGCCTTTGCTAAGAAAAGGTATCCGCTAGCAAAGTCTTTATTATATTCGATGGCTTCCTTGAAATGCTTGATCTCCTCCCTTGGATAACCCATCTTGCCATAAAGTTTTGCTAGGTTGAAATGGGCAGGATAGGCCCCTGGATGTATTTCAATTTCCTTTTCATATTCCTCAACCGCTTTTGTAAACTCTCCTTTCTCCTCATAAAGAAGGGCTAGGTAATAATGGGCATCTGGAATACGGGGTCTCAGCTGCAGTGCTTTTCTTATCTCCTGCTCTGATTGTCCCAGCATTTTTTTCTCTAAATAAGCCGCTCCCAATTGGTTGTGAGCCGTAGCGCTTCGTTCGGGCTCTACTTCTATTGCCTTTTTAAAATTAAATATTGCTTTATCCAATTCCTTCATTTCCAGGTATATTTCTCCAAGATTGAGAGGCGCCTTATGGTCCCTGGGATCCAATTGCATTATACGTTCGTAGCCTGCTATGGCTTCATCGTATCTTTTGAGCCGTTTGTAGGCGAGCGCTAAGCTAAATATAGCCGCTTCGTATTCTTCATCAATCTTCAAGACTTCCTTACATTCCTCGATTGCCTCTTCGAGCTTGTTCAGTTTTATAAAGATTCGAGCCCGTACTTGACGGGCTTCCATAATTCTGGGATCTTGTTCTATAACTTTATTTGCCTTCTTCAATGCCTCATCCAGCTTCCCTTCAGAGAATTTTCCCTCAGCTAATTTTATCTCATTATAGAGATGGATTTTATCTTTCGGATCCGGGAGATACTCACTCTTGCTCAGGTTTGAAGAGGAAGTAAAGCTCCCGACATATCCCAGAGCCATAAGTTTTTCTCTAGACTCTTCATCCAATTTTTGCGGACCCTTTTCCTCAATCCCCTTGGTGGATAGTTCTTTTTGGAGATTCTTTAGCTTTTCTTCGAACTCTTTTCCTAAAGAAAGGTTTTGGTCATATATATTTTTTCGTTCTTTTGGATCATTGATGACATCATAAAGTTCTGGCCTTGGAGCCAAAATATATTTGTACTGAGAGCTCCGAAGGCTTTTCAGCTCGCTCCATCCATAATGATATCGCGGATAATAGGATTCGCTGTAAGCTAAGCGTTCTTGTCCGAGATTTTTCCCTAGAATAAACGGAATAAGGCTCTTTCCCTGAACTTCCTGAGGGATGGAAAGATCTAGTATCTGCAGAAGAGTAGGCATTATATCAATGGTTTCTACCTGTGATTCTATTACTTTTCCTCTTAATTCAGGAGAGGGAATTTGGATGATTAAGGGAACTGAAACAGTAGCGTCATAGATGAAAAATCCATGACTGCTTTCTTGATGCTGTCCCAGGCTTTCTCCATGATCCCCAACTATCACTATCAGGGTTTTCTCTAAGATGTCTCTTTCGCTGAGTTTATCCAGAACTTTTCCAATCACTTCATCAACATAGGCTATCTCACCATCATAGAGTCCCCAGGGTCGTGTTGAATATCTGGTATTGTACGGTTCAGGCGGCTCATAGGGAGTATGGGGATCATAGAGATGGATCCAGCTAAAAAATTTCTTCTTGTGATTTTCTTCAAACCACTCAAAAAATGCCTCTATGACTTCTCCTCCTTCTCGCTGAACAGAATCAAGGGATATCCTTTTGTATTTAGAAAAATCGAAGTTGTCGTAATAATGGTCGATTCCCTGGTCTAATCCCCACCGAGAATCGAGTACAAAGGCTCCGACAAAGGCGCTGGTAGCCATTCCGTGTGCTTTGAGCACTTCTGCCAAGGTAATTTTATCCGGTTCAAGATAAAATCCTCCGTTATCCCTAACACCGTGATAAAAGGGGTAAGTGCCAGTGAATATAGAAGAATGAGAGGGAAGGGTGAGTGGTGCTTGACAGATGGCATTCTTGAACAAGATACCGGTCTCGGCAAGCCTGTCAATATTGGGCGTTTCAACCTTATCGTAGCCATAACATCCCAAATGGTCGGCTCTGGTCGTGTCCAAGGTGATAAATAGGATATTCAGCTCCGAAACATCTAGAGGTCCCATCAATTTTTTTATATCAGAAATATATTTATCCTCTTTAGTGGGAAAGAATTTGGTCAACGTGAAAAAAAGCATCAAAACAGCAACCAAAATTCCTATAAATATAAAAAATAAAGGCTTACGGAAAAAAACCATTTTTTCTACATCAATCTTGTCTTTTATCGTTTTCTTTTTACTCTCAGAATCTTGCAAAGCTCTCAGTCGGCTTCAGTCCTCTTCAATTGAAGTTGCTTAAGCGCCTGACGGATAGAGTCTTCAGATATTCCAAGCTGTTTTGCTAGCAGGCATCGGATTTGTGGCGATAATTATCTCTCAAATATCGCTTCTGTTTTTTCGTCAGTTTCCGACTCATTATCAGGATGTTTTGTTCTTTTTGTGGTTTTTTTGATTTTATTTTCTTTTTATGAACTCAAAAGTTGCCCGACCCGAAACGAACTTAAACGCAATAATTTTTTTCTTTTTGTTCCGAACAAAATTGATATTACCTCTGCCCCAAACGAATTCATCAGAGGCCATGGCCTGTAGGGGAGACATTGGCCGAGCATTTCTGTGCTTGAACACCAATGCATCTTTCTCTACCCTCAGTTTATAAGTTGTATCCAGCTCGTCACTGTAATATTTTCCGGCATATTCCCTTAACTTAACAGGCGTTAATGGAACCATCTTCGGGGCTTTCTGGAGACTGATTCCCTCTCTTCCTCTCATGGTCAATTTAACCTTGCGTGCTCTTCCTTTTACTGCAGGTGAAAAATCGAGAGAAACAGCAAAGGGAGCATCCAGTGTTTGAAACCGTGTTTTGCTCACAGGAGATAGAAGGTATTTCCGACTCCTTGCAATTATATTCAACTTATTATCTTCCACTGAGACAGTTATCCACATCCCTGACTTTTCATCATGGTAGTTGCCGGCTTTTTCTTCCAAGTCTTCCCTGGGAAGATCAATAGGAGTAATTTTCTTCTCTTTTTTGGGTTTTTCCGCAGGCTCCTCCTTAAACTGATCAGCAAGGTAGATATCAGCTATTTTTCTACATAGTGAGCCGGGACTAAGGATTCCACTGTTTGCCAGACAAACCACGGTAAACTTTTGCTCAGGATAACGAACCATGTGTGAGCTGAAGGCAACCCAGCCTCCTGAATGACCGACTGTTTTCAAACCCTTGTAATTGCTTTTCCTGAGTCCAAATGCATAGTCGAGCTTCTCTCCGTTGTTCAACACACCCGGTGTTTGAATAAGCTCTATGAATTCCTTTCCTAACTTGTTGTTATAAAAAGCCTGATCCCAGAGATACAGATCCTCAACTGTGGTGTATATTCCTCCGTCTCCTACATGGTCCCAGTTGGTCATATGGATCCTGAATCCATTTTTCCTGGGGGAGTAGCCGTCGGCACGATTTTTGACAATCATCTGGAAGTCGTCATGAAAATGGGTATTCTTCATGCCCAGGGGCTCAAAGATATGTTCCCTGGCAAAGTCATTAAGGGATTTCCCGCTAACCCTTTCCACTATTATGCTCATTAAAAAATAACCCGAGTTTGAATAAGAATACATCTCTCCAGGAGTAAAGTTCAGACTTTTCTGCCTTGCCAGCATTTCAATAGTTTCAACTATAGTGGGAGAATCTGCATCGGTTCTATAGCCCGCAAGAGGAAGAAGCCCGGTGTAATCGCGGAGTCCGCTTGTGTGGTGGACCAGATTCCTCACAGTAATCGGCTTCTGGTATTTAGGGATTTCTGGAATATATTTACGAATATCATCATCGAGAGAGATTTTTCCCTCAAGAGCAAGAATAGCGATACATGATGCTGTGAATTGCTTCGAGGTCGAACCGATACGGAAAACAGATGTTGATGTAATTGGAACGTTATGCTCCAGATTAGCCATTCCATAGCCGCGCTTGTAGATAATTTCCCCATCTTTGATAATTGCTAGGGCTGCTCCCGGAGACATGGTGGAATCCCCTTTGGCAAAAAGTTTGTCAACTTTGTCTGTTTTTTCATCTGCGATTGCAGAAGAGAGGACAAAGGCTACAAAAATAAGACCCCATAGCAGCCGTGATTTAAATAAGGATTTTTTCATGTAATACCTCCTTTTATATGATATAAATTTAGTTTTTTTGCCAATGTTAGGTTTTATCTTTTTTCCCTTATTTTTGGCTTATTCAGGCGCAGTATTTAATATCATTAAGAGAAACCGATGTCAAATAGAATAGAAAAAAAATTCCATTTCGGCAAGAATATTGCTAGTTATTAGAAAACTAAATAAGAAACAATGATATTAGTTTAAGAATTGTAAATTTATATATTATACATTATGCTTTATATATTATAATATCTGGATTAATGGTATTGACTAAGGCATGTTGCTGTGTATATAGTTATGTTAACTTATAGCTTTATGTTTATTATTATGATAATAATTCTCCAAGGGGAAGGAGGTGAGAGTAAAGCAGAAAAAATAAATCAAGACAAGGTGAGAAAGAGTATCTTTCTCAAAACATGAGAATTTGAATCTTCATAAAGGAGTAAAAGGATGAAACTTTACTTTAGTAAATTGCTAGTTTTCTTTATAGCGCTTCTTTTTCTTTCTTCAATGATTTTTCCTCAAGGCAGAGCGACGGGTGCCATCGAAGGTAAGGTGACAGATTCAGAAGGCTCTCCATTTCCCGGAGTAGATATTAATATCTCCTCTCCCAACATGATTGGAGGTGCTCGGACCTTTATTACTGATGCTAACGGTAGATACAGATTTCTTGGACTTTCACCTGGAACTTACAGCATCGAAGTTTCTCTTCAAGGATTTACACCCGAGAGGAGAGAAGGCGTCCGGGTAAATGTCGGAAGAACTGTAGCCATAGATTTTACTCTCGAAATATCTGCGCTTGAAGAAGAGATTACTGTTATAGCCCAAACACCCGTTGTTGATGTTAAAGATTCGGGAATCATTACGACCACCGTCGATGCAAAAGTGATGACAAGTATTGTTTTCGATAGAGGATATTATACATTTGACGTGATGGGTCTTGCACCTGGTATTATGGGAACTCAGGCCTACGGAAGTAGGTCAAGAAACGATAATATTTATCAGTTGGATGGCGTTGATACCTCATTTCCTTCTGGCGGACAAGACTGGATAATCCCGGACATCGAAGTTTTTGAAGAGGCTCAAGTACTGGGACTGGGTGCTCCAGCTGAATACGATGGCTTCACAGGCGTTACACTCAATTTAATCAGCAAGAGCGGCGGTAATAAATTCGATGGATTGGCACAATTCATCTTTAATAATTGGGATTGGGTTACGGAAAATATCGATGTCACAGAACCCAAATATTCATTGTACGAAGCTCCAGACCAGAGAAGGTACGTCGATGGGCATTTAAGCTTAGGCGGACCAATTCTCAGAGATAAGCTCTGGTTCTATGCTGCATTCAGGTATGTCAGAAACGAAAGAGAAGTCGTTGGGCTGGATAATGACATCTTTAAAGCGCCCAAATACTTTGCCAAACTGACTTTTCAAGCTACTCCATCCATAAAACTTTGGACCTTTGCTGAATATGACGATTTTATTTACGACTACAGAGGTATAAGTCCTCAAAGACCAAAAGAGGCAACGCACTATGAATATTCGCCAGTTCACGTTTATAACCTCAGCGGCCTTTTTACTTTATCAGACACGACATTCCTGGAGGCTAAGATCGCATACAACTCATCAGACGCCGAGATCGGGGGTTACGCTGGCGGATATCCAGGAAAAGATGTATCTGGACATTTGGATGATTCTACAGGAGTATACAGTGTAAATTACGACCATTACGATCGCTATCTAGGCTATCGCGCCCTAGCTCTTGCAACTTTATCCCATCATGCCGATGAATTCATTAAGGGATCTCATGATTTTAAACTTGGTATTGAATATGAAAGAATAGGGCAAGAAGTCGAGTATTTCTATAATGGTGGTTTCTATTACGTAGACAACGTTTATAGCTGGTATGACTACCAATTGCATAATTATGCTTATGAATACTCTTATACGAATAACCCCAGAGGGGATAGAGTATCCTTCTTCGCTCAGGACGCCTGGAAAATTTCTGATGCCTTAACCATAAACGCTGGAATACGATACAATCTTTACAGAGGCTATCTCAAGAGCTTGGATGCGACACCATTTAAAACAGACGCTTTTGCACCGAGAATAGGCCTCGCCTGGGATGTTTTTGGAGACCACAAAACTGCCTTGAAAGTTCATTATGGAAAATACATTGACAGTTTGACCACCAATAAATTTTCTGCTGCGAGTTCGGGTACAAGCGATTGGGTTATGTATGATGTTATGCCAGATGGCTCAAAACTCGAGATATATAGAGCGAATTATTCTAATCCAGCAACCATAGACCCAGATATCAAAATGTATTCTGTTGATCAGTTCACTCTAGGTATAGAAAGAGAGTTGATGAAAGATACCTTTGGCGGAGCGTCCTTTGTATGGAAGAAGTGGAGTAATTTTATTTACCGCATAAATGCGGGTGCTATTTATGACCCAGCTCAGTTTACATTTATAGATGAAAATGGAATTCAGCAGTCAATGGTAGCCTACGATCAAACTTCTCCTTCTTCACAAGATCAATTCTACATAACCAATCCCAAGGCAGCTGATTATGGTTCAATAACCGCGGATCCAAAAAGAGACTACATTGGCTTCATTCTTGAGTTTGACAAGAAATTTTCAAAAAACTGGATGCTGAATGCTTCTTATACGTATGCTAAGACGAATCGTAACTCCACAAGCAGGGATCCAAATTCACAGATAAATTCCCTTTACGACTGGCCAAATCATCAATTTAAAGTTTATGCCACATTCGTTTTACCTTTTGATATTAATTTCAGTCCTTACTTCCAGTGGATGAGCGGCGGCAGGTGGGCAAGAGAAGTCAGAGCTCCTGTAAGAGGATCTCCTTATGTAATGATTGAAAAAACCGGTACGAATAAACTACCTGATACCGTAAATCTTGACTTGAGAATTGAGAAGGATATCACAATCAAAGGTGACATACGAATAGGATTCATGGCTGATATCTTCAATGTTTTCAATCAGGGAAGAGAAACAAGTATCGTAGAATTAATCACCAGCTCGAATTTTGGAAAAGCACAATATTTTAATCAAGGGAGACTTTTCAGGCTAGGAATACGAATCTACTACTAATAATTGCAACAGGAAGGGGGGATACACTCCCCCCTTTATTCCATTTTTACCAGAATAGCTACAAAGAGATCAGGAAAAACTAAAAGAGATTAGGCTAAGGGATCTCTCTCTGCAGACAGGCGGTGAACAGGATCTGTTCGATATCACGAACGGACACAATTTGGGCACAGTCAGAATAATTCCTGATGTAAGTTATTCTTAATGGATGAGTTGGAAGAGAGAGCGGACATAGCTCAGCGGTAGAGTACGAGCTTCCCAAGCTCGGTGTCGCGGGTTCGAATCCCGTTGTCCGCTCTTTCTCCATCATTTAAAAGTTTAATGCCTCCTTTGATATCGATTTCCGTTTTGCAAGGTAAAGTATGGATTTAGATTATGAGTAAACCTAATGAGAATAATGGGAAGGAATGGAATCTTATCGCGGATAAGAAGTCGCTCAGAGGATCTTTGAATATGGCTGTTGATGACTTTCTCTTCCGATCCCTGAGCAGTAAACCCCAAACTTATCTCCGGTTTTACAGGTGGGAGAGGCCAACTGTGTCTCTTGGATATTCGCAGGACATCCGGAAGGTGGTCGATGTGGAGTACTGCCAGAAGCAGGGAATAGACATCATAAGAAGAATGACAGGAGGAAAGCTGGTTTTGCACCATAAAGAGGTAACCTACTCTTTGTGCTCTTCAGACAGAGAAACTTTCACTTCAACGCTAACAGATTCTTATAGATTGATATCGCAAGCTTTGATACGGGGTATAGAAAAAATGAGTTTAAGACCCTACCTGGCTGATGCTCCTCCTAATTCTTACGTGAGAGGAAATCTGCCCTGTTTTTCCTTTCCTGCAAGGGATGAAATTGAAGTAGAAGGAAAGAAATTAGTGGGCAGTGCTCAAAAAAGAGCGGGCTCGAAATTTATCCAGCATGGTTCAATTCCTTTAGAAGAAGATGAAGGGTATTTAGAGCATGTTTCATTCTTAACAAAGGAAGATAGCAAAGGGCGTATGATATCTCTTTCTCAGGCTTTGGGAGAGAAGGTCAGTTTCGATTGGGCAGCTGAGTGTTTGAGCTCGGGAATTTCTGAATTTTTCAAGATTAACTTTAGACCGAAAGTTTTTGATGCCGAGGAAAAAGAAGCAATCTCAAAGATCCAGAAAGAGCGATATACCAACAAAGACTGGACCTATGGGGTCAGACCTGACCCCACTAACCAAAGGGGTTGATTTTTTTATTTTTAGATGATAGGATTTTTTCTGATATAGCGAGGGAGCTTAAAACAATGAACGAAGTCGAAGAGCTATCAAGGCTCGATGAAAAAAGCTTGCCACCGCTGAAGCCAATTCTGTTGGATGACCTGCATCAAAATGTT
>SDBU01003882.1_pt1 | contig 18736 bp, 17 predicted proteins | sample 2277071 | NCBI WGS metagenome assembly SDBU01 (sample SAMN10397929, study PRJNA504765) | marine sediment metagenome | isolation source: marine sediment core GS08_GC12, 126 cmbsf | place: Arctic Ocean: Gakkel Ridge, Loki's castle | collected 2008 | reverse complement strand
TTCCTTGGTACCGCTGCGGATAGTCAGCTTCTTGGTTCCCTCCCACTGCAAACGCTCTATCTTTCTGGCAAAATCGCTCATGTCTCCTTCGATGACTGCAACCTTGGTCGCGATCCAAGTCTGGCCCATCCAGCGGAGCCCGCCTGGGGCATAGCAGACGGTAAGCTCACCGGTGAAGGGGGAGACCACCACATCTCCCGGGAACTGGTAGGAGCTGGGGTTCTCTATTAGGGGATAGTGGCTGGCGTCAAGGCTCAGCTTGGGGTGACTGGTGGTGTGTAGCCTACCTCCTGACCACTGGGAGTGGATAACCATATCCTCAAAAGGCAGGACTGACCATAGGGCCTGGCAGGTCTTGGGGGCTTCCTTTTCAAGGAGTCGTGCCACCACGGTGATGCCTTCCAGATTTAGCTCGATGTTGCGCATAGTTGTTCCTCCTTTACTTGAATATATGCTATCTCAACACTGGCTCACCCTTAAGGAATCGGGGCCAGTGGGACATCCTACACGATACGATGGCCCAGTCTACCGCTCGATATTACTGGTGGTCCCGGAGAAGCTTGTGCCCGCAGCCTTTCTTAACTGCGTTATAGCCTGCCAGGTCACCAGTAATCATTGGACTTAGAAGGGCCTCCTATTATCCCAGCCCAAAGTATGTAATCCAATTCACCCACTTTCAGTGTCTTGTCATAGAGCACCCTAGATGTTTCAATAGCTGAGTGATCTCTAGTGCCAGCGATAAATTGTGCAATAACGGCATCTTCAAAGCCTGGAAAGCTCTCCAATGACTTACCGTATAGTGTCGAACTCACTCCAAACACTTTGCTAAATCCACTTACATCAAGGACAACTAGATTCTTCTTCAGATAATTCGTACCCGCCGTCGGAAGTTTACCAGTACTGGGCATAGATCTTTGTGGGTCAGCCTCAACTTTAGGCAGAATAGTGTCTGTTCTGCCTAAGGGTTCCTTTTTCTGGTTAATTGTGGCACTTAACCCGGGTTCCACTTTTCCCCTGCCAGATATCACACTAATTAGAACGGATATAACTTGACGTAGCATAAGGTTGGTAGCTGTCGTTCTGTCCTCTAACATAGCGTGTTGACTGGCAACTGTCAAATCTAGGTCAAACGGTAGCAAAGAGCAAAGACGCAAGTGTCCTGCACCGAATTCATGCCAGGCATGCAGTAGAGCGTGAAGAGAAGAGATGATTAAGGCGTGGTAAACCTGACTTACAGTGAAGAGGAATATCGTGAGCGGTTGCGATACTTCCTCGACCGCATCTCCTATAAGATGCACAAGATGAGATATGCCAGCTTCACCCGACATTCTGGTCACCTGAAAAGGCTGGGCTGAGTTACAAACTGGCAAGACTGAGTCATCAGCTGTTCAGAATGACTACCTACCGGTGCCCCCTCAGGTGTACTATCAACTGACCGATGCTGGCAAGAAAGCCTCAATGGCTGAAATATCCGACCCCGTCATGACTCTCTGCTAGTATTCCAGGGAGCAACGCAGCGCCAAGAGAAGCCGCTACGCTAGCCACTAAAGGTGGAAAGAATCATTAGTCCACGTCAAGAACCGCCTATTTTTGATTACAGAGCCTCTTCCAAACGCAGGTATGATTTTGGAAGAGAAACGGAATTGAACAGAAATGACTTCTGTTCAACTAAGCAACTCAACGTCATATTGTTTCCTTATGAAAACACAGCCTGTTTACCCACCAATATTGAACCTCATCACCTGAGCCACATTTTGAAACATGATAGTTTCTGGGGAAAACGAACTGGGATAGTACCTTTGGTAAAGGTCAGGATTGAATATGATGAAGAAGACAATAGAGGCAGGAAAAGGTTATAATAGCGCCATTAGGGAGCAGGGCTGTGGCCTCTGGGTGTCCATTGATTTTAAGGCCAAATTGCCCTACCTTAGTAGACTACATGGAGTATGGGGGGCTTCTTGACTTCGAAGGGGCATGTGGAAGTCTATTATGAAGTGAGGTTCGATTGATGAGGGTAAAGATCTTCGCAACGCTGAGGCAACTCGTGGGTGACCACGAAGTAGAAGTCCGCGTAGACGTTGGTGACACGGTATATAATGTGCTTAAAAAGCTCGTGACCGAATACCCTGCCCTTAGGGAGCACGTTCTTGATGACGCTGACAACCTCCAGGGTTCTATAGTTGTCCTTATGAACGGGCGACGCATAGAATTCCTAGACGGCCTCAATAGTACCATCCAAGAGACCGATCAACTTGCCCTCTTTCCACCCGTAGGGGGCGGATAGAGCTCATTCACCGGGCCCCATCTTCCCCTATTGGAAGTGTAAAGGCGGTTGGCAGCACAATTGTGCTGCCAGCCGCCTTTACATGTCAACAAAGCGTCGTTGCTACTCGATGATCCTCAGTTCCCTAAGTTTGCTTTCGGGCACCACACCGTTCTCCCAGCCACGGAGCTCGTAGTACTCCTTCAGCATCTTATCCAGCTCGCATACCGACCCCTCGGCTGCCCCTGTGCCGGGCTCCTCCAGGAAGCGCTTCGGCAAGTAGTCAGAACCCTCGCGGAAGCCATTGAGGTTGTTGTAGTAGCGTTCTAGGTTGTAGACTCGCTCACCGATCTTGAACAGACCATCGGTATTGAGAGGCACACCGGTTATGCTGGAATAGAAAGCGATGTATACATCTAGCGGGATAGCGAAAGTGCCGAACTTGCAGACGTCGAGGCTGTCAATGAAGCCATAGACGTTCTGAAAGATCATGACCATCTCGCTCTTGCCCTCCCATGCCAGAGGGTCCGTGCTTGTCTCTTGGCCAAGGACGTTGCCCACAATCTCGCTGGCCGGGGTGTAGCCCCGCAGGTGGCAAGCGCCACGGTTAGAGGTGGCGTAGCCGATGCCCATGCCCTTGATGCCGCGGGGATCATAGGCCGGGATGGATTGACCCTTGACGGTCATGGCGATACCGGGATCGCCCCATTTCTTCGAGCAAGGATCCATCCCCTCTGCCAAGTCACAGCCAATACCTTCGCGGAAGGCGATCTTACGGATGAGCTCCATCATTGCGTCAGTGTCACCCCACTCTAGCCCATCGACTAAGCCCTTCTGCGTAGCCTCCATAGCCATAGCTAGGGCATCACCTGTCTCGATAGTGTCCAGCCCGGAATCGTTACAGCGGTCGATCATAGCGACGATGGCGTTCAAATCGTTGTTATCGCAATTAGCCCCGAAGGCCCACGCCGATTCGTATTCCACGCTCTCCATGTGAAGTCCTTTGTATTTGCCCTCGGTGATCTCTACCTCCCTCTTGCAGGCGACAGGGCAGGCATGGCAAGTGGGAGTCTTCACCAAGATGGTGTCCTTTACGGTCTCACCACTGATGTCATTAGCCTGCGGGAAGTCACTCCGCTGAGCGTTTCGCGTAGGCAAACCGCTGACTTCATTGACCATGTTCATCATGACCTCTGTCCCGTGGACGGACAGACCACCCACTTCAGGGGCAGTGGTCATTGCTGGATTACTGAGGTGCTTGAGGGCTGCCTTGTTTGCCTCCTGTAAGGCTTCTGGATCCGCTGGCTTGGGCATATTCTTGCTATTGCCCTTTATAACGATACACTTCAGGTTCTTGCTGCCTGCCACTGCGCCGGTACCACCCCGCCCAGAGGCGCGGTTGTCGGCATTTACCCAGCAGGCAAAGCGTACCAGGTTTTCCCCGGCCGGGCCGATAGCCATCACCGCCACGTCCTCGCCGTGCTTCTCCCGCATCAGCTTGACCGTCTCATGAACACCCTTGCCCCAAAGTTCAGAAGCATCATAGAGGGTAACCTTCTCGTCCTCGACGTAGGCGTAGATTGGCTTGTCAGCCTTGCCTTTGAAGACTAAGCCATCAAAGCCTGCCCACTTAACCTTGGCTCCCGTCCAGCCGCCCATATGAGAGTCGGTGCAGGTCCCCGTTAGAGGCGATCTAGTAACCACACATAGCCGGCCGCTCATTCTTACCTCAGTGCCGGTCAGAGGGCCAACCATCACGCACATGATATTGTCTGGAGAGAGAGGCTCCACCTGCGGCCCGTTATCTAAGAGGAACTTCACTCCCATACCTCGTCCTCCGACGTATTTGCGGGCGATTTCCTCGTTCATTTCCTCGTACTTGACTTCACCGCTCGTAAGGTCAATCCGAGCTATCCTGTTTGCGTAACCTCCTACCATGTCATAGCCTCCTTTTGATTGGGTTTTGTCGAAACGATACATGTAGCTTTGCTAGAGCTAGTTACTACATTGCTGGCCACCTCCTTTCTAGCACTATTCGTTGCCGCCGTTTCACCTGACAGTAACGTAGAACTACTGAGGATTCGCTTAATTTTCTTGAGACCAAAAAGGACACCAGCCACCGCTATAATCAGCGATTCCAGTGCCCTCGTTATGCACATTACCTCAAACTCCTCAACACTCACAACAGTTATTCTGTTTTCAAGCTATTTCACATCGGGTCAGTAAAATTATAGTCCTATTTGTGTACTTGTCAATACTAGAAAATAAAGATAAATCGATGGGCATTACATGGGTTAAACAAAACAACATACTTTAAAAAAAGGAACGATTTTAGATTACTAGAAGCACCTTAACAATTGAATAGGATATGTGGCGAAACAACCAGAGTGGTAGTCGTTAATGTTTGACAGCGCGTCATTTTTTAATGTTAGGAATTTCTGCTAACTTTGCTCATCGCCGGAGTCAGAATGAGCCTCTCCGGATTTCAGAATCGCATATTTTGTCAAAGGAGGTGCAATAAGTTCATTTATGATGACTGAGGTAAGAACTGTGTTGAGGAGTATAGCCCCAAAAGTTGGGAATGCACTTTTTGCCACAAGAGCTAGACCGATAGCGACTCCAGCTGTTGGCAGTAGTGCAAGACCCAGATATTTTTTGACTTCAGCTGAGGCATGAGAAATTGTAGCCCCGACCCTGGCTCCAAAATACTTGCCTAAGCATCTACCTAGCACAATTAGCAATGCTAATATACCTGCGGTTTTCATGACGCTCAAGTCAAAATGCAATCCCGCCAACACAAAAAATATGGTATAGATTACATTTTCAATTCTCTCAACCGCAAAAAACATTTCCCTTTGTCTCACTGTATTTATCACAATAAAGCCGGTTACCATGTTTGCCAAAATTACTGAGATGCCGAGAAATTCGGCAATGCCACCACACAGCATAATCATTCCGAAAACGATAACTAAAAGCAAATCAGGTGTTTTTACCAGTTTAGCTATATAAATTAGGGCAAAGCCACAAAGTATCCCTAGGGCTATAGCCTCAGCGATATGTAGGAAGGGAACCCCTAGCATTTCATAGAAAGGGATACCTTCGGTACCTATTAGGGATCGGCTTATACCTAAAGCGATGGAAAAAACTAAAACCGCAATGGCATCATCAAGCGCTACCACTGCCAATAAAGTTGTGGTTAAAGAACCTTTCGCCTTGTATTCCTGGATTATTGCCATTGTTGCCGCTGGAGCGGTGGCACATGATACCGCACCTATGAGCAAAGCTATCGGCAAATAGGTCTGGGACATAGTGGCGTTTGAAATGGTCAGGATGAGAGGGGATAAGAACGCTAGTAGTAGGGTAACGATAAGCCAGGCACTTAGACTTTCAAAAGGTGTTATCCAGGCAATACTCCTTCCCAATATTCGTAGAGTTTTCAGGTGAAGGCTTCCACCAATCAGAAAGGCAATAACGCCCAGAGCGATATTGGTCATTATGTCCAAATTTTCTATGGTCGCTGCTGAGATTATGTTTAGAAGGGAAGGGCTCAACAACATACCGATAATGATATAGCCAGTAATCCTGGGGAACTTAACTCTCTCGGTTAGCCACCCACCCAGAAAACCGATAACTGTTATTATTCCTATGGCTAAGAGTAGATTCATTTCCATAAGTGTTGTCCCTAGTCCACCTATACCTTTTTAATAAATGCCACAAGTATCCAACAATGTATCAAGGTTGACGATGGCGATGATGATATAAACTAGATTCTATGTGCGCTTACCACGTGATCAATTAGCAAAAAAACCCAAAGAAGGATTGGTTTCAAGGGTCATCACTTAGCTAATATGATTTCAATGGGGAGGTCCCAAATTCGTACTATTCTACAGTACATATGCCTTATCTATTCCCCCACAACGCCAGTACCATAGGATATTACCTCAGCAGCGTTACTCATTATCCTTAAGGTAAAAACTCTCAACCTCAGGGCGCTAAGTAAAGCCTGAGTTACATGTTTTGCCCTGATATAGACAGTGGAACCTCACAGAGTCTTGGAATAATCTACGCGGCGACTGGCTGCGAAGCCCATATGTTCAATAAAGCCAAGAAAGTCTTTGTCTTGCTGATCTACTGTTGAGCGGACTGTTTTGATACCTTTAGAGCGATACTTCTCACATAGTGCATTTACTATTTTAGTAGCAATACCCTTTCGTTGATAATCGGGGCGAATACCCAGCATTAGAAGCAGACCCACTTCCGTATCGTTCTCATGCGCTGTGTGGCCTAAGGTGAAGCCACAAATTTGACCGTCAATTTCAGCCACAAAACCAAAGTCAAGCAGTTCCGCTATATGGCCGAGCGGCGTGTGATGATAAGTTACTTCCTCACTAATAGCGAAGATATCTTCAGTAGTAATATCTGCATAAGTAATGGTTTTCCCACTCGCTCTTATTTCTTTGTCGATTGAAAATATAGCCTCAAGGTCTTCAAGGGCGATAGGTCTAATTTCCGTCTTGCCTTTTGCGTAGTTCATGGCATTTCCTTTCCTCCCAAGCGACTTCTTGCGAAGAACGACTACTTGCACCAACTCTCCAAATTAATTATGATTCCCCCTTTCAACTCGCAATGAGGCGCTCTTAATTATCATCACCCTTGTCGTCAATGTTAACCCACCTGCTCATTCAGTGTCAATACTTCAAATGAAGATGAATCGGTAGACAGCCCAAGTGTCTAACAAACTGTCAGATGTTTAGTAAATAAAAAGGAAGGGTTTAAGTGGCGTAAATTTTTCATTAATTGTCTTGTTATTCCACATAAATGGGAGTATTATCAAATATGGAAAAGATTCTTATCTTTCAGTGACTTCTCAAACACCTGAACCCAGTATTAATTACCAAATTAAACCCGGAGACAGATTCATCCGCCCCCGCAGGGTTAGGCACATCCGCTTAAAGAGAACCCTCGGAATTCCAGGTTTATTCAGTGCTGGTTACGGAGATGTTGGTTCTTCTATCTACTATGCCCTCGGCATCGTAGCCATTGCTGCTTTAGGGGCTACCCCAATAGCTTTAGCGGCTGCCGGAGTTATCTATATTTTTAATGCTCTAACTTATTCCGAAGGTGGTGCGATGATACCCGAGGCTGGCGGTTCTGCCAGCTTTGCCAGGCAGGGATTTAATAGTTTGGTTGGATTTATCGCCGGTTTGGGCACTAATGCTGAGCTATATAGTCACCATTGCAATTTCTGCATATACGATTCCTCCCTATCTTGCCTATTTTTGGCCGATACTTGATAACCCTTCTGTTGACACTGGCATTGCCATGGGAATCATCGCGTTTCTGATGGCTATTAACATTATTGGCGCTAAAGAATCATCTCGTCTGGATATAGTTTTTATAATCGTGGATATATTGACTCAACTCTCACTGGTTGTTTTAGGAGCATTATTAATATTAAAGGTAAATCCAGGGATTCTGGTTGAGCATATGTTTGGTGAGGGAAATTGGCCGTCTCCACAGAATCTAGTATACGGTATTGCCATCGCTGCTCTATGTTTTACTGGCGTCGAGACAGTATCTCAACTGGCATAAGAAACCAAACGTCCATCTGAAAAAATCCCTAAAGCATATGTGCTAATGATATTCGCCGTGCTTATGTTGTTCGCCGGTATTTCTATAGTCGCTCTCTCCGCGATGACCCCACAAGCGCTGGCCGACCCCGTAAATGGTTGGGCAAGAGACCCTGTAGCCGGTATCGCTGCTCATCTTCCAATCAAAGCTTTGAGGTCCATATTTGCCCCTCTGGTTGCAATATTAGCTGCCAGCATTCTTCTTACGGCTACAAATGCAGGCCTTATGGGTATCTCCCGTTTGAGCTATAATTTATCTTCACACAATCAACTTCCAGCAATCCTGGGTAAAATACACCCTCGTTTCAAGACACCTTACATAGCTATTATATCGTTTTGTGTAATTGCGCTTATCGTGCTTATTCCCGGATTTACCAAACCTGAGTTTTTTACTGACCTCGGTTCTCTTTATGTTTTTGGTTCTCTACTTTGTTTTGCGTTAGCTCACGCCTCAATTATAGCCCTTAGAATCAAGAAACCTGACTTACCGAGGCCTTTTAAACTACGTTTTAATATCCATTTTAAGGGGAGAGAAATTCCAATTACTGCTATTCTTGGTTTAATTGCCACTCTTGGTATTTGGGCAGTAGTGGTAATTACCCAGCCTTATAGCCGTTGGGTAGGATTTTCATGGATTGCTTTGGGGCTCTCGGTCTATTTCATATTTCGTCGCAAAAAGGGAATTTCACTTAATAATAGCCAATGAATACATAGGCGTATTCTACTGGAATCTATAATACCTGACTTCCGAAAAGTCTAAAAAGGCCCCTTTTTTTATCCCCCAGGTAACAGAACACTAGAAAGTGCAACGCTCACAGCTTGACAGGGTCAGCCCCACCAATTAAAGTGTCACTTGCTGGGTTATGCTAATATTACTGAAGATGCACGGGCTCATTCTTCAGACCATGTGGTTCTAATCGTTACTTATACATCAAGGAGGTGAAACATGCCAAAGGAAGTCATCCAGTCTGAGTCGGCACCCAAGCCTCGGGGAGACTATTCCCAAGCCTGGACGGTGACCGGAGCCAAGCTCATATTCCTGGCAGGTCAGGTCTCCGTGGATATGAGTGGAAATCCCGTTGGATCAGGAGACATCGCCCTCCAAACGCGCACTGTAATAGAGAATCTGAAAAAGGTGTTGGAGGGAGCTGGAGCCAGTCTAGGAGACGTGATCAAGCTCAACACTTACGTGACTAACATGGCCGAGTATCGGGAGAGGACGCGAGACATCCGACGGGAGTACTTTTCCCAAGACTTCCCTGCCTCTACACTAGTGGAGGTTAAGTCCCTAGCCCGCCCCGAATTCATGGTGGAGATCGAGGCTATAGCCGCAATTGACTAAGGAGTTTGAAGACTATAATTACACATTCCGCTATCTTGTTTCCTCATACGCTCTTGTGGAATCGTATTATGAACGTTATGAAGGCGCAGGGCACTTCCAAATAGACAAGAAAGCGATTAAAATATTAGTCAAAGGGGGTGACATATCAATGAATATATGGGAAGAAGTTGTAAATATGGTTAGGTCTGAGGGAGTGGAGTTTATATTTGGACTGGGAGATACTGCTCTTCAGTTATATGCGGAAAAAGCGTCTGGAATAACAACGATAAATCTTAGATATGAGGGTTCAGCACCATTCATGGCAATGGCTTACTCAAGGTTAAGTGGAAAGCCAGGTGTTTGCGGTGCTAGCCCTGGGCCAGGGGTGGCAAACCTGGTCCCCGGAGTATTGGAGGCATATTCTGGCTGTTCACCAATAGTAGTAATATGTCACGCCGCATCTCAAAAAAGGGAAGGTATGGGAGACTTCCAGGAAGCTGACCAGACGGCGATAATGAAGCCTATTACCAAATGGAGTGCTCGTGTTCCTTATGCGGATAGGATTCCATGGTTCATACATAGGGCATTTTCGATAGCGATGAATGGACAGCCAGGCCCTGTTTTCATCGAAATACCCTCTGATGTCAGTGGGATTCCTCGCTTTAAACCTGCAGAAATAACGCTACCTAAATATGTGCCGGCAAAAAAAATTCGTATCGCGGGCGACCCAGAACTTATTAATGAAGCTGTCGAGCTCCTTTTAGAAGCAAAGCGACCGGTGGTGGTTGCAGGTAACGGAGCCATACAATCCGGAGCCTCGGACGAATTTAGAGAATTTATTGAATTGTTGAGTATACCATTTCTAACTACACCCGGTGGTAGAGGAATCCTATCCGAAAATCATCCTCTAGCGCTTGGGTTATGTGGTCTCTATAGAACTAAAGTTGGTAAGACAATTTATTCTAATGCCGATTTAGTTGTCACGGTTGGAACTAGAAATGAGAGCTTTCAAACACATGAATGGAGAGATTTTCCAAAGGGGGCCAAATTCATCCAAATTGACATCTCTTCATTTGAGATCGGGAGAAATTGGATACCCGATGTCGGTATTGTTGGCGATGCCAAAACTGTTGTAAGACAGATGATTGATGCTACAAAGAGAGAAGTTGAACATAGAAAAGATCTTAATAAATCAACACGGGTAAAGCGGATCATAGAAGCAAAGAGGAATTTTGAGATAGAGGTGGAGGCAGAATGTATGACTGAAGCTACTCCAATTCCAGCAAAGCGAGTAGTGTACGAGTTGGGCAAAGTGTTTGGCGAGAACACCATTTTAGTTAATGAGAATGGTTCTCAGGATTGTTGGTCATATTGTTTCCCTTATTACAAGGTTCAGGATAGATCAGAATGTGTGCCAGTAACTGAGCAGACGTGTATGGGAATGGGTGTAGTCGGAGCAATTGCTGCAAAATTGACTAAACCAGAAAAGAATGTAGTATGTGTCACCGGTGATGGGGCATTTCAAATGTATATGAAGGAGCTACCAACGGCAGCACAGTATAACGTAGGATGCACATGGGTAGTACTAAACAACTCTGCCCTTGGATGGGTAAAACATAATCAAATGGAAGCTGTTGGATGGGATACTAGTACATTCAGAGTACAGCCTGACTTTGTGAAGTGGGCAGAAGCGTGTAATTGCCATGGAAGAAGGATTGAAAAATCTTATGAGATAAAGCCAGCTCTGGAAGAAGCGATGAAAGCTAACAAAGAGGGAATACCTGCCGTAATTGATGTGGTCACGGGATTAGATATGACACATTTTAGCCGTGCTGAATAGGGTTGACTCATTTAATACGTAGACGATACCCTTAACCAGCATCGCTTTGACTATGTCATTTACAGGTCTCTTAATGTTCCGCTTCATAAATAACGAACGCTTTTAGATAAGCAAAACACCTTAACAATTGAGTAACGTTCTATCCCTAAGGTAACATAACAAGCCTTTGTGCAGTGATAAAGAATCTAGACCTTTGTTACTTGCCAAACATTGTCCAGCAAAAAACGCTCCCGGTCTAACCTAACCGTCTCGGTTGAGGCAAACTCCAACACGCTCTAAGATCAATGCCTCCAAAACGTCAAACGACAGAGGTACTGTACATTATCGCCTTAAGTGCCTTGTAAGCTATAGGCATATCATCTCCTGTCCACTCGACGGTACGGCCATCTATCCGCTGGGTGCCTGGTACCAGTTCTGCCACATCAGCATGAGTTGCTCGCTCAAAGATGACCCGCAGTTTGACTGGCGTAGGCACCACGAAGGGAGCCACATTCAGGTTTAAGGCACGCTCTGCAGCCTTTTGGATTTGCTTGCGAGCTACCTCGGGATGTAGAGAGCGAGTCGCAGTGCGTGTTATGCCAACCTTAACCGCTACCGTCTCGATATTCCCCAGCAACGCCCGCGCTTCTTCTGTTACCGCCTTATCCCCGGTGACCAGGACAACTGATACCCCATACGCTCCCGCTAGTGCTGCGTTGAATCCTGTTTCACCTACTGCCTGCCCATTAAGCTGCACTCCAATAAACCGGCGTGTATAGGTATGCTCCAACACCGCTGCACCTGTTCCTGATGCCGCATGATAGCCAATAAAAAAGACAGCGTCTATATCAGAACCGATGCCTTGCATCATGCCGAAGGGTTTTGGGCTGCCAGAGATCAACATTGCTGCCGGGTTCAGTTCCTCGGCAAGAATGTTTGTCATTTGACCATGGCTGTCATTTACGATGACCTGGTCTGCCCCACCAGCCAACGCGCCCTCTATCGCCGCATTAGCCTCGGCAGTCATCAGCTTGCGAAAGCGCTCATACTCCTTGTGATTAGAGGATGTGTGTTCGGGAGTCGTTACACCAGCGATACCCTCCATATCTACTGAAATCAGTACATTCATGGCTCTCCTCCTAAAGTTTTAGGCTTATATTATACTAGTTGCGCCAGAAGCATATCAACCCTCACTCTTTTTAGTCATCAGAATCAGTTGGGATTTGGGTTGCCCCCATTTTTAGTACCACCTAGAATGAGAGACTTCCTGCCCTTTCCCTTAGTTGTCTACTCTCTTTTACCTGGTTCTTTGGGTAGTATCGGTGGGTAAACTCAGCTAGTGTCAGATAGCCAAGCGAGCCGTGCGGTCGATAGTTGTTGTACTCCTGTCTTCAGGCTTCCACAATAGCTTGGAATTCCTTTCCATTCTGGAAGGATTCGCGGTTCAGACATTCATTCCTCAACTTATCGTTGAAACTCTCAATATGACCGTTCTCCCAGGGACTACCCGGCGTAATGAATAAAGTCTGGCAGCCAGCTCCCTTTAACCACTGGCAAACGGCTAATCGGCCTCGCCCTTCAGAAGGCACTTGAGGAACACCTAGATGAAATCCATAGCCTTATAGGGCAGTAGAAAAACAACCTGAACGCACCACTGATTTTCCAGGTTTATTTAGATACATCCCACTCAATGTCCGCTATTGAAGGTAATCCTCTCTTCGGCTGCCTAAAAGAGCACCTGCCGTTCGGAAGTCTGTGGCAAGATTATTCCATCTGGAAAAATAGGGTTGATGACTATCTTAAGTGTTGCAAACGCCTGATAAGAGAAATTAAGGGGGAAGGAAAAAGCTGGCAAAACGTTATACGCATAGCGAATGGCTTTTAGGAACCAATACTTAGACGTCTGAGTGGCATAGTACTGGCAAATGAGGAAAGGGGGCACAGTGTTAAGGCAGTTATTTCGTATGAGAGCATGGGGCAGAACGCCACCTTGCTGACCGTGGAATGCTGATTATTGACGAGATAGAACTTGAAACTATCCTGGAAAGTGACCGACCTAGTATATCTTTATACCATATCCAAGCTCTCTCATCTCCCCAACCTCATTATATACTCCACATCCAACCCACTCCTATGCAAATTAGAAGCAAACGTTCTCCTGAACGTATGCCGATTACAGAGAAGCTCAGTCCTATCCCGCATCCTGTACAGCATGATTTGGATTCCTCTTCGCTTCATGTCCCAAATATTTATATGTACATTTTTACTAACCTTATTAACTTTATTAACCTTTATCCACTCACTAATCAATTCAGTTGTCCTCTTGGTGAACGGAGCTTTCCGCTGCTTGCCTCCCTTTCCCCAGATGATGATTGTCTGGTTCTCCCAGTCTATATGGCTTTCCTTGATATTCAGGAGCTCATTCAACCTCATACCACTATCCGCAAGCAGACTGATGATTGCCTTATCACGTATATTCTCAGCGTGCTCAATCAAGTACTCAACTTGCTCTGTTGTAAGGTTTGTTATGTGGTTGGTTATTCCTTCAGGGATGATGAAATTTTCTGTCGAAACCGCAAAGAATATAACCTAGGAATTCTCTATCGTACATTTGTCCAGGTTGTGTACTCCGCTTGAGGTAACAATTGCTCAGATTGTGTGACGCTTTAATTTACTTTTAGACATCCCCCCCCCCGTGTTATTCAGCTGGTAAGACCGGAAATATCCTCATCGATAAGACATGCTTGACAAGCTAATTACAACAGCTTAACATGCCTACATAGATTAGATATCAAAGATTATGGATAGTGAAGTCGCTGTTGTTACGGATAGCATATCGTGTCTCCCCAAGGAATTGGTAGAGCAGTATAGAATTGTGATTGTGCCCATTAGACTTCTGGTTCAAGGCAAGGTCTATCGGGATCTGGTGGATATAACTCCTTCCGAGGCTTACGAACTATTCTTACAGGACCCTGATAGTTTCAATACCTCACCGGCATCGCCTGGGCACTATCTTGAAGCCTGCCGTGAAGCAAGCAGACAGGCAAAGGAGATTCTTTGTGTTACTCTTTCATCTAAGCTAAGCACAGGGTATGATATGGCTCGCGTAGCTAAGGAAGAAGCTAAAACTGAGCTCCCTGAGACCTCTATTGAAGTATTGGATTCACAAAACGTTACTGCCGCTGAAGGTTTTGTCGCCTTGGCTGGGGCTCGGGTGGCAGCAGACGGGAAGGGCTTAGCCAAGGTAGTTAAAGCAGCAGAGGAAGTGAGAGACAAAGTCGTCTTTCTAGCCTTTTTGGACACCATCCGTTACGTTTACCGCACGGGCCGCATACCCAAGGTGGCATCTCAAATAGGATCTATGCTTAACATTAAACCGATACTCACGATTTCTTCCGGGTTAATACGTTTTAAAGGAATAGCAAAGAATAGGAAACATGGTATATCCAAACTTATTGAGACTTTAAAGGACAGAGTAGGACAAAGTCCAGTGCATGTTGCTGTAATGCATGCATATGTACCAGAAGAAGCTGAAATCCTAAGAGAGCAGGTCTCTACGGAATTCAATTGTGTAGAACTATGGGTTACTGAGCTTAGTCCAGTAATGGGCTATGCTACTGGAACAGGAACCTTGGGACTCGCTTTTTATAAGGACTGAATACAACTACTTGCTTAATCAAAGAGGGGCGCGAATGATACTGCCCGAGGTTATTGCTGGTTTTGTATCCATAATTATTGCCTATCTACTTGGCTCTATTAACTCGGCATATATCGTTACTCGTCTGGTAACTGGGAAAGACATACGTCAATTAGGTGGAGGTAATGCTGGCGGCCGAAATGTCTTCCGGTCGGTCGGTCTGGGAGCGGCTATCCCTATAGCCATCTTCGATGTGGGTAAAGGAGCAGCATCAGTAGCTATAGCCCACTGGTTATTAAATGTTCCACTTTATGAGATACATCTCTTCGTACTGCTGGCTGGAATAGCAGCTGTAGCTGGCCATATGTGGTCCATCTATCTGAAATTCACTGGAGGAAATGGCCTGGCTGCCACTATAGGAGTATTAGCCATGGTGATGCCGTGGGCACTACTAATTGTCTTAGCCATAATGCTTGTACTCACGGTATTTACGCGCAATCCCGTTCTATCTTTGAATATCGGTCTTCTTTCAATGCCTGTATCTGCTTGGTTTCTGGAAAAATTATGGCTGTCTGTCATTTTCTCCATTGTTTTGATCGTTATAATGGTGCTTAACTTTATCCCTACGGCTAGAGCCGCTTTGGCCAAGGCTGGAAATAGAAGAAACCTATTTAACTAACTCTTGGGAAAGCATTCGCAATAAGGCGTATTTCTAGCTGGATAAACACCGATATCGCTCAGTGCGTGAGGTATCAATTGCTTGTATCGTTGAACCTAATAACAATCGTCCATAATGTCATACAACGCAGCGTTTAAATGTGACAATATTGCATTTTGTTCAGTCGGGGGCACAAATGCTTATTTGTTACCTATTGCACTTTTTAGCGTCGTGCGTAGGCATCACCGAAAGATAAGATACGTTATTTTAAGCCCACAGACTAATGACCCTAATGACTTGCTTGTGTAGTAACGCGGTTGTTATCGAGTGTTATACGCAAGTGGTAACATAACCGCTTTATTGTTAGCCGTGATAACAGAAAGCTGATAACACTGTTAGGCGTCGATGGTAACATGTGGTAACACCTTTTGTCGTGGTAGCTTTAGTAGCGATCCGGATTTTCTTGTATATACGGAAACAGCCGTTTGCCTTTGAAACAATAACAACCGCAACAACAATCCCGATAACAATAAAATAGACTCTACTTCGTTGTTATTGCATGTTGCATGTTTCTGTTATTAGGCTCCAGTGTTGCACGCTGCTTAATGCTGTTGCAGAGTCGTTAGGCTGCCGGATATCCCTTCGTTGGAAATATCCGGCCTTTTATCGTGTATTGCAATAGACAAGTTTTTATCTAAGAAGCTATTCGTTGCTTAATTGTCAGATTTTCCATGACACCTTGAACCTAAGTCAGGGTGTTATGCTCAATCTGGCAGCAGAGATGCTCCGTAATCTCTGTGAATAGATCGGTAACTTCTTCCTCAGCCTGATATTTTTAGGTGTTACTTCCACCAGTTCATCTCTATTCACGAAATCAATTGCCTGTTCCAGGCTCATTTTCAGGGGTGGCGTCAGTTTGACGGCAATATCCGACGTGGACGACCGGACATTGGTCTTCTTCTTTTCCTTGCAGACATTAACCGGAATATCCTGCAGCCGTGAATTTAGTCCCACAATCATGCCTTCGTAGACATGGGTGCCGGGTTCAATGAAGGTCAACCCACGCGCCTGGGCATTGTTCAGGTTATAGGTAATCGCGGAGCCTTGCTCCGAGGTGACCAGTACCCCACTGCGGGTGGAGACAATTTCTCCCCGCCAGGGTTCATAGCCCAGAAATATGGTATTTATGGTACTGTCTCCGCGGGTGGAGGTGAGAAAAGAACTGCGAAAACCAAGGAAACCCTTCGTAGGTATCTGAAATACCAGACGCATATTATCCTGACCGTCATTTCGCGTATCAATCATCCGGGCTTGACGCTTGCTCAGCATCTCAGTTAAAACCCCGATATATTCATCTCTGGTATCAATGGTAAGCACTTCTACGGGCTCAACAATCTTCCCATCAATTACTTTGGTAATCGCTTCTGGTTTCGAGATTTCAAATTCGTAGCCCTCGCGGCGTATGGTTTCAATCAGGATGGCCAGGTGCAGTTCCCCTCTCCCTTTGACCAGGAAGGTGTCCGGGCTATCGATATCCTGCACCTTGAGGCTGAGATTGGTCTCCAGTTCCTTATGAAGCCGCTCCCGTAACTGCCGCGTGGTGCAAAAGCGTTCCTCCCGGCCAGCAGCTGGTGAGGTGTTGATACCGAAGGTCATCTCTACCGTCGGCTCGCCAATCTCGATGCGTGGTAGAGCTACGGGCTGTGTCGGGCTGGCGATAGTGCCCCCGATGCTGACTTTTTTAATGCTGGCCACCGCGACAATATCACCCGCCTCAGCTTGGTCTACCTTCAAGCGTTTGGGCCCGAGATAGATAAATACTTCGGTGACCTCATGATAATCCATATTTCCGTATTGTTTCAGGTGGAGTTCGACTATAACTGTAAATTAAAAGGGAGTGACCTGCCCCCCAAAAAGGAGCCCAAGAATTACCACGGGTCAGCGCTATTTGGACGAACCGCACTCACTAGTCAAGATTATTGACGGCATTGAACTAAAAGCCTAATATGGGTGTGGGTGACCATATCACAATGGGGGGGGGTAAAATGGTATTTGGACAGGGAAGAATGATACAGTACCGTGACTACGTACTCTTGAACTTTCCATACCCGAGGAGATATATGAAGCAGAGAATCGAGGAGTTAACCTCCTGACTGGCTCACTACCGCTTCCTGTCGAGATCATCAGTCGGCCCGCTCAACTCGGTGTTGCCGTTCGCGAGCTGGTCGGCTCACATGCCATCGCACTTGATACAGAATCCAACAGCTACTACCATTACCCCGAGCAACTCTGCCTCATTCAGGTCGCTTCTCGTCACAAAGTCTACATCATCGATACGAAATCTATTGATGATCTTGCTCCCCTCAGAGACGTTTTGGCAGATGTCTCCATCAAGAAAGTTGTTCAGGCTGCGGACTACGATGTCCGCAGCCTTGACCGGCATTGTGGACTTCCTATTCACAACCTATTCGATACCAGCATCGCCGCCCACTTTACCGGTATTACCCAGTTGGGCTTGGCAGCCCTCACCAGAGATCTGTTGGGCATTACTATTAATAAGAGTAAACGACTCCAGCGAGCTGACTGGGGACAACGCCCGCTCTCCGCCGAGGCCCTTGAGTATGCTGCTACCGACGTCCGCCACCTCCTTGCCTTGCGAGAGATCTTGGACCAACGGCTCCGAGCCTTGGGACGGGTAGCGTGGGTTGCCGAAGAATGCGCCAGAATCGAAGAGGTACGATATACCGCACCAAATCTAGAGACCGCATACCTCTCCGCTAAAGGGACCAAAGACCTAGATGGACGCGGGCTCGCCGTCCTCCAGAGTCTTTTTCTATTCCGTGAAGAAGAGGCTCGACGCCAGCATCGACCACCATTCTTCGTACTACCTGACGCTACTCTTGTCTTCCTTGCCACTAGTCCCGGAACGGCCCTCTCAGAGGTACCCGGTCTTGGGCAAACTGGGTTGAAACGGTTCGGGCAGGGCCTCCAGCAAGCACTGCACAACGGTACAACTGCGCCACTAATACGCCGGCCACATCCTATTAGGGTCAAACGCGCCAGCGAAGAGCAAATCCTGCGCCTGAGTTACCTCAAAGAGTGGCGCACATCACTAGGTTCCAGTCTCTCCCTTGATCCCTCTCTCCTCTGGCCCCTAACCAGCCTCGAACGGCTTGCTAAAGCGCCTGATACCCTAAACGTCGAGCTTGCCTCTGATAGCATCCGTCATTGGCAGCGCGATGTTGTTGCCTTCTCTCTTCAAACTTGCCTAAGCCAGTGACGTGAGTGTAAACTTGAGATATGCTTCGTATAACCCGCACCATCACGATTGACGAAAGCGAGATCCAAGAGTACTTTGTTCGCGCCTCAGGACCGGGTGGGCAGAACGTCAACAAAGTCGCCACCGCT
>SDBU01003881.1_pt1 | contig 18737 bp, 14 predicted proteins | sample 2277071 | NCBI WGS metagenome assembly SDBU01 (sample SAMN10397929, study PRJNA504765) | marine sediment metagenome | isolation source: marine sediment core GS08_GC12, 126 cmbsf | place: Arctic Ocean: Gakkel Ridge, Loki's castle | collected 2008 | reverse complement strand
CTCTTCCACAATCTCTTCATCCACCACTATCTCTACCTTGGCTTTGGGCAAGAACTTAACCTTCTTACTCATCTTCTCTTCTTCAAGATAACCCCTCTGCGTTCCAAAACCCTTAACTTCACTTACAAAATGTCAAGTGACACCATCTTTTACGAAGTTAGGGGACACGAACTTTTACGAATTATTCCTCAAAAAGAGTTCCTCTGTTTTTATGTTCGCCTTGAAAAATATCTACTTGAGTATAGTTCCAGTGGGCTTGAAAAAATCTCTATTCAACAGCAATCCCGCCTCTTTTTTAGCTTCACTCTATCGCTGCATATTTCACCTCCCCGGATGCTCAAGAGTAATGTCAGAAATTTCTTAGTGATTTTGTTCTAAATTCTTTATTATCAAATGTTTTAGCGAAAGTAACTTGTCTCTCCCTTTTCTACTGGTATGAGCGGATCCTTCTATAGCTCAAGCCAGCAAAGGACTTAAGGCAGATCGTCATTTGGCATAAAGCTAATTTCTTTTGACAGTACCGAATTTTTTTATGCGGGTTACAGACAATAACCCAATTCTATTATCCACCACCTCCTTTCTTTCTCAAATCATTATCATGATATTTGTTATTCAATCTCTCACCTTTGCCAGTACATCTCCCCCATAGTCAATAACCCCTACTTTCGCATCTTTTCCTTGCTTAGTAAAAGCTTTTTCCAAAGCGTGAGAGATATTTTCCGCATGTTCAAACCCTAAGTTTTCTTTTTGCTCTATACTCATCCCTTCAGAGACACAGATAACTTTACATCTCTCCAACATAAGAGCGTGCAATACCAGGGCTGCAGCACACACAAGGTCTTCAATTTTTCCCTCATTAATAAGCTTTCTTATTTCTGCAAGGGGAACTCTCGCATATTTTTCCAGATCAGGGTGAGGATCGGCTACACCATCGGGAAATGGTCCTACCAAAATGACAACTCCTCCCTTTTTTACTCCTCGTTGCGCATAACAAAGTGGTTTCACTCCCTGCCAGTAATCTATCTCTGCTGGATAGGAACTAACCACCAGGATACCAGCCTGTTCAGGGATCTCTTGAATATAAACTTCCGAGGAAGATTTTATCGCTTTTCTTTGAGCATCAACTGGGTCACCTGCCACAACTTCTACCAGATTCTTGTTCCGATCTATTACCACATTGATAATGAAATTTAGACCTGCTTTTTTACCCACCTCCTCAATCTCAAGACGCACATTATTAGCCACCCTCCCAGCTATCCCCAAGTAGTCAGGATCCTCAGCTGCTAGCATATGGGTATATCCGGTAGTCTCCCATGAACATACCCCTGGCTGCACTATCTTTGCCCCACCGGAGAATCCTGCTTGTTCATGAGGAACAACGCTCCCAATGCCGATAACATAATTAGCCTCGGCTATTTTCTTGTTGATTACTACCGGAGTGCCACTCTTGGTGGACCCAAGATTAACAAAAATATCCTTATTCTTCCACTGGTGATTTGTAATTTCTATCCTCCTCGCAGCTTCTTTGCCACAATTCTCAATAATCTCCTCATCAGTCATATACCTGTGGGTACCAAGGGCAATTACCGCAGATATATCCTTGTCCTTAACTCCAGCTTTATTTAACTCATCTAAAAGAATGGGCAAAATTCTATCTTTAGGGGTGGGTCGAGTGAGATCATCCACTAAGATGACTACTTTCATGCCTGACTTGAGTTGTTCATATAAAGAAGAGGAAGAGATAGGGAACCTCAAACACCTTCGGATGTACTCTCCCTCATCTTCTACAGGCTTAACATCTTTTGGGGCAATGTGATAAAGAAAATTATCTTTGGGTATATCTACAGTTAGCTTATCTTCACCATATTTTATACTTACTTTTTTATCTATTATTAGCCACTCTCCTTGTATTGAGAATTGATTATGAAAACTCCCTCTTATTAGAATAAATTTTCATTTTATCTTTCTAATCTTTCTCCCTCTTTTTTTTCTTACTAAATATCCAGCTCCTCCTGCACCTCTAAAATACTTTCCTTAATAGTATCTACCATCTTATCCGCAATTTCTTCGGTAATAATATAAGGTGGGGTAATCTGGAGCTGATCCCCCAAGGACCCGTCCACATTCCCGGGAACACCTGGAACGATTACCAGACCCTTTTGGAAACATTTGTCCACCACCTTCTCCTGCACCTGCAGATTTCTCTCAAAGGGAGTCCTCTTTTCCTTATCTTTAACAAACTCAACTCCCAGAAGAAGGCCTTTGCCTCGAACATCTCCTACAATGGGCAAATTTTGCAGACAGGAAAGTTTTTCCAGCATATACGAGCCCATGTTTGCACATCTTTCAATTAAATTGTTTTTCTTCATGTACTCCTGTACAGCCACTCCTATAGCACAAGATAAAGGATGTTCCACATAGGTATAACCATGGGTGAAAAGGCGTGAACCTTTCAGAAAGGCATCATAAATCTTCTCATGGGCAATAACTGCAGCAAGAGGAGCATAGCCGCTGCTTAGACCCTTACCGCTGACAATAATATCGGGAGTCACATTCCAGTGATTTATACCAAAGTTTTTCCCGGTTCTGCCAAATCCATTTATTACCTCATCCACAATCATGAGGATATTGTACTTATTGCATATTTCTCTAATAATCTGGTAGTACTCCGGAGGAGGAGTAACCCCGGGAGCGGTTGTTCCAATGATGGGTTCGGCAATAAAGGCAGAGATGCTATTGGGCCCTTCCATTTTAATTACTCTTTCAAGATCATATGCGCACTCAAGGCTACATTCAGGATACTCTTTTCCAAAGGGACATCGGTAACAGTAAGGAGGCACGATATGGGGAAAGTTAAGAAGAAGAGGAGTGAATTTTTCCCGCCAGGAAGGACGACCGGACAGAGAAAGTGCACCTATAGTGTTGCCGTGATAGCTTGTCCATCTGGCAATTACTCTGTATTTAGAAGGATTGCCCCTCTCAACATGGTATTGCCGTGCCATTTTGATGGCTGTCTCTACTGCCTCTGATCCTCCAGAGGTGAGAAATACCTTGTTGAGACCATCTGGAGCCAGATCAGCTATTTTTTTAGCTAAGTTAAGCGCAGGCTCTGTGACAAACTGACCGTTGTAAATGAAAGAAACTTTCTTAGCCTGCTTTATCATGGCTTCACGAATCTCTTCAACCCCGTGACCAATATTTACCACAGCAATTCCTCCCACCCCATCTATGTATTTTTTACCATTAGCATCAAAAATGTAGACTCCCTCTCCTTTTTCCATTAAGGGGTAGGACTTTTTCATGTTGCGGTGAAAAATATACTGTTCTTTTGCTTGCATTGAAGACCTTCTTATCTTTTTTTAGAAAAAGATACTTCCTCATCGTGGCTGTAGAATCTTCTTTTAAACGCCCTTATTGTATCATCTCTGGATCTATCAATATGGGCTTTAAAATTTAAGTACCTTTCCACTTCTGATTTCCTTATACTCACCTTTTTCTATAACAAGCTTTCCGTTGACAAACACATAATATATTCCTAAAGGATACTGATTTGGGCTATCATAAGTAGCCTCTTCTTTAATTTTTTCTGGATCAAAAATGACAATGTCAGCTGTCATCCCCTCACGAAGCAAACCTCTATCTTGTAATCCAAATTTTTGAGCTGGAAAAGAGGTCATCTTCCGAATAGCTTCTTCTAAAGAAAACAGTTTAACTTCTCTTACGTAGTGACCCAGGATTCTAGGAACCCATCCATAAGCATTAGGATGATTGAAAGACATACAACTACCAACCTTATTAGATGCTGCGCCATCAGCAGCAAACATAAACAAAGGATGAGATAGCTTGGCACGGACATGTTCTTCCGAAAAGAGTCGTCCATTCATCATAGTGTCTTCCATATCTTTTTCTTCATCTACTAAAATATCAAAAAAGCAGTCCCATGGATTCTTGCTTCTAATCTGAGCAATTTCTTCAAATGTTTTACCAATTAAATCTGTATTCCTGGTATTCTTGCTTAGAGTTACTCGATCCCACTCTCCCTTATGAATAAAACGCCAATAGCGATCACATTGACTCTTCAATTTATTTCGTATCTCAGGATCTTGTAACCACTTGATCGCTTGGTTTAATCCATCTTTGAAAATCCAATTGGGGAGTATAGTTGTCATCATACCTGGTCCCCAATCATAAGGAATACAATCAGCTGTTACGTCTAGACCTTTTTCTCTAGCTTTCTCCATTTGGCAAACTACCCGATCCCAACTTCCCTCTGAAGCACCTGTTTTTACATTAAGATGAGAAATTTCTAAGTTCACTCCGGTAGCAAAACCTATCTTAATCTGCTCTTCCATAGATTGTTCAAAGAATTCATCTCGGTTTCGCATATGAGTAACATATATTCGGTTATATTTGCTTACTACTTTGACTAACTCTATTAATTCTTCTAGATCGGAAGCTCTCCCAGGCAAAAACTCTAAGCCTGTAGAAAGTCCAAGAGCTCCTGCTTCTAAAGCTTCTTTTAAAAGATTTTTCATTTTTTCGAGTTCATTTTTGGTAGCTTTTCTGTCTTCAAGACCTATTACTCCCTCTCTGATAGTATTGTGTCCGACTAAACAGGCAACATTGCCAGGTATGCCATGTTTCTCAACTCGTTCTAAATATTCTCCAAAGTTTTTCCAATCTACATCGACTTTAGGTACATATGTTCTCATTCTTTTTACCTTATTTTTGGAGAGAATAGGTGCATCACTAAAACCACAATTACCTACTATTTCAGTAGTAACTCCCTGTCTTACCGTACTGTCAGGTGATGGATCAGCTAAAAGAGTTCGGTCGGAATGACTATGGGCATCTATAAATCCAGGACTTACTATAAGTCCTCTTGCATTTATTGCCTTACTTGCACAAGCTGCTGGAAGTCTCTGAATAGTCTCAATTTTACCGTTATAGATACCTATATCGGATTTAAACCAAGGGTTACCTGTTCCATCAATGATACGGGCTCCTTTAATAATTACATCAAACATAATAACTCCTCCCTGCTATAAAATTCGTTTGTACAATACTTTGACATTTTTTAACCAAATATTAAGCTCAAATTGGCTCTAGCTATGGGTTTAAACGTCATAACTTCTTGATCCTTGATAATTAGCTATTCTCCCTTACAACATACTAAGAACATGGATGAGATAGATGTATATGGCAACTTGTTTAAATTTGTCGCAACTTTTTGCTCTTTTTCTTGTTAGATGCTAATTTGAGCGAGAATTATTTTTAAACTATATTTTGCAGCAAATTTGAGCAACACTCAGAAAAATCAAAGGAGCTGTCATCCTTTCTCTGGTGAAGGATGGGGACTAGATGAAGATTGAATCTGAAGTACCTTTTAGAGCTACACAGGATTAATCTCTCGAGGGAAAAAGGTATGAGTAAAGAGGAAATATCTTTCTCTACTCAACGTAGTCTCGCTCTCGTAGAAGAGTATTTCAAGCTAATTAAGGAAATAGAAGGTGAAAAAACTAAAGGAGTCAATGAATACCAACTTGCCAAATGACATAACCAGCTTTTGCATTTAAAGTAAACTAGTGACATAATACCAGCCTTTCAACGAGCTATAGGCCTTTCTGTAATATCATCTTTCTCCAATGCTAAGCTTCTTGAGTAACTGAACCATATTTTCTCCTAAAATTCTTCTTTTCGTTTTCTCACCAATTTCAGCAAGAATAATTGAACCGAGCGTCCACCCAAAATCGAGGTCTGAAAAATCTGAACCCCAGCATATTCTATCATTTCGCATTGTTCTCACCATTTTTTCTACTTCTCCAAATCCAGACACACCGGCGGTACAAAACCAGATATTCTCATATTTGTTGACAACTTCTGTATATGCAAGTACTGGGTGACCACAAATATAATGGATTAAGGGGTATTTTTTTACCAGTCTTTCAAGAAATTTTGGGCTTCCCCAGGAGTGGTTCAAAACTGGCATTTTATGATGATTGGCATATTCGCAAACAAATTCAACATTTTTTCCTTCATCTGGATAATCCTGATATTGGGCAATAAGTTTTATACCGACGCTTCCCAATTTGCGGCATCTTTCAATCTCTTTTTCTATAATCTTTTGTGAATAATTCAGATTAACCAGACAAAAACCAATGAGATATTCGGAAAATTTGTTACAATCAGCTATTATTTTGTCATTGTTATAGGAAAATTCTGTTCCATAAACCTCTAAATGAAAAACAAATGCTTTCTTAATCCCTATTCGTTCCATCTCCCGGATTATCTCCTCTGTCGTTCCATAAAAAACTGGGTAATCTCTGTTATATCCGCCAAGATGAGCATGGATATCATAGAGCGAAACCTTGGGCATTTCACCCTTCAAGAACTTTTCTTTCAACTTATCCAATTTTTACCCCCTTTATTAATTTTGATAGGTTCTTAAAGGAAATGTTCTCTTTTTCTTCTTTTGATATCTTGGACAGAAGAATCATCCCCAGAGATTGTCCGGGATCAAAAAACGGCATATTTGTTCCAAGGACAAGCCTTTCTCCCCCCGTTTTTTCTACAAGTTTTTCCACTACCTTATAATTCCAACAACATGCTACATCAAAATAAAAATTTGGAAATTCTTTGAGAAATTGAAGGACAACTCTTATGTGAGATCGGGTCCGACATTCCGAGAAAATGACTGGAAGTTCTGGATGGCTCTCACAGAGAAGTCGTAAAGATGGCCAATCCCCTGCATCGGCAGGCCAGACTCTTACACCTGGATCAACGATTACGGGGACTTTCCACTTTTCTGCAAGAGCAAAGGTCCCGCTTCTTACAAATTCACTTAAAGGTACTCGATATATGGGAGGAAAAACCCAGAAAGCGCGAACTCCTTCCTTAACCCCTTGGTAAATATATTCTTCGAAGTCAGGTATATCTCCACTTTCAGGTGGAAGAATTGCCCATGAGGGAATAAGTCTCGGAAATTCCTTAATCTTCTGCAGAAGCAAAGAATTACCTTCCACTGGGCTTATTTCCCTTGAAAGACTGTGATAAACAAGAACTTTTTCTATTGAGAGAGAATCCATTATCTTTAGAAGTTGGTCCGGTTCCGTATAGGCAGTTGGTTGAGAAAATACACCAATCCCTGTTTTCAAGTCAAAAAATTTAATCATTATACCTCCTTAGTCTTTTAATATTGTCTATAATATCTTCTTTATCTGTCTTCGCCTTCTCTCTCATACTGTCTGCTTTTTAAGTTTCGAACAGTCACTTTTAATGCATCGGTACAGTTTCTCCCTTAAATGAGTATATATGAAATTATTATACCACCTCAATACCTAACCACTATTCGCATTTCATCAGACAATTTGGTCAAGCGCACGGTCTCTTGGTTAACATTGTAATCTTGATGCCTGGCACCATTGACGAGAACTTCCCTCATTGGGTTTTTCTCTGGATGGCGGAAACGAATTACAACTTCTCTCGGAGAATTACGCTTCGGTGGATTCAAAGTTGCTTCGATTCTTCCAGAAGAAACCCGTGAATCTATCTTATAACTTAGATTTCCGAAGTAAGTAGCTGCTTTTTCCACATTAATGGCTTCACCATCCCTCAGCCACTTTCTCGGCGTGCCCATAGCAAGAAATAACTTGCTTCCTTCTTCATAGAGTAAAAACGTGCGCAACCAATTGAGAAATTCACATTCATCGGGAGCTTTATAAAATGGACCGAACCCGTGTCCAAGTTCCACTACTGGATGCTCAGCAAATACCCTAACATCTCGATATAAACTGGCTCCTAAATTATTATAGAGGCATCTTATAGCATGCTCAATTTGATCCCTCTTCAAATAAACTACGCCATTGTCTAATAAATTTGCCTGTATGGCTACTCCACCGTGACTGAACCAGTATTTTTCGAGATCCACTGGTCTGCCAAACTCTCGAGTGACGAATATGTTATCCTCCAGGTCTTTTAGAATCCAGGTGGCCATCTCCTCATCAGGCTTGATTATCCCACATTCAACTAAATGCAAAGCTCCATATGCACCTTCACGGAACCATCCTAACTCTCGGCCCCGTATTCGAGCTCTAGTGGGAAGATGGGGGATATAGGTCCCATCCAATAGCTTAACCACAGGTGAGTTTACCATTGCCCTTTTTGCCGCCTCATAGATATCCTTATGATAAGTCCTGGCCTCCTTTGAGATCCTCTTTGCCTCAGGATGATCAATCTCGGAGAACACATCCGCCGTCAATTTCATGCCCTGATAAGCATGGGCATTGACAGCAAACCAGTGCCTCCATTCAGGATTATCTTCCATATGACCTGCGGGCAGTAAACCATACTCTGGGTTTTTAGTGCCGTCGGATTCTTTGCGCATGGTGAAGGCTCTCTCCTGAATTATGAAGTCACATGCATCTATAAGATTGGGCAATATCCTATCTAACCATTCGCGGTCCTTAGTTAATAGATAGTGTTCTGCAAGCTGAGAAAGGATAAATCCATGATCAAGGTTGTAGTTGAACCCCCTTATATATATCTCATCTCCATAAACACCTACACCCTGAAAACCCCCTTTTTTGGATTTAAAGTTCCCATCTAAGAACCTCTCCCCTTGTGTTCGAATAAAAGTCTCCAAATACTTCTCTGCTTGCTTATGGTATCCACGATAGTCAAGTTGGCGAATTTGCCAGCAAGCCTCTGTCCCTAAAGGGCCATATCTATAAGTACCAGCAGGCACCTCGTATAGGCTTGAATAGGGATCTTTATCTACACTGATAGCTACGTGAATAGGTACAGCTTTATAGAAATCATTAATAATGGGATCAGGGACATTTATGTGCATCCCTTCCCCAATGTAGTCCTTCCAGTAAGAGACTACCTCACTTAATTTCTCCTTGTAGCTTAAGGATGAGAGCAAACCTCTATCAACTAAGCTAGCAAAGGGGATAGTAAGGTTAATTGTATGCTCCTTGTAACTATCAAGTTCAACTTCATAGGCTATTGCATTGGCAATACTGTGGGCATCCTCCAATTTATCTACATAAGTTTTAGGAGTAAGCTCACCTTTATCCTTGATATCAATATAGCCTCTAACTAAAGGCTCCTCGTATTTTTGAACTTTCCACTTATCTTTCACTGTTTCGCCCGGAACTATTCTACCCTCAGCTTTGATGAACCCGTCTTCAAAGGATAATCCCTCCGAGGGCTGTATTAAGAACCATAGCTGGGCACGCTTTTTCCCTATTGTGGTGTTTCGGATGCTAAATTGCATCAGGCAAACGATATCCTCGTCTCCATGTTTTTCAAGGGAGCCCTTCAGGGAGCCATCAAGAAATGCAGCAAATGCCTCCTGTCTATATTCAATTTCCCTATCCAACCAGGCGGTTTCCACTACAGGAAGACAACCTTCCTTCAGGCTTTGTAGAGAACCATCCTCTCTTTCTCGAAAATCTGGTGGATCTCCGGTGCCAAATTTGTACTGCAGCTCGATTCCTGGCCATAGAAGTCTTGCTGTATCATGGCCACGAACTTTGAGAAATTCCTTGTTGGCGAATAAATGTCCATTGTACCTTAGGGCAAATTCCTGACGATTCTCCTTACAACCTAAGAGAACATATCTTCCGTACGGCTGTTCTTGTTTGGTTTTCTGTAAAGGAGGAATTTCCTGAGTGACCCTCTCATATGATTGCTCCGGCTCAGAAGTGACTGCATCATAGATACTTTTCTTATTCAAGGAGGCTAATTTGCTCAGGTATGTTTCGTGATCAATTTGCTCATCGCTCTTCTTTATAAAGACATCATAGTCCTTTATGAAGATAGGCTCTTGAGACAAGTCATTAATAAGGAAGGAAAAACTTCTTGCCTTTGTCCTTATCGTACCTATAGTACGATCCCAGGATTTGGGAGGACAATCAGTATACATTACTTTGGCTCGAATTCCCTTAGCTCTTCCTTTGGTTTTACACCTCCAAGTATTCTTAGCGGTAATAGCATCTTCCTTATCGAAATATAAGGGTTCAACGCCTTCTATCCTGCCATTATGAGCTTCAATAGTTCCTGACCAATCACTGCCCTTTTCCTCACCACACCCAAAAAGAATATCAGCGGTCGTCTTTTTCCATGAAGACTTGGAATATACCTTTAACTCAGTAATTGCCGGTTTAAGACTGTCTTTAAAGACAAGACGAATCTTTAAGGTTTTCCTAAAAAAAGCATTGTAGTCTTCCGCTTTCTCTAGTTTTTGCTCATCGGGTAATTCCGTTATATCAAGATGTTCAAAGCTATAGATATGTTCATTCTCTTCAACTGCTATTCTGGTGTTGGCAGTTACCCAGCCTCCATGCCAGGGATCATCTACGTCCACCCAACCCCGGTATGCTCCTTTACGCCTTTCCAGAGCAGGGCTTGGCCAACTACACTGCCAATACTGCACATCTACTGAATTTGGATCTGGAATAGATTGGTCATCCTTGTAGGTTAACTGTATTTTATATACATCTCTTGGCTCGTTCCACTCCACCCCTATATGTAACTCACTTTCTTCAGATTCTGATGCTGGAAGCCGATAGAAAGTACCTTCTTTGTCCCTGGAAGGTTTGATGAGATGGCCTTCAATCTCATTTGGCTTTCTGCCTGACCACCACTTAATTTTCCCAAATTCTACGAGATTGACCGCCTCTCCTTCTTTAATTTTGAGCACTTGACACCTCCTTAACTCATGGATGACATTGTTCATTCTTCTGTGGAAAACTTCCAACATTTATCTCCTTAAGAAGTTTTCCTTTAATTTCCTAGCTTTCCAGCCTTTCTTGTCTCCCTTTCAACCCTGTTCTATTCTAAATTTGGGTTGAAGATTCCCCCTCCAAAACCTAGAAATTGAAAATCCTAACACTCGACATTTCTTCTTAGACAAGATATTCTGATTCTATTCACGGAACAAGAACGAAGTCTACTATAACTGCGTCTGCCTTAAACTCTTGGCATTCAGACAGCTCGCATTAATTTAAGAATGGTTTTGTTTTCACCTTTCAAAAAATGATTTCAACTCTTTCTTGCGTTTATCCCTTTCCTTGGCCATCTTTTCAAAAACTCTTGGAATATCAGCTAGTAGTGATTTTGACGTTTTAGCTGCATCTAAATAGAACTTTTGTATTTTCTCTTCTATATCCAGAGCTTTCTGTGCTGCATCAGATAAACGTATATCTTCAGTGGCAGTACCATCAAAAATGTGCTCGCTTGCACTCAACCCTTCAAAAGAAAAACCTGTCTCTAGTGCATCAGTTACAACTTCATTATAGACTCTTTGTACCAGTATCTTGTTTTTCCTATTTTCCTTGGCCAATGATAAGAAAGTTTCTTCGCCTTCTGGATACTTTTTAGCTAATTCTTCATAGAGCTTTGCGGATGCCTCTTCCAATCCTGTAACAAAACTAATCACCTCAGAAGCCGTTGTTAGTCGCATTTTACCACCACCTTTGAATTACCACTTTGCTTTCGGTAAAGAATCTTATGGCTTCCTTGCCCTGCCCGTGCAGGACGCCAAAGAAGGAATCTTTCATTCCGCTAAAGGGGAAAAAAGCCATGGGAGCAGCGATTCCAACATTAATACCTATATTACCACATTCAACCTTATACTGAAATTCCCTGGCGGATCTGCCACTTGAAGTGAAAATAGATGCCTCGTTTCCATAGGGGTTAGCATGAATCATCCCGATTGCCTCGTCAAGATTTCGTGCCCTCATAATATTTGCCACCGGTCCAAAGATTTCTTCCCTGGCAATAGTCGCGTTAGGTGCTACATTCTCAAAAACGGTTGCGGCTAGAAAGGCGCTTTCAGGATAATCTCCTGTGATACTTACCTTTCTCCCGTCCAGTATAATCCTGGCCCCTTCTTGTATCCCTTTCTCTATGAAACCCAACACCCGCTCTTTTGCCTTCTTTGACTGAAGAGGTCCCATTTGAACTGATTCGTCAAGACCGTAGCCTACTCTTATCCTGGATGCTGCAGTGAGGAATGCCTCCTTGAATTTTCTATAAAAGGCATCATCCTTACCAACAACAACAGCATTTTCTCCTGCCAAGCACCTCTGGCCCGTATTGCCAAAAAAAGTTGTCATCAAAGCTGGAATAGTCTTTTCTAAATTGGCATCAGGCATTACTAGCATGAAGTTCTTTGCCCCTCCTTGAGCGATGGCTCTTTTACCGGCCTCTCCGCACTCTCTATAGAGCTGTTTTGCCACCGGGGTGGAGCCAACGAAAGTCACCCCTGTAATGTCAGGATGCTCTATCAGAGCTGAGGAGATCATTGAACCTGACCCATGTACGACATTCCAGACGCCCGGAGGAAACCCGGCCTCATCTACAAGTTCAACCACTTTTGCCTGAGTAATCGGGCATCGACTCGATGGTTTTATGATGATGCAATTTCCTGTAGCAACAGCATATGGTGCAAACCAGAGGGGAATCATAAAGGGAAAATTAAAAGGAGCAACACAAGAAAAGACTCCTAATGGTTGGCGAATAAGATACTCATCAATACCGCTTGCGATGTCTTCCAGGTTATATCCCATCATCATCGAAGGGATTCCGGTGGCAACTTCTACATTTTCAATTCCTCTTCTTGTTTCTCCCCGTGATTCATCGATGGTCTTTCCGTGTTCCACGGTTTGGACTCTGCTAATCTCTTCAAAGTTCTCTTCCAGAAGTTCTTTTAATCGGAAAAGGCATCTCACCCGGCTAAGAGGAGTAGTCCTTCTCCATCCAGGATAAGCTTCCTTTGCTACCTGAGCGGCTTCATCCACTTCTTCCCTGGTTGAGAAGGGGACCTTTGCTATTACCTCTTCTGTAGCTGGATTAACAATATCGTGAAACTCTCCTTTGGATTCTATCCACTCTCCGGCAACATAGTTTTTCAGTACAAGCACCTTCTTTATCGGCTCTTCTAAAACGGACATCTTTCACCTCCACTTTCTTGGATCATTGTTTCTTTTGAAAAGATAGGCACAAAAATAGTCCCCCTGAGTCTGACATCAAATCCTTGCTTTGAGGCTATTTCTCCACCCAATCTGTGTCTACAGCATTTTGCCAAAAGCCCTCCGGTACAATTCCACAATTTCTTTTTTGGTCGCTTTTCGGGGATTGTTTCCAGGGCTTCCACTGGCAATTGCATCTTCAGCCATCTGGCCCGCAACCTTTTTCAATTTATCTGCAGTAATACCTAAATCACTGAGTGCAGGAATTTTTATGTCCCGAATAAGCTCCTGTAGAGCCTTCAAAGCCCTAGAAGCAGCTTTCATCAAAGAAAGCCCTTCCACCCTCTCTCCCATTGCCTCTGCAATATCAGCATACCTTTTGGGATTGCCTATAATGCTAAACTCAACTACTGATACCAGTAAAGCAGCATTGGAAAGACCATGAGGTACGTGAAAATACGCCCCTATAGGACGAGACATACCGTGGACTAAAGCAACTGAGGAATTACTGAAAGCTATCCCTGCCTGGAATGCACCAAGCATAGTGCCAGCTCGAGCCTCCAGATCATCACCATTTGTCCATGATTGTCGCAGATTCTGTGACAGAAGCTTAATAGCAGAAAGCGCAAATATATCGGACATAGGTTGTGCTTTCATAGACACATAAGCCTCAATAGCATGGGTGAGAGCATCTATCCCTGTTGCTGCTGTAAGCTGGGGAGGAGATGAGACTGTCAGTAATGGATCTATGAGTGCTACAGTGGGCAGAAGGAAAGGGCTCCCAATAAGCATCTTCACGTTTGTTTTGGTATCGGTAATAATGGTATATACCGTCGCCTCACTCCCTGTTCCCGCGGTGGTGGGTATGGCTATCAAGGGGGCTCCCGGCTTAGGGACCTTATCCAGCCCCGTGTAGTCCCGGATAGTTCCTGAATTTGAGCTCATAACTGAGACAGCTTTTCCTGTATCGATCGGGCTTCCCCCACCCAAGGAGACGATAAAATCGCATTTTTTTTGGTGGTAGATATCCAAACCCTTCTCAACATACCCCACTGTAGGTTCTGTAGTTACCTCATCAAAAACCTCATACTCCATAGCCTCTGAGTCAAGATAATCTTTAATCCTGGAAAGATACCCAACCTCGGCCAGATTCCTGTCAGTAACTATCAGAGCCTTCTTTGCACCTAACTTTCTGGCCTCTCCCCCTACCTGGCAGGAAGCGTTCTTTCCTACCACCACAACCGGGGGAACGCGAAAAAAGCGGACTTCGTTCATAAAGGCTCCTTCCCTGACCCATAAATTTCACTCCCTGACAGGAGACACTGTTGATTACAACGACGTAGCTAGAGAGCTCTGAAAAATGCAATTTGAAAGCAAAATTACCCCTGGTGTTATTGCGAAGGACGAAGTCCTGAAGCAATCTCAAAATCAGACTCAAAGCAGATTTGGCAATTTCAAACAGAGATTGCTTCGCTTTGCTCGCAATGACAAAATTGGAGTTTTTCAGAGATCTCTAGCTAAATCACTACAACAATCTCTAATGGAAATGTTATTCGAGACCCTTCTTCCCAAGAGTTACCAGTTAGAAAGAAGGGTCTCTACCTAGTTACAAAGTTTTAGGCTTTATCCTCTGCTTAAAACCTTATCTAGTGCTTTCTGTATCTTAACCTCAACATCCTCAAGAGCTTTCTTCGGCGTCTTTTTGCCCCATACGGCTTGGTCAACGGCATTACCTATCTCCGTCAGATACTCTGCTATTACCGGTATGCTAGGCCAAGCTTTGCTATATTTAGCTGCCTCCAGGCCTACCTTCCGTTGCCAGGTCGTAGCAAGTTCTGGGTCATCAAGCCATTCTATTCTTACAGGTAAATCTCCCATTCCCAAAGCCCATTCTCGACCCCAGACGGTAGCGAAAAACTTAAGATACTTCCAGGCTGCGTCAGGATGTTCAGCTCCTTTTGGGATGGCGTACCAACAGGTGCTACTCCAGCTAGCATACACACCTCCCTCGGGTATTGGTGCAAGAGCCATTCCGTAGCTAACGTCTGGAAAGTATTTATCTATCGAGTGCCATACATAGTTACAATCCATACTCATACTCAGAAAGCCATTGCCCAAAAGCGTTTGAGATGCGTTACCAAATCCAGCTGCTGCTGCTGCTGATTCACCCGACGCAACAAACTCTTGTATTTTGTCTATACCGTATTTTTGAGCATAGGAAACAAACCGAGCAAGAACTTCCACATTCTTGGGATCGGCAGCCGTGATCTTCTTAGTGGTAGGATCGTAGAATCTTCCACGATTTGACCATATTTGAGGTGCTATTTGGCCTTCTAACCAAGGGATCAGGCCGATTACCTTATAGCCTCCCTTAGGATCCTTTACAGTAAGTTTCTCAGCATATTCATCTGTTTCTGCCCAAGTCTTGGGTGCTCTTTCAGGATCGAGCCCTGCTTGTTTGAAATGATCTTTATTCCAGTAAAAGACAACAGAATCACCCGACGCAGGGAGACCATATACATGACCGTCATAAGTCATTTGTGCCCAGGCACCTTCAGTCCAATCCTTAGGATCTACGTCAGGGTCGTTAGCCACGTATTCGTCTAAACGGGTTAGAGCTCCTACCTCAGCCCATCCAGTTATGGGTGGGTAAAAAAGAATTACATCAGGTGGATTTCCGCCAGCGATTGCTGTGAGATATTTTTCCCTCAAATTCGACCAGCCCACAGCTGTAGTCTGCAGATCAATATTCGGATAAGCTGCTTCGAAATCGCGTTCTAAATTTTCTGGAAGGGGGGAGTAAGCCGCTACGGCCCACGGGTCCCATCTAATGACAATTTCTTTCTTGGCCGCCAGAGCTCCCATGCCTATAAGGGTTACCAAAGCAAAACAAACACTCAAAACCAAAATTATACAAGACTTACATCTCTTTTTAGTCACTTTTTTTCCTCCTTTATCTAACTAAATGATCTACCTACTTTTCAACCTTCTCGTACACTTGAATTTAACCCAGTGTCTTGTACTCTTTAAGTAGCTCTCATCACCTCCTCGCTTAATTTTTGACCCCTTTCTGGTAATTTGAATACTAGGAGTAGAGTACCTAATTTTCCCGCTTTTGATATATCATCACGACAAGGATGGCTTCCCCCCAAAGGAGCCTTCAGGCTACCTTTCTTAAAAGACCACTGCCTTGCCTTGTTGATCCTTATAAGGGTAAAGCACCACCCGTGTAGTTAAAATCATCGATTGCTCATATGAGGCTATGGACCTTTTATCTTTTTATTCCTGTTAGAGTTATCCCCTGAATAAATGTCTTTTGAGTAAAGAAAAAAAGGATGATGACGGGTATGGTGATCAAGGTGGAAATAGCCATAAGCATACCCCACTCTGTTCCATGATGAGTCTGAAATTGCTGTAGTCCTAAGGAAAGGGTGTATGTAGCCGCATCGTTTAGATAAATTAAGGGGCGGAGAAAATCAACCCAGGTCCACATGAAGGTAAATAAAGCCACTACTGCCAGAGCTGGTTTAGATAAGGGGAGTATTATCTTGGCATATATGTAAAATTCTGAGGCGCCATCTATCTTAGCAGAATCGGATAGCTCCATTGGGATGCCCATAAAGAACTGCCTTAATAGAAAGACAAAAAAGATAGTGCCAAAAAAGGCTGGAACCCATAAAGGCTTAAATGTTCCCACCCATCCTAGCTTTCTGAAGATGATATATAAGGGGATCATGGTGGCTTGATAGGGAATCATCAAGGTGGACAAAAATACAATAAATAAAACATTCCTTCCATACCATTTTATGCGGGAGAAACCATACGCCACCAAGGAAGAGGAAATAACAACTCCTATTACATTTATTGTGCAAAGATAAAAGGTGTTCTTCAGGTAAGTGAAGAAGGGAATGAAGTTTATTGCCTTGAGGTAAGTACCCCACATAACTGGACGAGGAATCCAGACAGGGGGAAAGACAAATTGCTGGGCATCAGACTTTAATGACGTAGAGACCATCCAGAAAAAGGGGAAGATAAAGAGGATGCCTGCCGCCAAGAGAACAGTATGGGAGATAACTTGTTGAACGAATTTCTTCCTTTTTTTTCTCCTTTGCCAATTGATCTGTTTCTTTCTTATCATTTTACTTTGCCTCATAATAGACCCACTTAATTGAGCTCTTAAAGACAACGAAGGTGGTGATCAATATCAGGACAAACAAAAACCACGCCATAGCGGAAGCATAGCCCATCTTAAAGAAGATAAAGGCATTTCTAAATAGATAAAGAGAATAAAACTCAGTGGAATGTACCGGCCCTCCGTCCGTCATAATATAAGCCTGAGTAAAGTACTGAAAAGAGTAGATTAAACCTACCACCAGCTGAAAGAATATAGCTGGAGTGATCATGGGAATGGTGATGGCAGTCAAGTTTTGCCACCAATTGGCCCCGTCTAATTTCGCTGCCTCATAAAGTCCCTTAGAAACATTCTGCAGGATAGCCAAGTAGATGATTACCGACTGTCCCACCATCCACCAGCCCATCAAAATTAAGGCTGGTTTTGACCACTTGGGATCAGCGAGCCATCCTGGACCATCTATTCCTATTTTGTCCAAAAAGACGTTAAGTATCCCCTGTCGGGGATTCAATATCCACATCCATAAAAGAGAGGAAGCAACCAGCGGGACAATGACAGGAAGGTAAAAGATGGACCTATAGAAAGCCATTCCCTTTATCTTTAAGTTTAAGAGCAGGGCAAGGATTATCGCAATTCCTATTTCTGGGAAGATGAAGAAGACGGTGTAAAAAATAGTGTTGTATAAAGATATCCAAAAAAGTTCATCTTCGAATAAGGCAACATAGTTGTCCAATCCGATCCACTGGGGAGGTGAAAAAATATTATAAGTACAGAAGCTATAGTAAATTGAGATTATAACAGGATAAATGAAAAAGCAAGCCAAGCCTATGAGCCCAGGAAGAACAAATAACATTCCATTCCTTTGATTTATTGCCTTTTGTTTACTCTTAAAGATTCTCATCTTTAAACTCCTTAAGAAAGAAAGCTTTGGCCGAGACAGTTATTGTGATGTCTGTGATAATGTTTCATAGTTCTTTCCACAACTTATTAAGTGAGGTAGTTTGTATTTTTAGAAAAACCTGGGGTGCACCATCTCCTTTATTTCCCATCTAACAGCCTATTCACCTTTTCACCTCCCTCCGGCCTTATTCTAAACTTCCATAATTGCTTGTAAAGAACGAAGAAGATTTGAGTTAAGCTGATATACTCTCCTTAGTCCTCCTCAAGGACTCCTCAGAATCTATACTGGGAAAATACTCTAATCCTATATACCCGTCATAGCCCATCTCATCTATTCTCTTAATTATATTCGGGTAGTTTAGTTCACCAAGATAAATCTCACCTCTCCCTGGAACACCAGCGGCATGAAAGTGTCCGATAATACCGATGTTCTTCTCAATGGTGGAGATAACATTGCCCTCCATTATCTGCATATGGTAAATATCATACAATAAGCGGACATTAGGGTGGTTAATTTCTCTTACTATCTCAGCTCCTTCCCTAGCAGAATCAAGAAAATATCCAGGGTGGTCTACATAAGTGTTAAGCGGCTCAAGGAGCAGGGTAAAACCCTCTTTTTTTGCAATTTTAGCAGCCTCACTCAAAGTAGCCAGGATGCTCTCTCGCTGTTCTTTATGAGTTCTTCCTTTTGTCTCTTTTCCAGTGCAGGTTATTAGTTTACTACACCC
>SDBU01003880.1_pt1 | contig 18741 bp, 11 predicted proteins | sample 2277071 | NCBI WGS metagenome assembly SDBU01 (sample SAMN10397929, study PRJNA504765) | marine sediment metagenome | isolation source: marine sediment core GS08_GC12, 126 cmbsf | place: Arctic Ocean: Gakkel Ridge, Loki's castle | collected 2008 | reverse complement strand
TCCTCCCCGGTCTTGTCGGTGCCCAGCACGTGCCAGCGGGGGTGGGCCAGCGGCAGGTACTCGCGCGTGCGAACGATCCGGTCGCCCTGCTCGGTCTCGACCAGTTCCTTGATGAACATTTTCCGGGCCAGCGGAGCCGAGTAGCTCTTCTCCGTTCGATCGGCCAGCGGGGCCAGCGCGCGGTCCAGCAGCGACCGGGGCGCGGAGTAGGCGGTTCCGCCGCCGGCGCTCGGTCCGCCTTCCACGTCGCGCCAGGAGATGCTATCGAGCACGGCGACCAGGATGAACAGCAGCATGATGACCAGCGAGACCATCGCCAGCTTTTTGCGGCGGATCTGCCCCCACGCGCGGCGCCACAGTTCGACCTTGCGGGCGTGCAGCAGGAACGCCGCCCCCCCGGCCAACGTGACGGCCAGGCCCGCGTTGGTGACCACCGGCACGCGCAGTTCCAGCTTCGTCACCCACTTGGCCCCGTAGTAGATGCCGGTCGCTATCACGAACAACGTCAGGAACCCCAGCACGATCTTTCCCACGTCGCCCCCCGAGGGCCGGCCGTACAGGTTGTGCCGGCTGCCGGCGCCCAGCGATATTCGCGGGTCGGCCAGGGTGTAGCTGATGTCGGTCAGCAGCAGGGCCAGGGTGAACAGGATCGCCCCGATGTAGGTCATCGAGCGGATCACGGCGTAGTCCTTGGTCTGGATCGCCGTCATCGTCATGGAGCCCAGCCCGGGGATCGAGAAGAACGCCTCCATCACCAGCGAGCCCATGAACAGGAACGGAATCGCCGTCACCGCCCGGGTGAGGATGGGGATCAGGGCGTTTCTCAGCACGTGGCGGAACATCACCGCCCCCTCGCCGAGCCCCTTGGCGCGGGCGGTTCGCACGTAGTCCTTGGAGACCTCCTCCAGCATGACGGTGCGGTAGAAACGCACCGAGCCGCCGATGCCGGTGACCACCCCGATGAGCACCGGCAGGAAGACGAACCGGATCGTCGAGCCTCCCCAGTCGAAGCCGGAGATCGGCAGCATCCGCAGCCATTTGGCGAAGATGAACTGCCCGCCGATGATGTAGAACATCGAGGAGATCGACATCATCAGCACGCACACCACGGTGCCCCAGCGGTCGAGGTAGGTGCCCCGGCAGAAGGCGATGATCAGCGAGAGGGTGATGTTCACCGTCAGGCCCAGGAAGAAGGTCGGCACCGTCAGGGCCAGGCTGGGCCCCATGCGGCGGCGGATCTCGCGCCCCACGTCGCGGCCGGAGGCGTCGGAGCGGCCGAGGTCGAACACCAGCAGCCGGGCGCACTTCTGGAACAGCAGCGTCTGGGTGACCGTGTCCAACCCCTCGCGCTCGGGGTTGACGAACAACGGCAGGTCGTAGCCGTGGGCCTCGATCCACTCGGTGACCTTTTCATCGGTGGCCTTGGCGCCGAGGGTGTTGCGGGCCATGTCCTCGGGGGAGTTGGCCACGAAGAACATGGTGAAGGTGATCAACACCACGCCGAGGACGATCGGCACGGCGTACGCCAGTCGGCGGATGATGTAAGCAAGCACTTCTTCACGCCTCCCTGAACTGCCGAATGGCGATAACGACCCCTGGGATCGTGAAGATCACCAGCACCATGCCGAGGATCGCCACCGGCCACCACCGCGGGCGGTTCTGCTCGCGACGGTAGGCGGCTCGCTCGGCCACGTCGATGCCCTGGTAGATCAGCCGGTTGGAGGCGATGGGGTGCGGGTACACGTTGTGCAGCCAACTGTGGTACAGCCCGTAGGACTCGGGGTGGTACTCGAAGACCCACGGGGAGTCCTCCTGGATGATCCTCACCATCTTCCGGATCACCTTCAGCCGCTCGGGGGTGTCCTCCATGCTCACCATCTGGCCGAACAGGATGATGCGCACCATCTTCCGGATCGCATCCAGCCGCTCGGAGATGTCCGCCATGCTCTCCATCTGGCCGGACAGGATGATCCTCAGCATTTTCCGGATCACCTCCAGCTGCCCGGTGGTGTTCTCCATGCTCTCCATTTTCTCGAACAGCTTGTCGTACTCTTCATTCTGGTAGTCGGTCACGTTGGGCCCGCCGTCGACCGTGACGCTGTTGGGTCCGTACAGCAGGAACAGAAAGTTCTCCGGGTCGGGGTAGTCGGCCAGCCAGCCGCCGTGGATGAACTGCCAGTTGCCCGTGCGGAGTTTTTCCTGCACGCGGTTGCCGTCGGTGGCCTCGATGACCAGTTGGATATTGAGCTTGGCCAGTTGTTTCTTGAGGAACTTGATCCGACTGCGGGCATCGGCCGAGCCGGTGGGCGTGACGTAGGTGATGGTCAGTTTCTTCCCGTCGGGTCCGCGGCCGTCCGGGTAGCCCGCTTCGGCCAGGAGTCCCTTGGCCTCTTTGATGGACCGCCGGACGCCCCGGTGGCGTTTGGAGTCCCACCGCTCGTACACGAAGGGGTTGATCCCCTCGGCCCCGGTGGCGTGCCCGAACACCCCCGGCGGGATCGGGCTGTGGGCCGGCACGCCCCGGCCGTTGATGAACACGGTGATCTGCTCCTCGGTGTCGAAGGCGATGCTGATGGCCCGGCGGAGCTTGCGCTTCTCCTCGGTGTAGCCGCCGACGACGGGGTCGGACATGTTGAAGGCGAAGTAGTAGATCACCACCGAGTACGACGTCAGCAGGCGAATGCCCCGCTCCGCCATCTCGTCGGTCAGCTCGGGATCGCCGCGAGAGGTCAGCGTCACCGTCTGGTCGAACACGTCGTCGTCGACTCCGCAGCCGTCGTAGTAGCCCTGGAGGAATTTGTTCCAGCGGGGGATGGCCTCCTTCTCCATGCGGAAGACGATGCGGTCGGTCATCGGCAGCGGCTGCCCCGCCGCTTCGAACACGCCCGCCTCGGCCATGGCCTCGTAGATGGCCTTCTGCTCGGGCTTGTTCTCCTCGGCCACCGGTCGGGCGGGGTACAGCTCGCGGCGGTAGTTCTTGTTCCGCGCGAAGACGATCTGGTTGGTCGGGTCGAACTCATCCAGCGTGTACGGCCCGGTGCCGACGGGGTTCTTGTCGAACTCGATGCTCCGCCTCAGCAGCGCCGGCTGGCTGTAGAAGGCGATCGCCTCGGGCGGCACCGGGGAGAAGAAGGTCATCGACATCCAGTACAGGATCAGCGGGTAGGGCTTCTTGAGCACCAGTTCGAAGGCGTACGGGTCGCCGGGGACCGGGCGAACGAAAGGGAACTCCTCCGCCCGGTCGCTGTAGTCCAACTGGATGGGGTCGTACTTCTCGTCCTGCTCGCGGACGTAGAAGGCGCCGGCGGCGTCCTTGCGATCCTGCCGGACTTGTTCGAGTTGGTCGTCGAGGTGTTCCTGATACTCGGTCATGCCCAGCAGGGCCTTGGCCAGCGTCGGGTAGATCGGGCACGCCAGCCTCGAGTCGGCCAACCGGCGGACGGCGTGGATCATGTCGGCCGCCACCACTTCCCGCGTGGCGGTCTGGGAGAAATCGGCGATGCTGTCCACGCCGTCGAGGTCGGCGTTGGTCACACGGCGGTTAGCCTCGACGAAACAGGGGTGATCCTGGTAGCGGACGCCGGTCTTCAGGTGGAAGGTGTAGACCGTCGCGTCCACCATCTCCTCGTCGAACTTTACCTTCTCCTTCCTCGACTTGGGGACCTCCGTCACCAGCATCGGGTCCAGTTCGGTCGGCCGTTTGAGGTAGTGGTACTGGAAGGGCTGCTCCAGCGTCAGGCCGAGCATTATCGACGTGCCGGCCGAGTAGCTCCGCGCCGGGTCCATGTGCTGGGGCTCGCCGCCGAAGGTCGTGTACAGGACCTTCTCGCCCTCGTCCTCCTCGGGGTACGGCGAATTGCAACCGGCCGGCGCGAGCATCATCGCCACCGCGCCGGCCAGGGAAGCCGCATAACACACCGATTTCACAAACGCCATCTCGCCGCTCCTCCACCTCGGCGGTAGTATACCCGCTGACCGCCCGGCCGTACAGCACCGGGGCCGTCAGCCGGACCGGGCACCCGGCGAACCGGGCGCCACGACTGCCGGCGAAACCGTGAACCCACACTGAAAGGCCGTTACGAATGAACCCTCGAGCCGTGCCGTTGATCGTGCTGGCCCTCGCGGCCGGCGCCGTGGCCGAACCGTGGCGGCGGCATACCATCGACGCTTCTTCCCGCGGGGCCGACGGCGTGCGGATGGCGGACGTCAACGGCGACGGGCGGCTGGATATTACCACCGGCTGGGAGGAGGGCGGCGTCGTTCGCGTGTGCATCAACCCCGGACCGGCCAAGGTGAGAGCCCCCTGGCCGAGCGTGACCGTCGGGGAGGTCGCCAGCCCGGAGGACGCGGTGTTCGTCGACCTCGACGGCGACGGGGCCATCGACGTGGTAAGCTGCTGCGAGGGCCGCACCAAGTCGGTATTCGTGCACTGGGCGCCCACCGACCCCAAGCGCTACCTCGACGCGGCCGCGTGGAAGACCGAGCCGTTCCCGGCGGTGGCGGGCAAGCAGGCGTGGATGTTCTGCGTGCCGATGCAGGCCGACGGGCGGGGCGGGACCGACCTGGTGATCGGCTCGAAGGGGCGCGGCGGGTCGATCGGCTACCTCGAATGCCCGGCGAACCCGCGCGACCTTACCGCCTGGCGATTCCACCGGCTGGTCGACGCGGGGTGGATCATGTCGCTGCGGGCGGTGGACATGGACGGCGACGGCGATACCGACATCCTCGCCTCCGACCGCAGGGGGCCCCGTCGCGGCATCCTGTGGCTGGCCAACCCCGGTGCCCGGGCGGAGGGGAAGGCTCCCGCGTGGGCCGAACACCGCATCGGGGCGGCCGACAAGGAGGTGATGTTCCTCGCCACCGCCGACCTGAACGCCGACGGGCGGCTGGACGTGGTGAGCGCCACGCGAAACGGGCAGATCGTCGGGTTCCTCGGCGCCGCCGGTAAGGCAGTGCCCGCGTGGCGCCCCTTCACCATCGACAACCCCTTCGGCATCCGCAACGGCAAGGGCGTCGCGCTGGGCGACGTGGACCTCGACGGGCGGATGGACATCGTTCACACCGCCGCGCCGGGCAACGACAGCCTGATCGGCGTGACGTGGCTGGCCTACGGCAAGTCGGTGACCGGGGCGAAGTGGGCCGTCCACGACATCGGCGGCCCGGCGGGGGTCAAGTTCGACCGCATCGAACTGGTCGACCTCGACGACGACGGCGACCTCGACGTGATCACCAACGAGGAACGCACCCTCAACGCCGTGTTCTGGTACGAGAACCCCACCCGGCAGCCGCGCGTGCGGGGAAAGCCCTGAAGGGGTGACCGGCCCCTCACCACTCGATGGTCTGGCCGATACCCAGGCGTTCGGCGCGTTCGACGGCCACCTGGGCGGCGACGGTGTCCTGGACGGCAACGCCGACGCTCTTGAACAGGGTGATCTCCTCGGCCGAGCGCCGGCCGGCCGCCTCGCCGAGCACCACCTGACCCAGGTCGGCGGCAATGTGGCCGGGGGTCATCAGGCCCTTGCGGATGGGTTGGATCAGGTCGCCGGTCTCATCGAGGGCGGCCTCGCGGTCGTCGACGATGAGTCGCGCCCGCAGGACGGTCTCGGGGGCGATTTCCTGCACGTGGGGCTGGTAGGAGCCGATGGCGTTGATGTGCACCCCTCCCTTGAGGTCCGCATCGTCGAACACCGGCGTGCGCGAGGTGGTGGCCGTGCAGATGACATCCGCCTCGGCGACGGCCTGGGCGGGGTCTTCGGCCGAGCGAACGTCGTCGGGGATGGGCCCCCGCCCGGCCATCTCGGCGGCGAAGGTCGCGGCGGCGCCGCCGATCGGATCGTACACCCAGACCGTTTCGATGGGCCGGACGGTGCAGACCGCCTCCAACTGCGCGCGGGCCTGCACGCCGGCGCCGAAGATCGCGGCGATTCGGCTGTCCGGGCGGGCCATCAACTCGGTGGCCGCCCCGGAGGCCCCGGCCGTGCGGATGGCCGTCAACGCCCCCCCGGCCAGCAGGGCCACCGGCTCGCCGGTGGTCGGCTTCAGCGCCACCACCAGCGCCTGGATTCGAGCGAGGCCCTTATCCGGATTGCGATCGAACAGCGAGATGATCTTCACCGCCAGCGCGTCGCCGGACTCGGCCGTCACGTAGGCGGGCATGAGCACGGTCGTGCCCTCGTGCGGGCGAACGAACAAGTGCAGCCGCAGCGGCGCCTCGGCCCGCCCGGACGCCAGGGCGGCGAACGCCTCCTTCATGGCGTCGATCGCAACGGCCATGGGCAGGGCTTCTCGCACGGCGGCGGCGTTCAGCAGCAACATGATGCTCTGCTCCCTAAGCCGACTCGACCGTCACCCGCCCGTCGGGGGTGATGACGAGGCGATCGGCGTCTTTGATGCTGTGGAAGTCGGCCTCCGACAGCACGACCATGGGCACGGAGCGATGGTACAGCTCCTCCGCGACGATCGCCCCGAGCGCCACGATGGGGTCGGCCTGCAGGTTGATGATGGCGGCCGGGGCGGTGCCCGCCCGGACGCTCTCGAGCAGGATGGCGCTGCTGGTGCTGGAGCCTTTCCCGTGCGGGTAGACGAACACCCTCCCGGTGATGATTTCGCCCGAGCGCTCGTGCCGGCGGTCGATGATCTCCCCGGTCTTCGGGTTCAGCCCGCCCCAGAAGCTGATCGCCTGGGTCGAGACGGTCGCCCGCCCCTCGGCCGATCCGGCCACCACGGCCCTGCCGATCAGCGTTCTGCCGGCCATCACTCGTCCCTCCCGCGGACGCATCCCGCCACGGCCGAGCGGACGCAGTCGGCCATGGAGCCGAAGGCGATCTGCACGTCGAGGTGGCCCGGGGCGTAATACGCGCACTTGCCCGAGTTGGTCATGAGCACCTTGGTTTCCGGGGGGATCATCGGCGTATGGAACAGGCACGTGTCCAGCGTGATCCGCACGCCGAAGTCGGTCAGCCGCTCCAGCCACCCGCTCCGCTGCAGCAGGGCGTGGGAGGTCGTGCTGGTGATGACGACGAAGTCGACCTCCGCGTGGCAGGTGGCCCCGGCGGCGCCGATCAGCTCGACGAGTCGGCGGAACTCCTCGTAGGAGAAGTGCGGGCAGCCCAGCACCACGATATCGAGCTTCGCGCCGGCCGCGGCGGTGGACAGGTCCGCCCGCGCCGCTTCCCACTCGGCCGGGCCGATCTCGATGACCTCCTCCGGCGCCTCGCCGGCGAAGGCCGCCTCTCGCGTGGGCGCCTCGGGGGTCACCCCGACGGCGTGGAAGAGCCCCACCGCTCCCGAGGAGGCCACCGCGGCGCAGAAGGCCTTGAGCTGGTCACCGGAAACCGTCGCCGGCAGCCCTTCGATCACGGGGATACGCTCGCCCACCAGCGGGCCGATGAGATGCCCCAGCACCGGGTAGAACACCTCGTCGGCCAGCAGGTCGGCCTCGAACCCTTTCAGCGTCAGCAGCACCTGCCCTTTGCGATTGGCCGTCAGGTGAAGGCCGCTCTTGGGCACCCGGCCGGTCAGAGCCGCGCAGATATCGATGTAGTCGGCGTAGCGATTGGTGCGGGCCCCGAGCACCGAGTTGGCGTAGGCCACGGCGTTGGATTCGCCCCAGGCTATCTGCTGGCCGAAGCGCGGGGTGAGGTAGCCCTCGTACGGCGCGCAGGTCCACGTGGGGATGCACCCCATGTCGGTGTACGCCTTGCCCTGCCGGATGGCCTTGGCGGCGAAGTCTTCGTCGCCGACGAACTGCCGCCAGTTCTGCAGGTCCAACGGCCCCATGTTCAGCGTGGTGGGGATGACCACCTTGCCGCCTTTGGCGGCGAGCGCCTCGGCGAACTCCAGGGAGGCCTCGCTGAGCAACCCGCACCCGTCGATGTGGGCGGCCGTCACGTCCATCAGCTCTTCGGCGCCGTACACGTCGGCCATCTTGGTCATGATGGACATGGCCATCCGCACCGCCTCGCCGCGGCGGCCGTCGAGCATCTGTCGGTCTTCTTTGCTCAGCCTGATTGCCATCTCCGCCTACTCCGTCGCGAGGACGGCCGCACCAGCCACCCGGCCGAACCACACGGCATTCTAGGTGAACCCCACGGCCCGGTCAAGGGATTGAGGGGACAGATACCAAAACTCGGATCCAAGTCGCCCGTGAAGCTGTTGGAGTCGCTGATTGACCGCGTCCTCCGCCCCCGCGAACGCGGACCGAAGCCGAAGAAGCGGCGAGAGTGAACAGAGTTTAGGTATCTGTCCCCACAATTAGCTCTTGCCGGCGCGGTCGGGGGAGCCTACAATCTGCCGGAGAGCTCGACGGAGGCAGCACGCCCATGCCCCATAAGTAAGGAACTTGTACCGTGAGCCCATCGCAGAAACCAGCAGACCAGACCCCGCGGGAGCGGACCAACTTCGACGGCGGCTGGGCGTTCTTCCCGGGCGACGCCGGCGGCGCCGAGGCGCCCGACTTCGACGACGCCGACTGGCGAGAGGTGGACCTTCCCCACGACTGGAGCATCGAGGGCACCGTCAGCGAAGCCAATCCCTCGGGCGCCAAGGGGGGGTATTTCCCCTGCGGCGTCGGCTGGTACCGCAAGCGTTTCGACGCCCCGGCCGCCTGGGACGGGAAGAAACTGTTCGTCGAGTTCGACGGGGTCTTCTGCAACAGCGACGTCTGGATCAACGGCCATCACCTGGGCCATCGGCCCAACGGGTACGTGAGTTTCCAGCACGATCTCACCGAGCACCTCAACGTCGACGGCGCCAACGTGCTGGCCGTGCGGGTGGACAACTCCCGGCAGCCGAACTCCCGCTGGTACACCGGCTCGGGGATCTATCGCCACGTCCGGCTCACGGTGACCCATCCGGTCTACGCGGCCCATTGGGGCGTGTGCATCACGACGCCCGAGGTCTCGCCTGAGGCCGCGACGGTGGCGGTTCGCACGACGATCCGCAATGAGACGTCCTCGGCAAAGGTCATCGAGTTGCGCTCGACCGTGCTGGACCCCACGGGGCAACCCGTCGGGGCGGCCACCGAGAGACGTGAGATCCCGCCGAACGGAGAACACACGTACGAGCAGACCATCGAGGTCCCTCGCCCGGCGTTGTGGTCTCCCGAGATGCCAAGCCTGTACGCGCTGCGCAGCGAAGTGACCGATGGCGGCACGACGGTGGACGCCCAGGACACGTGCTTCGGCATCCGGGTGGTGCTCTTCGATGCCGCCAGGGGGATGCTCCTGAACGGGTGGCCGGTCAAGATGAAGGGCGTCTGCGAGCACCACGACGCCGGCTGCGTGGGCGCCGCCGTACCCGACGCCGTGCTGGCCCGCCGACTGCGGATCCTCAAGCGGATGGGCTGCAACGCGATCCGCACGGCACACAATCCGCCGTCGCCGGCGCTGCTGGATCTGTGCGACCGCATGGGGATGCTGGTGATCGATGAGGGGTTCGACGAATGGAAGGTCGCCAAGACCCCTCACGGCTACTCCACGGTGTTCGAGAAGTGGTGGCATCGCGACCTGACCGACTGGATCCTCCGTGACCGCAACCACCCGTGCGTGGTGCTGTGGAGCATCGGCAACGAAATCCGCGAGCAGTGCGACTCGGCCGGCGTGGAGACCGGGCGGAAGATTGTCGACGCCATCCACAGGCTCGAGCCCACCCGGCCGGTGACGTGCGGGCTGAACTGGCACGCCGATGCCGACACGTGGATCGCCGAGGTGCTGGACGTGGTCGGCATCAACGGCGGCGGGGGCGGGTGTTTTCAGTACGAGAACTACCACAGGGACAATCCGACGTGGAAGCTGTACGCCTCGGAAGTGCCCCACACCCTGCAGACGCGCGGGGTGTACCAGACCGTCACCCACTACCGCAACGAGGATCTCGGCGGCGGCATCCTGAAGACGCCCAGTCTGGCCGAGCCGGAAGCCCTGGGCCAGATCCACCCCCGCTACCGCTCGGCCTACGACAACGCCTACGTCCGCATCAACTGCCGCGACTCCTGGGCCCAAACGAGCAAGCACGACTTCTTCGCCGGCGAGTTCCGCTGGTCGGGCTTCGACTACCTGGGCGAATCCCTCGGCTGGCCGTGCAAGAACTGGAACTTCGGCATCATCGACCTGTGCGGGTTCCCGAAGGACAGCTACTACTTCTACCAGAGCCGCTGGACCCCCCGGCCCATGGTGCACATTCTGCCGCACTGGACCTGGCCCGGCAAAGAGGGGACGGCGATCCCCGTGGTGGCCTACTCCAACTGCGAACAGGTGGAGCTATTCCTCAACGGCACCTCGCTGGGCAGGAAAGCCACCGCCGACCGGATGGACCTGACCTGGCACGTGCCCTACGCCCCGGGCATCCTGAAGGCCGTGGGCTCGGTCGACGGTCAGGCCGTCGCCGCCACCGAACGCGTCACCGCCGGCGACCCGGCCGGGATCGCCCTGTCGGTGGATCGCGAGACCATCGACGCCGACGGCGCCGACGCCGTCCACGTGCAGGTGGAGATCGTCGACGCCGGCGGGCACGTGGCCCCCCACGCCGATGATCGCGTCCATTTCACCGTCACCGGCCCGGGGCGGCTGATCGGCGTGGACAACGGCGATCCGATCGACCACGACAACTACAAGCTGGACCACCGCAAAGCCTTCTCCGGCATGTGCCTGGCGATCGTCCAATCGACCGGCCAACCGGGCACGATTCGCCTGGCCGCGGCCGCCGAGGGGCTCGCCTCCGCCGAGATCGCCGTAGCCGCTGGCCGCTGACGGCCGGGGCCGGCGCCCCCCTCACGCCTGCCTGTCACGACGCCATCGCGGTAGAATCGTCAGGCGAGGGGTTGTCGGCCGCTGCCAGGAGCGTATCATTCCGGGACACGGAGCATTCCCGCGCGGCCTTCGTAATCGAGTGTGTTCAAGTAAGGAGCAACATCATGTTGCAGATCGGCATCGTCGGACTGGGAGGCATCGGCAATCGCCACGCCAAGTGTTACGTCAACAACCGGTGGACCCAGGTGGTCGCCGTGTGCGACATCATCCACGAGCGGGCCGACAAGGCCGCCAAGGCGTACGGGGCGAAGGCGTTCTATAGCGTCAAGAAGATGCTCGCCAGCAGCATCAAGCTCGACGCCTGCAGCATGTGCACCGCGGGGGTGGAAAACGGCGGCGACCACTACACGCCCACAATGGAGCTGCTGGGGGCGGGGCTGCCCGTGCTGGGCGAGAAACCCATCTCCAACGAACTGCCCAAGGCCCGGCGTATGGTGGCCCTGGCCAAGCGAAAGCGCCTGCGCTACGCGATCGACCTGAACCACCGCTTCACCCCCGCGGCTATCGAAGCCAAGAAATGGCTCGACAAGGGCCGGCTGGGCACGCTGAACATCATCAACATGACCATGTGGATCAACAACCCCAACGAGTCCAGCCCGCACTTCCACATGCGGGCGCTGCACCCGCACTCGATCGACGTGATGCGCTACTTCGGCGGCGACGTGAAGAAAGTGCAGGCGTTCTTCCGCAAGGGCCAGGGCAGGAAGATATGGTCCAACGTGCAGGTGAACATGCTCTTCGCCAACGGCATCATCGGGCACCTCACCGGCAGCTACGACGCCGGGGGCAGCTACGGGCTGGAGACCTGCGAACTGGTGGGCTCCAAGGGCCGGGTGATCATCAACGAGGCCTGCAAACGGCTGACGTTCTACCCGCGAACGTCCAACCAGGTCGAGGCATTCGACCATCTCGGCGGCATGCAGAGCTTCGGCGACACGTTCCAGTCCCGCATCAACGCCTGGATCGACGACCTCCGCAAGAAGACCTCCCCTTCCAAGGTCGACGGCAAAGGCGAAGACGCCCTGAAGGCCCAAACCGTCATCGAGGCGGCCATCAAATCATGGGACACAGGCAAGGTGATCTCGGTGTAGGGGAGAAGAAGAATTAGCCACAGATGAACGCAGATAAACGCAGATAAGGCCACGGCAAGGCAACGGGTTCGCCATCAGCGTTTAGCGGCGGAGCTTGCTCCGCGTTTTAGCATCCGAGCTTGCTCCGCGTTTTAGCATCCGAGCTTCCTCGGCGTTCAGCATCCGAGCTTGCTCGGCGTTGCTGTAAACGGTGACGCCAGGAGAAACGCAATGGCGCTCGATTCGCGTTGCAGTTGGCGGGCCCTCTGCGGCGTCGCCGGGCTGATCGGATTGATCGCCTTCGTGCCGGCGTGCACGGGGCCGAGGGAAGGAACAGGCATGATCGTTTCGCTGGTGGGCGACGCCGACGCGGGGCCGCCGGTGCGGCACGGGTTGGAGAAGGTCTCCCAGGCGCTGACGGCGCGAGGGGTGACGGTGGAACGGGCGGCCTCGCCCGAGGCGGCCCGGGGGGACGTACTGATCGTGGCGGGCCTGGCCGATGGAAACGGCCCCGCGGCGAAACTGCACCAAACGCGCGGGATCGCCCGGCCCGAAGCGGCCGAGGCGCTGCAGATCAGCCGAATCGAACTGGCGGGCAAGAAGGCGCTGCTGGTCACCGGCACCGACGACCGCGGCGCCATGTACGCCCTGCTGGACGTGGCCGACCGGGTCGGCTGGGGTGAGGGGCCGCACGACCCGCTGGCCGAGGTGGCCGAGACACGCGAGGCCCCGGCGACGGCCGAGCGGGCGCTGTCGAAGTACACCATGCACCGGGCCCACTTCGAGAGCACCTTCCACGATGAAGCCTACTGGGGGCGCTACTTCGACACGCTGGCGAGGAACCGCTTCAACAGCTTCGTGCTGATCTTCGGCTACGAAAACGGCGGCTACTTCGCCCCGCCCTACCCGTACTTCTTCGACACCGACGGCTTCGCCGAAATCGCCGTGGTCGGCTACACGCCCGCCCGGCAACAGAAAAACCTGCACTCGCTCAAGCGGATGATCGCACTGGCCCACGACCGCGGGCTGAATGTCACGCTGGGATTCTGGGACCACATCTACCGCGGCGGCGTGCAGGGGCGCAAGGACCACGCGGAAAACCGCACCGAGGGGCTGGTGTGGGGGCTGACGCGGGAGAATCTCGTGCCGTATTCCAAGGCCGCCCTGGCCAAGTTCCTCGCCCTGGTGCCTGAAGTCGACGCCCTGCAATTCCGCATGCACGGGGAGTCGGGGCTCAAGCGGGATGAGATGGCCACCTTCTGGCCCGACATCTACCGGATCGTCAAGCAGGCTCGGGGCGATATCCGCTTCGACGCCCGGGCGAAGAACTTCCCCGATTCGCTCATCGACAAGGCCCTCGACGCCGGGCTGAACATCCGCATGTGCACCAAGTACTGGGCCGAGCAGATGGGGCTGCCCTTCCACCCCACGCACATCCCGCGGCAGAACCAATTCGACCGCCGCCACGGCTATGCCGACATGCTGCGGTACCCTCGCAAGTACAAGATGCACTGGCGAATGTGGACCGGCGGAACCACGCGCATCCTGCTGTGGGGCGACCCGGCCTACGCCCGGCGGTTCGCCGAGAGCACGCACCTTTACGACGGGGAGGGCTTCGAGGTCAACGAGCCGCTGGCCACGAAGATGCAGGACCACCCGCACGATGAGACACCCTTCGAGCTGCTGGGGAGCGAGTACCGCTACTACGACTGGGAGTTCGAGCGCTACTGGCACTACTTCCAGGTGTTCGGGCGATTGGGCTACAACCCCGACACGCCGGAGGAGGTGTGGGGCAGGGAGTTCCAGCGTCGCTTCGGCAAGGCGGCGGGCCCGTACGTGCAGCGGGCGCTGCATCGCGCCAGCGGAATTCTGCCGCGGATCACCGCGTCGGTGTTCCCGTATAGCAGCTTCCCCACCACCCGCGGCTGGGCGGCCAGACAGCCCCGCGGCGACCTGCCCGCCTATGCCGACGCCGGGGTGGGCGACACGCAGCAGTTCGCCACCATCGCCGCCTCGGCCAAGGCGTGGGTGGCCGGGGGCGAGTCGGCGAAGATCACCCCGGCCGCCAACGGCCGGTGGTTCGATCGCGCGGCCGACGACGTACTGAAACTCGCCGACGAGGCCGAGCAGCGCATCGGCGACCGGCGCAATAAGGAGTTCGACGCCACGCTGGCGGACGTGCGGATCCTGGCCCACCTGGCCCGCTTCCACGCCTGGCGGCTGCAGGCGGGGATGGGCTGGGCACTATACGAACAGACCGGGGACGTCAACGCCCTGGGCGACGCGATCCAGAACGAAGCCCACGCCATCGGCGCCTGGGAGAAGCTCGTGGCCGCCGCGGGGGAGCGGTACCACGGCGACCTGAAGATGGGCCGGGCCCGCGCCGGGCTGTCCGGGCATTGGCGGGACGAACTGGCCGAGCTGAAGCGCGGGCGGGACGAGCTGAAGCGCCAGTGGACCGAATTCAAGCCCGACAGACCCGAAGCGGCCCCGGAGATCGCCCACGTGCCCATCCGCAAGGCGCCGCCCGGGCGGGACCTCCCGGTGCGGGCGACGGTGTCGGCCAAGGGCGACCTCACCGGCGTCCGCGTGGGCTACCGGGCCGACGGCGGGAAGTGGACGCATGTGGAAATGACGCCGGCGAGGCCGTTCGCGCATCAGGCCGTGATCCCCGGCGCCAAGGTGGTCGAGGGGTTGCAGTACGTCATCGAAGCCACCGACGCCGCCGGCCGAAAGGGCACCTTCCCCGCCGACGGCAAGGGCGTGGCGGTGACGGTGACGACCGACGACTCCCCGCCGACGGTGACGCACCGGCCGATCACCACCGCCCCGGCCGGGAAGCCGCTGACGATCGCCGCCGACGTGGCCGACGCGTCGGGCGTGAAGTGGGTGCGACTTCGGTATCGGGGCGTCAACCAGCACTTCGACTACGAAACGCTGCCCATGACTCCCACCGGCGACGGCGGACGGTATGAGGCCGTCGTCCCGGCCGAGAAGATCGACCCGCAGTGGGACTTCATGTATCTCATCGAGGTGATGGACACCAAAGGCAACGGGGCCATCCACCCCGACTTGGACAAACGCACCCCATATGTGGTAGTAAAGCTCCAGCGCCCGCCGGCGAAGTAGCCCGCGAGCGATTGGAGTGCTGACGGTTCACTCTGTGGGTGCCACGCACAACTCCGTTGTGCGTGCCGGTGGCACCGAGGAACTATCGAGACGTTTGAGTTCCCGTTGCCGGGCATGCCCCTCCGCTTCGCGTAGGAGCATGGCACCTGAGTTTAGTTGAGTTTCGGCGCCGAATTATGGGACACCCTCAACGGAGTTGTGCGTGGCACCGGGATCGGTTCAACTGTAGCGGACAAGTAGTCAACGAGGAGACAGCAACATGAAACTCGGCGCGAATTCCGTCCTTTTCGGCGGATACGACATGGACACGGCGTTCCGGTGCATCAAGGCGGCCGGGTACGACGGGGTCGAAATCTCCGCCATCGGCTCCATGAGCGAGCATCTGGTGATCGACCGCTGGGCCGAGTGTGCCCCGGTGGTGAAGGAGCTGGCGGCCAAATACGAACTGCCCGTGCAGGCGATGGAGCAGCCCAGCCAGAACCCCGAGACCATGGAAGCGGCCATGCAGGCGGCGGTGGAGATCGGCATCCCGATCATCAACTGCGGCCCGGGCGGCAAGACCGACGACGAGTCGACCTTCCAGCCGGTGGTCGACAGCCTGGGCAAGCTGTCCGAGCGCGCCGAGCACTACGGGGTGACCCTGTGCGTCAAGGCCCACGTGGGGGCGGCCATCTGGAACACGTCCACGTCGCTGAAGCTGCTGGCGGCGGTGACCTCCCCGGCGTTCGGGCTGGACATGGACCCCAGCCACGTGCACCGGGCGGGCGAGAACCCCGTCGAGGCGCTGGGGCAGGTGATCGACCGGATCAAACACGTGCACATTCGCGATTGTCGCGGGCGGCAGCGGTCGCCCGGCACCCCCGAGGAGCAGGCCAACGGGCGAGGGGAGATCGACCTGCTGGGCTACATCCGCGTGCTGCACGAGAACGGGTATGACGGGCCGGTCGACCTGGAGGTGATCGGCGCGAAGAAGTACGAACTGGAGCGCTGCTGCACCATCGCCGCCGAGGCCCGCGGTCACATGCAGGCGTGCTTGCAGGCGTGCGGGGCAAGGTAGGGACCGCGCGAACGAGGGGGCGCTGGAGGCTGGCCGAGATGGCTGTCAACGTCGGAATCCTGGGTTTCGCCCACGGGCACGTGAATGCCTACTGTGCGCGCTGGCGGGCGGACGAGGCCCTGGGCGTTCGCGTGGTGGCCGGTTGGGACCACGACGCCGACCGGGCGGCCGCGGCGGGGGAAAAGCACGGCGTGGAGTTGTGCGAATCGCCGGGGAAGCTGTTGGCCCGAGGCGATATCGCCGCCGTCGTCATCGCCGCCGAGACGTCGCGGCACGCCGAACTCGTCGCCGCCGCCACCCGGGCGGGCAAGGACGTCGTCCTGCAGAAGCCGATGGCCCTGACGATGGCCGAGGCCGACCGGATCGTCGCCGCCGTCGAGCGGGCGGGGGTCCGCTTCACCATGGCGTGGCAGATGCGGGTCGACCCGCAGAACATCGAGATCAAACGCCTCATCGACAGCGGCGTGCTGGGGCGAATCTTCATGGTCCGACGCCGCCACGGGCTCCCGACGCACACGTGGGCGGGCTTCGAGGGCAGTTGGCACGTCGATCCGGCGTGCAATCGCGATATCTGGGCCGACGACGCTTCCCACCCGATCGACCTGCTCTACTGGTGGCTGGGCTCGCCCGCGACCGTCACGGCCGAGATCGGCACGCTGCACAACCCGAAGGTGCCGTCGGACAACGGGATCGCGATCTTCCGCTACGCCGACGGCACGTTCGCGGAGGTATCGTGCTCGTTCACCTGCGTGGCGGGGGAGAACACCACCGAGATTATCGGGGCCAAGGGCGTGGTCATCCAGAACTACGGCGACGTCCCCAGCGCCAACGTTCCCCGCCCGCCGGGCGGCGTGGGGCTGAAATGGTACTTGCATGAAACGCAGCAGTGGACGATAAGCGACATCCCGAGCCCCGCCGCCCACGGCGAGCGAATCGCCGGGCTGGCCGGGCCGATCGCCGAGTTTCTCCATGGCCGGCGGGCGGCAATCGCCACGGCCGAGGAGGGGCGCGAAGCCCTGCGGATGCTGCTGGCGTGTTACGACTCGGCCGAGCAGGGCCGGCGCGTCCGGCTGGATGGCGGCGGGTAAGACACCCGCCGGAGACGGACTAACGTGAGAAAGGCATCGCATCATGGCAAAGCGCACCTCCACCAAGAAACACCCCAACATTCTGCTGATCGCCGTCGACTCGCTGCTGTCGACGCACATGAGTTGTTACGGCTACCACCGCCAGACCACGCCGCACATCGGGCGATTCGCCGAGGGCGGGGCGTTGTTCGAGCAGACGTTCTCCCCGTTCATCCCCACCACCAGCGGCTACGCGTCGATGCTCACCGGGCGTGACGTGTTCGGCACCCAGTGCGTCGCCCTGCGGCACAGGGGGCCGTTGACGCCGAAGGTGAAAACGCTGCCGGAGGTGCTGCGGAAGGCCGGGTACAACACCACCTGCGTGGGCTTCCGGGGCAACCCGGCGTCGCGCGGGTTCAGCAAGTACGTCAACTTCCCCGCCTGGGGCAACCCGGTGAACGGGCGACTGCCCAAGGCCGAGAACCTCAACGCGGTGACCATCCCCGAACTCCAGCGCCTGGCCCGCTCGTCCAAGCCGTTCTTCGTGATGCTGCGGCACATGGACCCCCACTCGCCCTACCTGCCGCCGGCGCCGTACGAGCGGATGTTCTACCACGGCAACGAGTGCGATCGGAAAAACAAGTCCATGAAGCCGGTGATGAGCTTCAAGCCCTTCTGCGACTACTTCGTCTCGTGGATGCCCCCGGGAATTACCGACAAGGACTACGTTATCGCCCAGTACGACGGCGCCATCGCCTACATGGACGCGTGCATCCAGAAGCTGTTCACCCAACTGGAGGCGATGGGTATCCTCGACGACACCATCGTCGTGCTCAACAGCGACCACGGCGAGACGCTTTACGACCACGAGTGCTGGTTCGATCATCATGGCATCTACGACGTCACGCTGAAGGTGCCGCTGATTATCCGCTACCCGCGGAAAATGCCCGCCGGGGTGCGCGTGAGCGGCTACAACCAGCAGATGGACCTGATGCCCACGCTGCTGGAACTGGCCGGCGTGAAGACCGACGTGCCGTTCGACGGGCAGTCGCTGATGAAACTCGTCCACGGGCAGAAGAGTTCTTTCGCCTCGTCGTTCTACATCACCGAATGCACCTGGATGCGCAAGCACGGCTGGCGAACGCCCGAGTGGAAGCTCATCATCGCCCTGGAGCCGGACTTCCACTTCAAGCCCGAGGTGGAGCTGTACAACCTCATCGAGGACCCCGACGAGAACCGCAACCTCGCGAGCAAGCACCCGGACATCGTGGCGACGCTGAAAGGGCAGATGGAGGCCCATATCGCCCGCCGGGAGAAACAGAGCGGCAACCCCAACCCGGTTCTCAACCAGCCGGGATGGCACGGCAAGCAGGGCATCGACTACTTCCAGTCGAGCCGGCAGGCGTACGACACGCTGCACATCGGCAACGCCGCGGCGGCGAAGAAGCTGCAGGCTAGAGCAAGGAAAGATTGAGATGTCGTATTCAGGCGTCACCGAGGACAAGCCTGGCACCGAACGCGAAGCAGGCAACCCAATAGGGTTGTCGATGCAGCGTGAGGCCGCCAGCCGACGCCGCAGGCAGCATGAATGCGGCAGATCAAACTTGAGTTGC
>SDBU01003879.1_pt1 | contig 18748 bp, 36 predicted proteins | sample 2277071 | NCBI WGS metagenome assembly SDBU01 (sample SAMN10397929, study PRJNA504765) | marine sediment metagenome | isolation source: marine sediment core GS08_GC12, 126 cmbsf | place: Arctic Ocean: Gakkel Ridge, Loki's castle | collected 2008 | reverse complement strand
CCATTGTGCGTTGCCCCGTCTGCGTCTATAACCACTGTATCGTCAAGAGAGTCATTCAGTTTCCAATGTGCAACTATATTTCCAACGCCAGATAAATCCTCAGTCCCCATACCGCCAGTAACCGCTGCGCCGTCTTTGAAAAATCTCAACGTTTGATTGGCAAATTCCAGAATATACGTATCATCAACAGAATGCTCGAAAGCAACCAGTCTTGATTTCTCGCCAGCAACGGAACTTTTAGCGTTAGCAATAAACTCCGTTCCCGGCCTGCGTTCCGCTGCGCCATAAATCAGCGGAATGAAGTTCTCCATCGTCTTTGCGCCAGCATCATACTTCGCCTGATCTGAACGCGCATCCATAAGGGGGCTCAGCTCTCCTGCATTAAAACTTCGAGTTATTTTATTTATCTTCGCCATTTACGCCACATTCTCGGCCTTACGCTTACGCCGAATCATTTCTTTTATTTGATTGCAATTAAAACACAAAACCTGAAACCCGTCAGGATAATCATGAGCCTTCAGCCATGTATACATAGAATTTCCTGAACCAGATCGCTTCTTGTCTGTAAAACCGAATTCTGCCTTTCTATGTTCGGCACCATTGTCTTCAACATAAAGTCACCAATATCCTACGAAAATCGACATGTCACCAACCGATGTCGGTATCTCAACATACCAAAATCTGTTCCCAGAAATATCTATCCATACCTTTGAAACGCTATTGCTTCCTACACCCGTAGCCTCTACCTCTTTTTGCCAATACTCGTTATCCACTACAAGAGTATCAGCCCAGAACTGATTTGCCACGGCAAGACCATTGTGGGGAAATTTAACTACAGCCTGCGAACCGAGAATGCCCGTTCCGTCCGCAGCTAATTCAGCGGGACCATTTTCATTTCGCCATGCGAAGAGTTTCCATGTAAACGCATCATTATTAGCATCGCCACCAGCAAAATAGAACACTAAACCATTAACAACAGTCTCGGCAAAATGGGCCGGACTTGACCCTGCGTTCGGGTCGAGTTGCACTAAATCAAGCACATCTATCGTGTCAGATGGTTTATTGGCAAAATCACCCGCAATCGCCAAATTATCAGAGAACGTAGTGTTAGCCGCCGCCTCTTGACGGCCTACGAACAGTTTGTGGGTTAGCGTTGTAAGGGAGTTGCCCTGATACATTATCAATCTTCCCGAAAGACAATAGTAATGACCGGACCCGTGCCGGAACCTGACATATTACTTGTAGAACAAGTCAGTTTCCCGGCTATAGGTATTCCCCACATGGGATTATCCGCATCTGCATCTGGCAAAGTACCATCATGTTCTATACCTAACGGAAAAGTTTGCGCACCAGTCCCCAGAGAGGCCGAAGTCCAAATATCCGCAATGCCATCATTAAGTACGATATTCCATGCCGCGTCGCCACCGGCGTCAGTAGCTATTCTCATCAAGGTGCCATGTATATCTTCCGCAGAATCTACCGTTCCGGTAGCCACATTGGCGTCCGTATGGGTGTACGTAATCGACCGCATTTTAGGGTTAGGTACGCCCGATTTACTCTTTACCACTGATACTGTCATGTTAGCCATTATGTACTCCTATCTTAAAAAAGGGAACCTGCCAAAACCCGTATTGAACTTGAGGTTCGGCAAATTAAAGTCGTTGTTTCGTCCACCTCGTCCGGCAAGAACCCAACTTTGGTCTTGTTCGTGAACAAACTGTTCTCTTGCATCCATGCCTATTGCTCGTGGCAGATAAACTTCTTCAATCTCCTCTGTCAATCTGTCTTGCAACTTTTGGTTCTGGGTACGGGTATAGAGCATGTGTATGGCCATCTTTCGCCACATCACCTCTATGAAATGAGGAGGGAAATTCGTTATCGTTAAATCAGCCACCGCCCTGATATAATCCATCTCGACATCATCTTCGACTAAATCGGTGAAAATCCAGTTCTCTTTACGAGTCCAGTCAGGAACGGGTACACCTTCATCGTAGACTTCGGTAACACGTATAGACGTTGGCCGAGCGTACCTGAACCTGCGTCTCTTTGATGTCCATTGTGCCGTCGCAGTTTCAGTAGCAGTAAAAGTATCGACGAAAGTAAACGTATTGGCATCATCTATAACAGTAACCGTATGGTCGCCGTCGTAAGCGCCGATAGAACCATCTTTGATAGTAACTAAATCGCCAACAACTAATTGATGGGCGGTAGATGAAGCATCCACAGTCCCGCTCCCACCATCGGCGAAAGCAGTGATAGCGGAATTATCAACGTCAACATCTGATACATGCCATCGTGCAAACTCCCAACCTTCTTCGGGGCCAAGTTCGAGAGCCTCTTCAAGCACAGCGTTCCAGACAGCGTTAAACTCATTCGCTGGAACCGTAGCGTCTACGTCTACGTCTGTGAATATCGCCAATCCGATACGTACTGCTACCAAGTTCGCAATGTTGGTTTTTGTACTCATTCGTTTTCCTTTGGAGCAGGCGGACCTACCTCAACTTCACGCACCTGCTGTGCTTTTTGTATCATCAATTTTAACTGTTGCAATTCCGCCGCTTGCTTAATTATGGCAATCTCAACTTCCTGCCTATTGGCAAAAGTAACAAGAGTATCAAACTCCGCAGCAGCTTTACGCGCAGGAGCGGTTTCCTGATACCACCAAACACCACAGACAACCAGCAGTACCAACGCCACAACTATCAACTCGATTTTCCATTTACTCAACTTCATGTTCTTTCTCCTTAAAAGATTAAAAAAGTGGGTGAGGACACAATATCCCCACCCATTAAAGTTAATCAGGTATAACCGCTGTTCTGACAGCACCAAGATTGGTATAAGACACGCCTATCCATGTATTGGCTTTAGTAAAAGTAAATACAATCGTATCCGTATCTGTAGCCAAATATTCTACAGCACCGTCAGAGGTGTCGATATTGTTAATAGTATCATTGCCAGCAGCTAAAGTCCTTATCTCAAAGTTGTTGCCTATGTTGCACAGGATTGTTACGATAGTCCCAACAGCAGGATCATTCGGTAAAGTGATGAAATCAGTGGCATTGCCCGCAGTAACATCGCCAACACTTATGTCATCATCGACCTGTTGGCCTGCACCTTCGCCAGCGGCGGCAGTCAATGTTTCGCCAACGCCAAACTGGACACCCAAAGTGGCCCGTAAAGACTCATCTATCAACACTTTACCATCGTCAATAAACATTGCTTCAACTGTAGCATCCGTTGCACTGACATATACTGCATAGCCAGCAGTGCCAGCAGCGGCATTTCCCGTATCGACAATTCTCAAAGATGAACCTCTCGAATCGTCTGCCGGAATACCCGTGTTGTTAATGAAGAGCAAACTTGCATTGACATTTGCCAACGTACCGTCATTGGTCAAATTAAGCATCCCAACATTACTTGCACCAAGCCACGAACCCGTAGTGCCGTCAAGTGTCGCTAATGAAGTAGTTTGACTTGCAGCAGCAACAAGATTCAATGCAACAGTATCGGCGTCATCGCAAGTGATCTGCAAACCATCGCCAGTACCTTCGTTATTGATTGTCATAGCATCTTGATTGCCGCCTGCATCGTTACCGACTATCTGCACTAATACAGCCGCAATATTATTCTGTCCGGTTACGGCCATAACACCATTGAGTGCAAGAGCAGGTTGCGTAGCAGGAACCTCGATCTCTACAGCAGAAGCATTTGTTCGTGCAGTGCCAGTCGAAACAAACCGTGCCAGGAATCCTTCAGCACCGGATACTGGTTGGGCCGTGATATGTCTGACTTGTAACAGACTTGCACCTGCGTTAACTTGTGCTGTATCAGAAGTTAAATGCAACATGCCTACATCGTCAGCACCATCCCAGTCAGCAGCGCCAGTCGCTCCGTCAACAATAACAGAAGAAGTGGTTTGGGCGGCGTTTGCCAGGGCAGTTATGGCAACGCTGTCCGTACTGCTGTTAGTAATAGCGATACCGGAACCTGAACCTGCATGAGCAATGGTAACTGTATCACTATCACCGCTGGCATCGACACCGGTAATGACAAACAGTGTTCCCGAATTATCAATACCAGTTAGGATTAGTTGGTCTGCGCCTGTGCCGTCCCATTTAAGGGAAGCACCTGTGCCTTCACCGAAGAACGTCCAGTCAATACCAGCACCAGTAACACCTACTGCGATTGTTCCGGTATCAGCCACAACCTGTCCGATTGTCAGAAGATTGGCGGAAGTCGAACTAATCTGGCAATCACCGTTTTTAGTTCCGCCACCAGTACCAAATCGCAAATCCATATCATCTGTAAAAGCAAGATAGTCGCCGTCGTAGTCAATGAAAATAGACCCGGCACCCTCAAACCTGACATCAACATCAAATCCCGTGGTAGCATCACCAATAAGGAATCCTTCGTCGGCAATCGCAGCGTCAAGGAGGAAATCTGACCCGTCGTGGGTAAACGTTACATCGCCGACTTCTGTGGTTGCGCCTCCGATAGCAAGAACCGCATCGTCCAAGAAGTGAAGCGAATTACGACTAACATCGAATTCGATATTCTTGGTGGTTCCAGTAATAGTAAAATCGGCAGTAGTTGACATTGCTCCGGTATTAGTGATACCTACTACAGTCAATGCCCCTGCCTTAGTGATCGTCCATGTACTGTCAGAACCCAAGATGTCTGCACCTGTACCATTACTGTCAAATGTCAGCAATGCCCCGGTTGCAGCACTTGTGATAGTAGCGGCTACCGTAGCGCCAGTATCAGACTGCGTAATGGCGAACACGATATTGTCTGCCGCATCGGGGGCCGTAAAGGCTACGGCACCATTATCGACAGTAATCCCTACACCATTATCATAGGCAGTATCGAGACTCTGCGTACCACTTTGGGCTGCAATAGTCTGAAACGAACTGCCGTTATGATACTTCAGCACATTAGCAGTAGTGTCATAGTACATCGAACCTTCAGTGAGGGCCGGATCAGAAGTACGCTCGACCAGCAATAGAACTTCCATCGCCGTTGTGCCGAGCAATCTTTCTTCCACTTCTTCTGCCCAATCCAAAATCAAGTCCCTGGACCTGCCTGTCCACCTGTACGAATTTTTATACGTCTTCCTTGTGGATATGCTTTGCGTAAAAGCTCCAAAACTGGGAATCACACAAGCAAGGAACAATAGAATAATGATTAACTTTTTCATTATTTACTCCTTATAAATTGTTTTTGCGATCTCCAACAATGGAACCGCTTTGTTATGTTCACACTGCACAGACGGAATACACCATGACTCAAAGCCAGCTTCTGCCGACTTGTCAGCAAAATATGTATCCTGCCCTACAGCACGCCTGCCGGGTACAAATATGTCCTTGAAGTATGGCCATTCTAACTTTTGGAAAACTTCCTTCTTTACCATGACACAGGCAAATCCGTAAGTGTTCAAAAGGAACGGTTCTTTGGGTAACTCGTTAAACTTCATACCCTCAAACCTAACCAAGCGACCATCTTCCGGGAACGTGTCCATTACGTTCCATCGAATGTGGCCCTTCTGGACAATGGGGCATACTCCAACGGATATATCATATCCAAGCATCTTATCTAACACGTCGTCAGGAGGAATGCTGTCAGAGTCGAGAAACAAAAAGTGCGTAACAGTTGGTATGTTTTGCAATACCTCGTACACGATTGTGTCTCGACCCTGAGCAGCAAACTTCGATGGTTTATAGAAAACAAAAGCATCCTCTCGCATAGCAAGCCTTGACGCAATATCAACCAATCTGAAATCGGCCATATTATCACAAGCCACAGGGACGGAAATACATACAAAATGCTCTTTCGTATTTCTGTGCCCCTTGCTGTTAGCAAGAATCGAAATCATGTTTACTGTAACCATTGCCATTCCTAAGTAATGTTAGACTGAGTTTTCTGGGTGGCAAAATCAGACTGAGGACCTTGATCGAGCCACATATCCAATGCGCCTGCCGTATAATCCGCACCGGCGTTTTGGACAAAGACACCGAGAAATTGCTCCGGGTCCACAGCAACTGGCAGTCGCTGGCGAGCTACAAACGTTCCAGCCGCAACTCCGGTCAAGTCCTGTGCCGCTATCGTAATAACAGCAGTATCAGAACCGTTAACCGTGGAATCAGTCGAACTCCTCAGCGTGATGGTCGTGGCCGGAGTGCCACCGGTAGACGCAAATGCCGTGGATACAGTAATATTCAGCCAGAGTTCACCGTTGCCCCAATTAACATCAGCAACGCCAAGGTTAATGACATTGGTTGAAACACGACCTTCTGTGGTCGTTAAAGTAGTAAACGTCTGAGCGTCACCGAATTCACCAATAATATCGTACATAGCCATAATTGGGCTCCTTTCTAAGTGAGACTCGTCTCAGAATTCGTTAGCGATTGCTTGTCCATCCGACGAACAGGCATGTCTTGGAACATCATCTGAGGTCTTCCCAAGGGATCAGCCGGAGTCCAGATGACGTTGGTTTTGTCTTTGGCCAGAATCTGCAACTGGGTGAAGACGGTCTCATTGACGTACATGGAAATAGTTCCAGGTGTCTGGAAGTTATTTCTAATCTGTATGATATTGTCTTCGTTCAGTGAATTGGTTTGGCCAGGAACAGAGTCGATATTAGCCAGGCGCTTTACTGTTCGCGTATCTTCAATGACTAATCCGACTTCCCAACTAAACTCAGTGATGAAGGACCAAATCTGGGCCGTGATACCAGCAGCAGCAGCGGTATTGTCAGCATTAGTAAGGACTAACCCTTTGTCCTCCCTTTTAATGCCACCACCAGCACTGTTGCGAGGATAGACAAGATAGACCTTGCCCGGACCCCATTGAATGAACCAGATTGATGTATCGTCTGATGCACTGGAGTCGCCATTGTCAATAACATAACTTGCATCAGCCGCACCAGTACGAACATCAGCGGTGCTGGAAAGAGAACCATATCGACTCTCAAGGCCATCAAATTCTTCCGGCGAACCAGCCATACTGCCTGATATGACCGTTCGGGAGAATTCCTGGCCCATTGCTTCGATATGGGTCCGTTCCTGCTGTTGCCTTGCCTTGGCGGGATTGGGTTGAAGGTCAAGAACCTGCTGCGGAGCCTGATACCTTGACCTCAAGGTTCCGATAGTTTCTCTGACTTGTTGCACTAAGCCAGCCGTAGGAGACCAACCTGCACCAACTTTCGTCCATGTCGGGACAGGCATGAGAGTTCGACGCGAGACGACGTGGGACGTGATATCGTTTGCCTGTTGCACGTGGGCATCGGCAATCATATCATTCGTCTCATTCAAGACTTCCGCAACGTCGATGATCTCCTGATTGTGAGACATTTGGGCGATATTAAGTAGATTTTCACGCCCTGTCATCGTGTTTGTTGCCATGATAGATAATTCCTAAATCATAGTTACATTGATCGTAGGAATTACCCGCAACACGCGGATTCTTACTGCCTTAACGCCGGTTGACGGCATGACTTACATGCTTGCAGCTTGGGTCTTTACGATTATCCAAGACTTTCGCGATTATTCTTTACCCTTGCGGAGAACAATCACAGCCCTTGCGTAAAGCGATACTTTTCAGTATCAGTTTCGTAAGGGTATTCGTCGCTTTTTGGTTGTGTATCTAAGTAAATAAAACCGCAACCACATATAGCTTCAACTTCCTTTCTTAGTTTTTTATATGGACAGATAAGCGTTACAATTACATCTATTCCTTGGTCTGCCAGCATCTTTGCCAGCATTGCAACCCGAAGATTATGAGTCCATCGTTCTTCTTGCGAGAAACCCGCAGGGTATATCTTTCTAACTAAATCACCGTCGAGAAGCACGCAACCTTTCGGCTTCATTTGTTTGGCCATCGCTGTCTTGCCAGCACCGCTGTTGCCCGTTATCCAAATAATCACTTATTTTGCTCCAAATCTCATCTTCCGTAACACGCTCGGTGAAATCTATTTCCAAATGCTCCATTCTGGCTAATACCGAATCCAGCATTACAGTCCTGTTGTCATATAGCTTTTCCGCTTTCTCTCTCGTGAAATTATAACACCTCATGCAACTCTTTACAACCATTTCCTTGTCGCGGGTACATCTTATTACAATAGGACTAAATACTTGTAAGTAAATACCAAGCACATAACATGTCGCAGGATGCTTTACGCCCCACTTACCCTCAGCGCTTCTCTTGCGGCCATATTCGCACAACTTTTCAAGGTATTCCATATAGTTCATATCGTTTCGCAAAAACATCGCATTTAGTTTCCTGCATTCCAAATCTTCATAGCTGTAACCGGAATCATGTTGATCTGACTGAGCAAAAGAATTACCCATACTGATTCCATGCTCATGCAACACTTTCGCAACAGTAGAAGTACCTGATCGACCTGTACCTGTAACTAAAATCAATACTTGTGCCCTCTTTGCGTAAAGTACAATCTCGCCTTTTTACTATCGTCATCTTCCCCATTCCTATACATTTCTGGCGAATTTGGACTGGACGGTACATAAGTATTGTCTGGCGGGTCAGGCAACTCTCCTTTTATAAGTGTATCATCCATCTGCTTCTCGGCGATTCCAACCCACATCTTAATAAACTCAGGTTCATTCTTCAACGCAGAATACTTATCCTGATCGAGTATGGCCCGTAGCTCCGGGGTGGCATATTCGGTATAGGCACGTTTGGAAAGTTCTATGTTCTTGTCATAATTCGCACCCATCAACTGATGCAGAATTACATCACTTTCATCTTTGTGCCGGCTATATTCAAGATCGTCAGCTTCCTGCTTGGCAACCGTCTCGGCAGTTTGCATTTCTATATACTTCTCAGCAAGAGCCGAAAACTGCTGCTTTGAAACTCCAACATCAAAAGCCGCCTGAGTCAAACTGCCCACCAGTTCCTCATTATAGGTTTCCCCTTCTTCCAATTTTGGAAGTTCGTAACCCTTAGAGTCTTCTGGGCGACCCACCTTGCCATAAAATGCACTTTTCTGCTCAGGCGTTGCATCTTCGCCAGGAATATTGACCGAACTGCCCATTGACGATTCAAGGTCGAAATAACTTTTAACCACAGGGCTGAAGTCATTATCGTCAAATCGTGCAAGACGATCCGCACCTTCACTATTGTAACGAACCTCCTTACTAATTGAATCTTTCCACCCCGTCGATGCGGGCGCTTCTGTTAGAATATCGTCAACCACTTGCTTTCTCCTTGTTTACATCTACTTTGATTTCGTCTACTACTGTTTTCACTTTAACAATCTCATCTTTTAATTCAGCTACAGCCTCATCCAATAGTAACTTGAAGTCGGGTCCGCGAACTTCTATTGACGTAACACCCATCACAAACCCCTCACACTCTTGCTCTTGCCGATTGCGTCTACGAGGCGCTCGATGCGAGCATTGATATTGTGAATACTCTGCGCTAAATGCTCAACCAACCCGTCAAGTCTTGCAATCTCAGTCTCGCTATTGCATACTTCTTTCGCCACTTTTCGTACAGACTTCTTTTCTGTTTTCTTCTTTACCATTATTGCTCCACTTTCAAACTCATTAAATTCATTACATACGCATCAACGTTCTTTACGTTGTATGTCCCGCATTTTGTCAAAATCGTTTTCATAAAGTTCTCTACTGCTTGTTCTTCCGGTGTTTTCGTATACTCAAAGAACTTCGCTTCTATCAATAGAGCAGCCAATACCCGCCTTCCCGGTTCTGTCGAGAAACAGGTCTTGAAATAGTCAACTGTTTTATCTTTAGCCATCAAAATTTCCTGATCCAATCAGGCCATTCCATTTGTTCGTAGTAACATAATTTACCGTATTTATCACGATACATACCATCAACTGCTATCCATCTGCCGGATTCCCACATAAATGAAACTAAGGAATCATCATAGCCCCCACGACTATTACAATACACAAACCCACTCCATGACTGTCGCGTACTATATGTTGCTGTAAAGACTTCGATATCTCTGTTATGTTCTTGTAAATATTCAAGCGTTGGCAGAAACGGCATATCCTGCTCGATAGTTTTCGGCAGGAAACCACAACTTGCACTTGCACCAACAGTTTTCAAAAACTCTCTTCTAATCATACTACTGCTCCTATTGCTTCAGCAGGGCTACCAGTTTCCGGCGCTTTTGTCAAACCCGGTGCAACTTTCGCCGCTTCCAATAACATTTGTTGCTGTTCACGTCTTGCCAGTTCCGCTGCCCGCTCTTCCCTTATTTCCCTTCGCCTGTCCCTTGAGTTGATGGCGACTTGCGGGAACGAACCAGCTTCCATGATTATTTCCTGTAGCTCATCTTTGTTTATACCGTCAAGCATTTCAGGGCCTAACAAGGCTGCGGACGGGCCAAGTAAATCAAGTGTTTCGCTGATTGGTTGCAACTCTCTTATTCGTCTCTGGGCCTGCGCTAATGGGCCGGTAAGAATAAAGTTTATCGTACCGCCTGATTCTATTATCTCGTCCGGCATCGGTGGTAGGTCCCCAAAGGCCCCACTCCTATCCTCTATCTCCGACTGCATATCAAATATCTTTCGTATGCCTTCGATGTATAGCATGTCAACCTGAGCACCCATCAGGCCAGCCTGTTCGCCCTTGATGGCCATTATCTCAGTCGCTGTCGCTTCACCCTGCCTTCCTATGAAGGCCCTGAAGAACTCTACTCTGAATTTGTCCTCCATAGACCTTTGAAGTCTTTCCTGCTGGTCGATACCTATAGGGTAGTTGATTCCTTGATTGATGGCGGTTACAATTCTGTCCTTCTTGTCGTAATAATTGTATCCATGAGGCTCGATCCTTACATGCCCTCTCATTTCCGAGGGAACGTTAAGTGCCGGATCAACTGATTTATGTGCCGCCATAAGCATCGTCATACCAATCTGGTTCAACGAGAATATCTCAGTCAGGGCATCGGACGCAGGACTCCTACCGTAAATTTCATCTGAGTTCTTCCTGAATCGCCACACGACGTAAGGGTTTATATCAAAGCCGGAATCGCGGTTCACGAATACTGTTTGATTATCTCCACCAGCACGATTCTCAAGGTATACGCTTCTGAATTTCTTATTAAACGATGTTCTCTTACCTTCAATCTTATCAGTATTAGGAAATACAGCGTGGATAAATTCATGCTTCTTGTTTGGGTTTGACACATTGTCATTTACTATTTGGCTCGATACTTTTTCTCCGAACATCTGCACTGCCTGCCGAGCAGTCATCATAAACTTGCGGTGGACTGTATCGACTTCACCGAACATATTCTCCGCTATGAATATTTCTCTTGGATGAATGGACGTATAGGAAGTTCTTCCTGTCCCTATTTCTTCCTGAATAAACAAAGTTGCAGTGCCAACGGAACCCGCATCCCTGAACCACTGGGGCAATACGGCATAAAAGTTGCCCCGATCAAAGGCGGCATACATCTTCTGGTCGTACAACTGCAACCACTCACGAACATCATCTACTTTATTTAGCAAAGGATTGCTCATCTGGCTCTTGAACCAGCGATTGGAAATTAAAAACCCCTGCATACCATCGGCCCATGTATTCAAGGCCCCTAATGGCGAACCGTCATAAACGTCCTTGCCGAACCTTTTCCCTTTATCGTTGTGTTGTTCCGATATGCGTATATCTTCCCTTCGTGGATTTACGAATCTGGCTATATCTTGCCATAAGCCCCGTTCGTAAAACTCACGCTCCGTCTCCATTCTCCTTTGCCTCTGGAGAATACCCAGACCCATCTTCTGGCTCTGTGGGCCGACGTTACCAAATTCCACAACTGTTGGAACAAATACCATTGTTATTCACCTAAAAGAGTTTTGCGCCCCGTATCAAGAGCCGCCTCTGTAAGTATCGTACTGCGTCTACCCCGCCTGCTTTTTAATCGTCGCCTCTCGGCCTCGCCCTTCTGAAGTGCCTGAGTATCAATATCTTCCGGGGTTGGTACTGGGTCCGCTACCGGAGGTAGTTTTGTTTTGCCTGCGCCGCCGCCTGTCATAGTTTATTCCTTAATCGGTTCATATTGCTTTCCTTGTAAGGCATATGCCAAGTCACATATCGTAAACTTTACAGATAATAGTTGCTGTGTTCTGGGAACCAACTCTGTTCTCACGTCAACCAACTTATCTGTCCCAACTATCATACCCAACTGATACGCGTCATAGGTATTATCCGGTTCAAGTCGTAAATAATCGTTTCCACCTTTACCTTCTATGCTGACTTTCATTTCTCTTTCTCCTTAATTCAAACCCCATGTTAAAGGATTATATACTTCCTGTTCTTCCTGCCGACCCGGTGCAGCCATTCCTTGCCAGTGGGTCAAGTCGGTAATGGCTATCTGTAAATAATTAAGCGCAGAACGGTAATGGTCCTCGCCTAATTTAATATATTTATAAATCCTGTCGCCCTCTTCGGTTTCTTCAAGTATTTTTGCACAGTTACACAACTGCTTTGTCATTACATCTATTTCTTCGCATTTTCTCGGAAACTCTATAAACCTATTCTTAATAAGAGCGTGCGATTTATCAAATGCCTGTGTTCTATGAAGGGTGTAAACTCCAGCATTTTCATCTGTTTTCATGTACGGGATTTGTTTGTAGCTCGGATTATATTGAGAACCAAATATCCTCATTTTCCCACTATACTTGTCTCTGAACTTATTAAACTCTTCCTCGTATGGCCGAATACATATAACTGCGCTTTTCACGTTATATTTTTGCGAAATGTCGTATACGGCATCAAACCCTTTTACCCTGCAAGCATAAACGACCTTAATCCTTTGCTCGTCAACCTTTTCTCCTATAAGAATCGTGTGATAAGTCTTACCAACATCAACGCCCATTGCAGTCTCGCGGAGAGAAACACTGGTTCGCATCACATCGCCGCCACAACACACAAGAACATCCGTCTCCGTCAGTCTTTCTTCAGCAGACAAATACGGAAGGCCAAGGATGGAATTGTAGAACGTACCCATCTTGCTACCGTCGGCTTGTGCCTCTTCCCACCTGTCCATTACCAAAGGCACTTCACATTTCGGGGTAATCAGGTGGGGGATATGATAGCCGGAAATCTCCCTGCCGGGATACTTAGCCACCAACTCCTGGTCTGTAGCCTTAATAGGCTTGCCGCATTTTATGCAGCCAAAGTAAGGTTCATACTTTTCATGGGTAGAAGACCGCTTGTACTTAATGCAGTCTGGAAACTCATCTACCAGGCAAGTATACCCGTTACACGCCTCGCATTTGGACATGGAGTTCTTCTGGTCGGAATAATCATACTCCCTCGATATACCAAAGTCAGGCAAGGTCGGAGAACCTAAACTGATTATCCGCTTAAACACTGAATTCAAAAGTCTATCAGGTATCATATCGACAATAGACTGGTCGAATAAATCCCGTTCGTCCAAAATAGCTTCATCGGCAGGAGTTGACCGCACCGCCATACTGTCCTTCTTGCGACCCTTCAAATTCTTCGTAGCAGTTGCGCCTTTGAGAGTTAGAAAACTCTTGCCAACCTTTTTGACAAATACGCTATCGGTGGATTTCAAGAACTTTTTTATACAAGGATTATCATTGATTAGAGGAGTAAAGCGAGTTTTGCTAAAGTCCTCAACGGCATCGCGACTTGGGAAATAATAAATAACCCCTTGTGGATAATAACCAAAAATCAATTTCCAGATACTTGCCAACATGAAAGCAGTAGTAATCCGAGCCTGAGTACCTTTCATTACATTGATGAATCGGGCCTCGTCCCGCATTATCTGGCCCATGTACTGACATCCATCAAGCGTGAACAAAGTATTCCCCATCAGCCTGATACGGTTCTTAATAGCCCATATCGGGGCATCAGCTTGCATCATCTTCTGTAACAATTTGGGATCGTCAAGGTCGATCATTTAGTAATTCCATAATATTTCCCACATAACCAAGATTGCCAATCTCTTTCTCAGTATAGTCTTTGACCTGTGCTCCGTACTTACCTTTCATGAATTGGGCAACTTTCCAATATTCTTTATCTTTACTCAATAAAATATAAGAAAACCACAACTCCGGCTCATGCGAAGAAAGGCACTTGCCAATATAAACATCGCCAATTTCCACTCTCTTTCTCCTATCGTTTCTTCCTCTTAAACGTTCTTGATTTCCCCAACTGCTTACGAGCCGCCTTATTCTTCCTTCGTTCTTTCTTTGTGTGTACTGGCATAATCGTCTCCTTGTCGCTTAAATCCTAACGAGTTATTATTTCCATTACTAATCTCCACTTCCTCGCACATGCAAGAAGTGGGGCCGCCATCTTTAACGTAACTAAACTCATAGGCTCGATGGCCCTTACGTAAAGTAACAGCCGTAATCTGGCCAGGAATGCCCTGAACCTCAACGTTCTGGCCTATTCCGTATTTTGTTGTATATCGTGCCATTCTCTTTCTCCTTATCGCTTCTTTCTTAATTTAGCACCACCGGCACCGAACAGGCCCTTTTGTTTCTTAGTCAGAGCCTTGCCGCGAATCTTGCCGTGGGCACGTATCTTCTTAGCCTTGGCGATAGTTAGTTTAGCCATCTGGATAAGCCTTTATCAAAGTCTCGACTTCGTTCAATAGGTTCTCCATAACCGTCAAAGCGTCCATCTGTTCAAGGGTATCGGCATCGCCGGTCTCAGTGAAAAACATGCACGGCAATCACGCAGGCGGTGTAACGCGTTGTCGAGGTTTTGGTTCATTTCTTTGGAGATACGACCTGAATTTCCGGACCAAGTTTCCACATAGTGTCATCATTGGGACGAGTATCTACAGTCAGCCAGCGTACGCCGTCTGGTGTATTCATTTCCCACACACCACCCGTACCAACGGTCCACATAGCAGATGCCTCGTCGGGCTTAAACACTATTGGCTCTTTAGCGATTGCCTCTGGGGCCAGTTTCGTCGCCACAAGGCCACATAATCCCAATACACCGTTCCTTGCTAATTCTCTACGATTCATTTGTCTTTCTCCACGGGCTTCACTTCAAAGATCTCTCCTGCATCAGGATGACAGAAAGTAATAGATAACTTTTCTTTGCGGGATAGCTCATCCACGAAATGGTCCTGTAATTCATACCATCTCAATTTCGTCTCATTGTCATCGTCAAATATAAGAATTACTTTCATTTGTCATTCTCTTTTCTCTCAAAACTCCCACACTCGCCAACCCGAACCGTCTGGCATATATGGCCTGCCCATTTACAATCTTCGCAGTTCATTTGGCTGCCTTTTACTCTCATTTCTCATGCTCCCACTTCTCAATATATCCGTTTACGGATTCATCTATTTCTTTGGCAGTCATTCTTGTTACGTGAGACGTATCCTCAAGAGCCTCACGGTAAACTGCTATTAACTCATAGAATATTGCGTTTGCATTGTCGAGGTTTTGGTTCATCCTACTATTCCTCTTATTCTGGCGGGCAACCTACCCGGCCACGCGCCTTGTATTCATATTCGTCCATAATACAAGCTATTTCCTTTGACGGAACACCAACAAAATTCAAAACCAAGCGGTTCAACTCAATATCGCAATTTACGCATAATCCGTCCCATCTGCCCAAAGCACATATCTGCCATTGCTGAGAGGATGGCAGGTTGCACCGGACACAGGGGACACGTTTAATACCCTGCTCAGTGTAGGGCTTAGTTCTCATTTCTCTTTCTCCTGTTATCAATGGCGTCATGCTCATCTGCCCACGGAGGTCTTTTGTCAGACATCTTCCATCCCCTGCCTGCGTCCCTGAAATCCAGTAACGCGAAAAATCCTATAATAATACCCAAAGGGATTCCGGCGATGCCGCCGGCACAAACAAACATCCCGGCAATAGCGAGCATAATAAATCCCTCTATTTGGCACGTTGAACGCCATCTTTGTTTTCTATCTCCAGGTTTCATTACTCTTTCTCCTAAATATCCTCTGCCGGGTCCCTAACCAAAAACAGACAACATAAACATACAAAACAAACGTCAAGATATACTAATATACGGCTCATAACAGGGGGCCCATCCAGAATGTCCTCTACGGGTCTCCTTCGCTACTATCATCGTTGCTACAAATGTCCTCAAGGCCAGCCGCAAGACCAAGTTCCAGAATATCTAATGCCAACCGATAGTCCTTGCTCTCTATAGCCTTGCCATATAAAGACTTAAGTTCTGTTTTGTATTCATCTCGCTTCATTTCTTTCTCCTATGTCCAGTATTGGTAAGGTGGGTTAAGTTCAAGTACAACATTCCTCTACCTTAACCGGTTCCGGAATATTTGGGAATATACCCATCATTTTCTCGACATTACATATCGTATTCTGGACTAACGCAAACGGAGAGGGGGCCTCTTCTACTTTATACATATCGCCATAGGTAGGGTCCTCCGGGTACGAACCGCCTGCTGCCAAAAAACCCATAACTACACAATCCGCAATATCCCGCATTGTCAGCCCATCAACAAGAGTTTTGCCACGTTCACCCTGGTCTGTGTGCCACTGGCCATCATAAGGTCTATTCCTGTCCATTGTCTTACTCCTGTGTCGTTAATTGTAAAACCCGTTTAAGTTCAAGTGTGGTATATATAGTCATGCAACCCACCCCATCACCCCCGGGGTGGCATGCCTCTGTTGCCTGTGTGTGCATTCGTTTTCATTCATGGTCCCTGATACCCTTCCCTGCCTGTTCGTGTACTGGCGCGGCTGTGGTGCCCTCCTGTACTGTGCTGCTGTACATCCAAGCTGGTGTGGGCCGGGCCTCATACTCCTGGGTAGACAACCACTGGGTACTCCGTTCCTTGCCGGCGCCGTATCCCTTCAACCCGGACAAAGGTGATCGGCTGGGTTCCAGGAGGATGCTCGTGCGTGTTGCCTGTCGCGTCCAACAGATACCTTGTACCATCCAGCCTTTGATAGATGCACCTGTTGCGCGGGTCAGGTGCGTCGGTGGGGTCCAGTGGTTCGGGTCGGGTGTCAAAGGTATCATTGGAATATCTCACCGCTTGCCTACCGTAAACCGTGACATCGAGCGTGACATACCTTGGCTCAATCGTGACATCGGTCACGTTTTCCTCTATCACGGTGTCACGTTTTCGCTGCCTACTCTCTCTTTGTCGTTCTGCTGCTGTCTTGCTCATCCTGTCTCCTTGCTTAAACGGGGCTTAGTCATTGTCTCGGCTATATCCTTCAGGGTTTTACGCTCCTGCTCAGTCAAGTCCTCAGGCTGCTGCATGTCCCGTGTGTTGACGTTATCCGTGAAATCAGCCTCCGAACGGCCCAATAGCTCACTTGCACGAAGTTTATCAGCCCTGTTGGCGGCCGTGTCGTCCATCATTGCCGACCAAAAACCTTGCCGTTCTATGCGTGTCTTTACTTTTACGTTGCTCTCTTCGCTCACTTCCGCCTCTATCTCAGCAATAGCCGCAATAACATCCGGTCTCGCATATAATTTCATACCCTTTGATGTCCTTGCGTAACTCTTGGAATATCCCGCGCCTCTCAATCCCTTCTCTTTGACCTTTCCGCTTGCGATATATTCCCTGGCAAGAGCTTTTACCGTGTTTGGGTCGCTTATGCTTGGCATGGTTTCAGTTCTTTCAACGCTTCGTAAGCTATTTCTTCCATTGTATTGAACGAAGCTCCAGCCCTGCATGAACGACAAAGATCACCCATTAAATCATCATAGCAGGCGCATTCTTCGTCCGCGATTATATTAAGCTGGTCTCTTACTGTTAGTGGTTTATCTTTCATGCCCATCATTATACCTCACTTCCTACTCTGCGTCAAGAACATTTGTTCTTATTTTGCTGACTTGTATCCCTGATTCTGGCTTGTTATCCGTGTTTTCGTGTAAGTATCTTGCTTTTATTTGATATTCTTTCAAGTAGTTACTTGACCCGGCCGATATATTGGTATAATTTAAGTATGCGATACACGAACCTTTTACTTTTTTTGGAGAATGAGAATTATGAAAACTATCACACGGCAAGGCAAAAGTATTATCATCCACACTAACCGCCAGTCTTACATCCATTACCACCAAAAGGCCCGGGACAACGGCTGGATCACTGTTTGGACAGGTAATGGCATGATTTGTATGAGACGGGCAGGCAAAGATTTTATCCGCTCTGCTTTTAGCAACTAAACCACTATAACCTTTTTTGGAGATTGAGATTATGAAATCAGCAACATGGGAAAGAATGACCGCTGAAGAGCAACAGCAAGAAATTGAAATGTGTCGGCAGGCCGACCAGCTTGAAGCAGAAGAACGCAGGGCGGGCTATGGCTCGGATTATGACGACTAACCATCCTCACCGCTAATGGTTCCAGCCCTGTTCGATTCAGGGCAAGCGGTTTAATTTATTAACCTTTTTTGGAGAATTGAGACAATGGAACATACACCAAAGTTCTTAATGGCACATTTTGATGGCGACTACTTGGAACATGTTGCTTTTGTAGACACCGAAGAAGAAGCATCGCAGCTGACTTGCCTTGTAAGTCCCGGCGATCATTGGTCCCCGGTTTTAATCCCTATCGCAACTGCTGCTACTGCACCTGAATTGCTGGAAATATGTGAACGCGTGCATCTGTATCTGGTGATGTCGGATAACAAACGAGAGTCCTTGCTTGCGGACGAACTCGAAGCCGCTATCAACAAAGCCACAGCCTAAGCCCTCACCCGCGCCCGTGTAGCGCCGGGCAAGGGTAACGGCTTATATTAACTTTATTGAAAG
>SDBU01003878.1_pt1 | contig 18748 bp, 20 predicted proteins | sample 2277071 | NCBI WGS metagenome assembly SDBU01 (sample SAMN10397929, study PRJNA504765) | marine sediment metagenome | isolation source: marine sediment core GS08_GC12, 126 cmbsf | place: Arctic Ocean: Gakkel Ridge, Loki's castle | collected 2008 | reverse complement strand
CCAGGCTTGACAAATGAAGAGTATCGGGCACAACGTCTTGAGGTTGCCGCGACAGAGTTGCTAGAACATCAGCAGAAAACGAAGCACCGCAAAGGCAAGAAGAAAGCTCACAATCCGGGCAAACGGCGAAACAAAGACTGGCCCGGTAAGATACCTTATGAAGATTACAAGCACATGCAAAGCATAACCCAGGAGATCAGATCAGCGTGAAACGTTGCAAGTTATGTAGAGGCTATAACGCTCATCCAAGACTACCCAATTGTAAGGATTGTCGGAGTCTATTACGCAAGATACGTGCAAGTTTGCGAGAAATGGCGGCAAGACGATGAAAATCAAGCGGTCTACAATAGTGTTTGGGTACACTATATCGGGTTAATTCCCGGCCCTAACGCTTACCTTCCATGTAGGCGTTAGGGTTTAGAGTATTATGAAAATGAGATGGTGGATATACAATAAGGCTTTTCGGTTGTGTGGCAACTGTAAATTCTGGCCCAAATTAGGTCAATTTTTATGGTGACATGAGGAAAGCGAGGCTGCTCAACTTAGGAGATTATGGACATGAAACTCCAAAAGAAGCATCCACCGCACAAGCCCAAACCACCGAGGAAGTAAATGGCCAAGAAGGGTAAAAAGGCGAAGAAAAAAAAGCCGTGTTCTGACGGACGCAACGGTAAAGGTCAATTTGCCAAAGGCAATAAGGGCGGGACGGGCAGTAATCACAAGGCAACTGAGTTGGGGCGGGCTTTGAAGGCGGCATTTACCGCTGCGGTTACTGAGCAAGATATCAAGGATATAGTGCTGGGATTGACTAAGAAGGCCAAGGCAGGCGACGTATTGGCTGCTCGTGAGGTATTCGACCGACTGTGGGGCAAGTCGCCTCAAGCAATTACCGGCGAGGGTGGCGGAGCGATACAGTTTGGCGAAATCATCGTAAGGCTGGCATCAGGTAAGAAATCACCAGGCCCCAACGTTGAAGCGAGCACATAATGCCGAAGCTATTAGAATTCGATCTAACCGAACGCCAGACAGAGGCTTACGAGGCCCTGGATGACCCTGGTATTGTGGACGTTATGTATGGCGGGGCCAAGGGTGGTGGGAAGAGCCACTTGTTGTGTGCGTGGGTATTCGTGTGGTGCGTGGCGCTGGCCAACCTCTTCGATATGCAGCCGACAGATAAGCCTATTCATGTTGGCTGGATGGGCCGCAAGCAAGCCACTGACTTCACAGCGACCACTCTACAGACGTGGCAGCGTATTATCCCTCCGGATCGTTACGTACTCAAGGGAGCAAGCGAGAAGCACCCCAAACACATCCTTATTGAGGGCCGGATAGCAATGGACTTTGGTGGCTTGGATCGTATCGAGGATGTGAATAAGTTCAACTCTGCTGAGTACGCGATAATTGCCGTCGATCAAGCCGAAGAGACCAGCAAGGACGACATTTCAGTCTTGCGGGCTTCGAGACGATTAACGATTGAGGGTAGGCCCTTGGCGTACAAGGGTTTATTCACTGCTAATCCTGCACGGTGTTGGCTCCAGCCGGATTTCATCTTAAATCCCGGCACGCGGCGCAAGTTTATTCAAGCCTTGCCGGCGGACAATCCGTACTTGCCGGCGGACTACATTCAGACATTGAAAGATTCCTTCGGGCACCGGCCGGAACTCCTGGAGGCCTATCTTCACGGTAACTGGGACAGCTTCGATACAGACAATCAGTGCATTAAGGGTATATGGGTGCGGCAGGCAATGAGTAAGCGGGCCGAGGCCAGAAAGTATCCTCGTAAGGTTATCACATGCGACCCTGCGAGATTTGGTGACGACGAGACGGTGATTTACTACATGGAAGAGGGCGCGATCAAGGACGAAGCAATCTACGGCGAGAAGGACACGATGCACACCGCCGGTCACTTGGCGGTATGGGCCAGGAAATATGATGCCGAGGTTGTGGTGGATGAGATTGGTATTGGTGCTGGTATTGTTGATAGGCTCAATGAGATGCGGATTAAGGTCATTGGAATCAATTCAGCAGCCAAGGCGGGTAATACGGAGCATTGGTACAATGTTCGCGCCCAGATGTGGGACGAAGTTGGTAAGATGTTCTCTGACGGCCAGGTGGCACTTGGTAGCGACGATCAGCAGTTGATGACAGAGCTATGCGTGCCGTGTTATACGTTCCGCAACGGTCGAATGTTGATCGAGAATAAGGATGAAATCAAGAAGCGTTTAGGCTCAAGTCCCAACAGGGCTGATGCTTATGTGATGGGGTTATGGCAGACTCAGAGCATAATGCCGACATTCCAGCGAGGAGAGGTTTATCAAGACGAATACGACGGTGAGGGTAAGGCATACAATCCATTTGCAGGCATGGTGAGGGCTTAATCATGGCGATATTTGGTAAGAAGAAGACGATATTCGGTATTCCCATCGGCCCGACCGACGAGGCGAAGGCTGAGCGGAGCGCCGAGAGGCAGGCAGAGGCGGGTGTAGCTGAGGGAATAGCAACAGGCCCGCGGGCTTCGGCGGCTTCGCGTGGGGCTTTATTAGATACGGCCAGGCAGAGGAGTGCAGAGAAGTTAAAGAAGAGACGTGGTGGCGCATCAGCCGCAACAATAGGTTTTAGTTTAGGCACCGCCAATATAGGCCGGGCCACTTTGGGAGCATAGACATGGACGAGAAAGACATCAAGTGTGGATACAGTACGATCGTGAAGATCAACAGAGAACTGGAAGAGTTGAAGGGTAAGGTGGCAAAGCTGGAGTCCGGCGAGGTCGATGCTGCCGCTGACCTTAAAACCCTCACGGTCTCCCAACTCAGGGAGATGGCTGACGTTATGAGTGTCGATTTGGGCGCCTATACCCTCAAGGCCGATATCATCGATGCAATCGAGGCCGCACAGGCTGAATAATGGTAGAAACTGCTTGGGAACAAAAGACATTAGTCCAGAAGATGCTCGAACGCCAGAAGCAGGGTGAGAACGTTCGAGAGCCTTACGACGATAGGTTCGCCGACATTGTGGACTACGTACAGCCAGGATTAACCTCGTGGCTTGACGAGGACAGCGAAGGTACGTTCCGAGGTGAGAAGATATTCGAGGGCACACCTCCGTGGGCTTTACGGACAATGACTAACGGCTGGTTGGGGAATCTGGTCAATGAGGGTCTGACATGGTTCAAGTACAAGTTCTCCGATCCAGTGTTGAAGGACGACGACGCGGTCAATAAGCACCTTCAGAACCGCGAGGAACACATGGTATCCGTGTACCAGCGGAGCGAGCTATACGCAGCGTTGAATCCATACACCCGAGCAGCTTTTAGTGTGGGCTCACCTGTTATCATACCGTTCTTCTCGCGTAAGGAGAATCGGATCAAGTTTGAAGTCCCACACCCCAAGGAGAACTTCCACTTAGCCCACCAGGGCTACCACAGGAAGTTCAAGAAGACTGCCTTGGATGCAGTCCTTGAATTCATGGACGGTAAGGTGCCGGAAACGGAGGATGATACGAAGCTACCTCTTTCGCCCGCGTTGATTCAAGACTTTAGAACTGGTAATCACAACAACAAGCATGAGTTTATCAGGGCCATTTACCAGAAGGACGACCCTATTCTCGAAGGTCAACCCTCAAAGTTCAAGAACAAGCCGTGGATGGAGTTTTATGTTGAGGCCAACAGTGCCGACGACAACCGAGAGCCCGTGAAGGTGCAAGGGTACTTCACAAAGCCTCACATCCGCTGGGATTACGAGATAAACACCGACGAGTTGTACGCCCGTACTCCTGCGTGGAATTGTATGATGGACATAAGATCCGGGCAGGTACTGGCCAGGCAGAAGATGGAACGCGGCGAACTCGAACTCAACCCGCACATGTGGGTGCAGAGAAAGTACAGACCATTCCACCACCGGCCGGGCGGTCGGACGTACTACGATAAGGCCGATGAGGTAGAGAACATCCCAACTCCCATTCACCATCAAGGTAGCTACGCTATCGCAGAGAACGAAACGGAGATCCGCAAGGAGAGTATCGAGCGGTGGTTCGCGGTGCCGTTATTCAGTCAGTTGAGTCGTATGGCCAGTGGTGGTAAGGCCGGATTCCCAACAGCTACTCACGTAATCCACTTGAACGCCGAACAGGCAGTCTTACTAAGTCCGGCGATAGGGCGGTTCACGAACGTCATCAGGCAGATCGACAACCGCTGCCAGGACATCGAAAGACGTAGGGGTGCGAGTCCGATGCGTCCGGAGGACATGCCCGATCTCCTTCATGAGTTCATGGCATTCAAGAAAGAGCAGGAGGGCGCTACCAGTCTACCGTTGGACATGGACTTTCTCGGTGAACTCGCTCAGATGCAGCAGCGTGGTATCACGTTGGGTAAGACCGAAGCTGGATTGGCTATTGTGAAGGCGTATATGGAAGTTGACCCATTATTGGTTCATAAGATCAAACCCAGCGTAGCGTTAGAGAAGGACCTGGAGCAGATCGGCTATCCCCAAGATGCTATTGTGCCGGAGAATGAATACCAAGAGACGTTGGTGGGCATCGCTGAATCAGAGGCCGAGCAGAGACAACTGCAAGCCGCCAGCGCCCAAGCTGACATGGTGCCGAAACTCAGTGGTGCGGTAGACCCGGATTCACCTATGGCGGCTGGATTAGAGCAGGGGGCGGCATGAGCTTAACAATGAGAGAAGTACGCGGCGAACAAGACCTAAAAACATTGCAGGAGTGCAAGAGACTCTGGCAGGTAGTAAAATGTATTCATGCGGACCCGGACCGTAAACGTGCAGTCGAAGAAGCTGCTTGCAGTCAGGGAATATTAGTACCAACAGGTTTTAAGAGGAACTGAAATGAAGAAGGCATTTGTAGTATTCATTGTAATCGCTACAGTTGGCACATTTACTATCGCCCAGCCGTTGGCGCAGAGCGTGAAGAAGTACTGGCAGGACGTTATCCTCAAGCCGAACCAGGGATGGATTGCATCCTATGGCTACAACGGCGAGTCTGTACTGGCTTACAACGTCCGATCCCTTCTGGCGCGGCAACAGGTCACAATGCGAGAGGTTGCGACTCTGAAGGCACAAGTCGAAGCCCTGATGACCCCCGTGGATGTGAACGAACCGAATGGAGTGGATTGATGGGCTGTAGAAAATGCCAGACCGATCCGGGCAGGAAGCAGTTGCGAGAGGCCGATGGTCTTTGCCAGGAATGCGCCGCCGCCGAGCATGAGGACCGCAGGGTTGTCCAGGACCTGGTCAACAGCTTCTCGGGCAGGGGCAAGCCGGGGTTTGTCAGATTGATGGAGTTGGGCAACTTCCTATCACCGATGAAGGACGAAGCGGCGGTGAACTGGCACAATAATATTTGCATGGTGATCGAAACTATGATAACACCTGATATGCACGGTGAATTACTGAGCCGGATGGCTGATGTGATCTTGGATATTGCGGGGACGCAGGTAGAATGAAATGTCACCTATACGAAAAGCTGATAGAATCATGCGGTGAGAACCAAAGGTACATTGCGTTCTTCGTGATCCACATGAGCAAGATTCGCTTCTGGGAGTTGGAAGACGGCAGGATAGGCTTTGACGTATTGGGTGTGAAGAAGGCACGAAACAACAGAACAAGAGGAGTGAGCATTAAAACATGTCTACCACAGTTGACAGCCCGGTGAACAGGCCGCCGAAGTCGAAGTCGGACGAACAGTACACAATCACCGACAGACAGGTGGAGTTCTTGAAGGCCCAGGGATGGCGCTATATACGAGCTACTGAGGTCATTGAGGTGACGAAGCTGTATATGGAGAAACGAAGCAAGGATGAAAGCCGTTGGGTGCCGATTAGCGGTTTAGGGACGCCGCAGGCAAGACCAGGCAAGGAAACGAAGTTGACACACGGAACTATTTTTGATTTAGAGGAACTGTAATGGATGACGTAACAACCCAAGATGCAACAAGTTCGGATACATCATTAACCGGCGATGTTCATTGGTCTGAGTCCCACGAGGACATCACGAGCAATACTGACGTCTCAGAGTTCGCCAAGAGATACGATTCACCCGGCGCAATGGCCAAGGCTGGCTATGAGGCCCGGTCGAAGCTCGGTAGTAGCTTCCGGCTCCCTGACGACCTCAAGACTCTCAGCGAGGACCAGAAGGGTGAACTCAGTAGTCGGATGAAGACCTTGAAGACCGTCCCGGAGAACGCAGAGGGTTATGAGATTGCCCGCCCAGACATGCCTGATGGGTTGGAATATGACGAGAAACTTGAATCGAGCGTTCGAGAGTTCGCCCATCAGAGAGGCATGGAGGGTAAGGAAGTTCAGGACATAATGGACTTCTTGAATGCTGGGACCGTGGCCGCTCATACCAGGCTGACTCAAGGCCAGGCCAAGGCTTCAAGTGAATCCGAGCGAGACTACAAAGCTTTGTGTGGCGCAGACTATAAGGCCAAAATGCAGGGTATCAGCAACCTCTTGAGCCAGGCCACGGACGCGATAGGCTTGAGGTACACCGACGACAAGGGCGATTCCAGGAGCAAGTTGAACGATTGTCTGGACGCTATCCAAGTCGGTAAGGGCGACGATGCGACAATAAAGATCAGTCAGATCGGTAACAAGGTGCCGGTCATGCAGTTGTTATCTTGGATACACGAGACGTTCCTCCAGGAAGGCGAACCGATAACAGGCGGCGAGCAAGGTGGAGGTGGAAGTGATTTCTTCGATTACAAGACGGAAGATAAAGGATAAATAGCGACCCCGAAAAGGGATACCCGCTTAATATAGCAAGCACAGACACCTTCTCGTCGGACCCTGTGCTAATTCAAATAGACGAGGAAAGGCCCTCGGACGCCGAGACACCTCTTTCCGATTAAACGCAAATGTATTTTAATCAGGAGAGACAGCAATGTCCGAATTTAATATCAATTCACAATTCACACTCTTGGAGCGTGCGAAGGTCACGGTTGACGGTAAGCGCGTCGGCAAGATCATCGACGTGCTCGACAAGTTCGGGGTCGAGGAGTTCATGAAGGACGTACCGTTCTTCGCCGCTAACCAGGGACTGAAGCATCGCATCGTCAGGACTACCTCACGGCCCACCAGCACCCGGCGTCGGTTCTATCAGGGTGTTGCGTCCACTCAGGATACCACTCAAGTCATCTTTGAGCCGGTGATCCTGTACGAGCAAATATCTTCGACGGACGAGGATGAATACGACACTATCGAGAACGGCAATAGCCTTCGCGCCAAGAAGGACAAGGTGAAGGTCAAGGCCATTATGGACGACTTTGTCTACGGCTTCTTCAATGATGCCAGGACGAGCGGTTCACAGTACATCAATGGCATGGCATCAAGGTTAAACTCGTTGAGTTATCCGGGCTTTACTACGACCAGTTTGCCTTATGTCTGGGATAACGGCGGCACGAGTTCAAATCTGGCCAGCATCTACCTTGTCGAGTACGGCGAAGACGCCTGCCACGGGATTTTCCCGAGCGGATCTGCTGTTAGAGGCTCGATCATGGGGATCATCGCCAGGAACAAAGGTAAGATCCAGATTGCCGATACCGATGACTCCACTGCACTGTATTGGGCTTACGTGAGTCAGTTCAAGTTCTGGTGGGGTTTGGCAATCAACAACGACTGGAAGATTGCCAGGATCGCCAACATTGACATTGACGAGACTTCGTCCAAGGCCCTCAATGAAAATCTGATCATCAAGGCTCTTGAACATGGCAAGTTCAACACGGCCGCGACCCGAATGTATGTCAATCCGTATCTGAAGGTTCAGATAAATATCAAGGCCAAGGACAAGAACAACGTCCAGTGGGATATGCAGAATATTTTCGGTCGAGATATCCCGACGTTCTGGGGCGTTCCGGTGCGTAAGCTGGACGAGACAATTCTGCCCGGTTCGGAGTCCCAGATAACGTAATAAGTGAATCACACTCAAATTAGGAGTATAGAACAATGGAAGACAAATTTGTTTTTGCCGATGGCCAGGCGTTGTCCACGCTCAATAGTACGGGTGTTGTTTCAACGAATATCTGGGATATCGAAGAGGACGCCCACGTTGATGGGCAAGTGTTCGGCTGGATGAATGTTCTGATTCTATCAACCACTAATACGGGTGGTGATTCAGGACTATTGTTCGAGTTTAGAAGCTCGGACAATACCAATATGTCAACCACGGAACTGTACCTGGGGATTATACAAATTGCCCAGTCCGAGATTGTCGCCGGTCGCCACTTCAGTATCGGGGTCAAAAAGTCACAGTTGAAGAAGTATGTGAGTGGATGGTTCAGGGCTGTCAGTCAGTCTCTGGACAACGCTACTGGTATAGACTGCTGGTTCAGCGTCATGCCGGAAGAGTTCCCGGTGAATCAACTGAAGAACACGACAGCCGGAGCAGCGTAAACGAAACTCTGATTTAGGAGAAAGTACCATGAAGTACAGAAGTTTTATCTTGATGGCGATTGTCGCGGTCCTCCTGGGCCAGACGGCGTTCGCCCAGTTTCCCGACGACATTACTACAAACAGAAGTTACTTGTGGTCATTGGGGGCGTTCGATCCGGGCCTGAAATGGGCTCGAAGTATTAACAGTCAAGTGGCGGGCAATATCGGTACCGGCAAGATTTGGTACGTCGATAGCGGCGTGGCGAACGCCGGTGGCGGTGTCAGTTGGACAGAGGCTTACGCCACGGTCGATGAGGCCATAAACAGATCAAGTGCCGACGGCGGAGCGAGTAGAGGCGATGTTATTCGCGTGGCCCAAGGCCATACGGAAAGCGGTATCGTTGCAGGCTTGTTCGATGCCGATGTCGCTGGTATAACGATTGAAGGTATTGGTTCCGGGGCTTTGATGCCAACGTTTACATCCGCTCATGCCGATACTACCATAGTGGTCGGGGCCGCAAATGTCACGTTCAAGAATCTGCGTTTTGTTGCGGGCATAACGTCGGTCACAATGGGCATTAGTATCGAGGCCGCTGGTGACAACTTCACTATGATCGGTTGTCTGTTCCCCAAGCCCACGACGAATAGTTGGGAGTTCCTCGATAGTATTGATGTGGCCGATGGTGCGAACGACATTCGTATTATCGGTTGCGAGGCTTACAACGACGAAGCTGGCGCAGCACCTGCGCATTTTATCGACGCCGGTAACGGTACGGCGGGTCCGGTGAGGCTTCAAGTTGTGGGTTGTATCATCAAAGGCGATTTCTCGGTGTCGGCAATTTGGTCCGACGAGCCTTGTGACGAGGCGTACATTGCTTACAACACGATTACGAACCATACCAGCGGTCAGCATTGCATCGAATTCACAGATGCGGGAACCGGGACTATTGCTTTCAATAGTCTGTTTACTGACGCTGAAGGAACAACGCTCGACCCTGGTTCGCTGTCGTGCTATGAGAATTACGTGACTACGGCAGTGGACGTCAGCGGCATGATCGTTCCCGTCCATGATACTGGAACCACTCAGTTGAATGCCACGACGATTGCAGCAATTTCATCCGGTGTGACGGGGTTGGGTTTCAGGGGTACTACTACAAACAATGCGGTCACGACCACTGTTATTTCAGCGGACTTGCTCGGCTTCGGTAACGATTATTTCAATACCGGATGGTCGATTATCTGCATCTTGGACGCTGACGGAGTCGGGACTGCCCCTGAAGGTGAGGTTCGAGACATTACGGATTACGTCTCTTCAACCGGGACCTTCACCGTAGCGGCTTTTACCGCCGCCCTTACGACCAGCGACGAGATTTACGTCAGGCGCAGAGAAGAGTTGGGAGTTGATTTCCCGACTATTCTCGAATCGTCCAATACCGTGTGGTATCTTGATGACGGTGGCTCTAATGGTGATGCCCGGTCATGGCAGACCGCCGCGACAACTCTTGTTACCGTCGAGGCGCTGATGTCTGCTGGTGATACTTGTTACATAGGCAAGGGTCATACCGAGAGCATCAACACTGGCGGGGATCTGTTGAATGTGGCCAACACAAGTTTTATCGGTATAGGCTCAGGCAACGACAAGCCTTTGTTTACGTGTGACGTAGACAGCGACGAGATCACCCTTAGCGCCGCTGGTGTTGTTCTCAAGAATGTACGGATCAGGCCCGACGTTACAGCGGCCACTTCCGGTATCAGGGTCGAATCCACGGCAATTGGTTGCGTGATCGAAGATGTTGATATCGTAGACGGTGAAGCTGCTGGAACGGATGAGTTCACCGATGCCATTTCGGTCGATACACTCGCCGCCGATCTGACCGTTCGTAACTGTACGTTTTACAATACCGGCGCTCCCGGTACGTTCATCAACCTGGATGAGGCGACAATTGCCAACACCACGATTACGGACTGTACGTTCTTCGGGGCCTGCACGGAAGCTCCTATCTGGGGTGCGGCTGCGGTGCCGACGAACTTGTTCATTGCCGATAACACGATCAACAACACGTCTTCGGGCAATCTCTGCATCGAGTTCACCGGAAACGCGACCGGGCAGATCAGGGATAACGCAATGAGTGGCAACACTTACGGTGCGATCATGGACCCCGGTCTGTGCAAGCTCTCGGGTAATACGCAAAATCTCGGTGCTGATACCGGAGCGGAAGACATCCCCCTGGTAGCTGGTAAAACCTACGCGAGAAAGATGCTTCTGGGCGATACTAACGCCACCCAGAACCTCTTCTCTGTAACGGGTAGTCCGATCATTATCACGAGTTTCTTAGGCAAGTCTACCGTGGCGGTGGGCGGTGCTACAGTGATGAAGATCAACGTAGACGCCGACGATACTTGGGACTACGACATCAGTACGAGTGTCGATATAGACACTGTCGATCCTGGTGGACTGTTGACCTTCACCGGCGCCGCAGGTGAGAGTGTTCTTGCAATCCAACCTGTAGGCGGATCTGGATCAATGGGCGTATCTGTTCAGTGGTGGGTCGAAGAGGGAATGCTCATATCCACATTAGACTCAGGCGGGTCCACTGGTAATATCGAATGGTATATGATTTTCAGTCCGGTAGAAAACGGATGTGAAGTCATTCCTCAAGCAGGTAATTAAGAGTTCCTCCTTCAAGTCAGTCCCTGGAAACGGGGGCTGGCCTGGAGGTTTAACAGGGAGATATCATGGCGATTACAGCCGCAGCAATCACAATATCGGCGCAGCGCACAGAAGAAGTGCCCCAAGGCGGTACTCAGTGGCATATTAACTTCACGTCCGGGGATGTATCCGGCCAAGAGGAACTCCGGGCTACGCCAGGTGCTGCGAAAACGCTCATTCTCGAAGAGTTCTTGATTATGTCAGACGACGCCGACGCCCATCCGTTCCTGGAAGATGCCAGTTCGACCATATTCGGACCCATTCCCACGACGGTAGAGGGTCCGGTTGTTCATGTGGTGTTGGAGCATGGTATTGTCTTGACAGAGAATCAGGCTCTGAATATCAACGCAACAGCGGCCGGTACGGTTGCAGGGTTCGTTCGCGGGCGCACCGTCAATAGTTAGGAGTCGTCATGGCAAACGAAATCCGAACGGTATTCACTACCGGCCAAAACATATACGGATGCGTCTTCCAGAAGGACGATAAGACGGTCTGGTATCCCGCCGGCGAGGTCTTTGAAACGTGGGGCACGTCGGCCCGGACTGCGGACGATTACAACGCCATAACACTCGCAGAGGCAGCGGCGGGGTCTGGTTACTACGCAGGCGACTTCCCGACCCTTATTACGGTAGCTGACAGATATGACGTTCAGCTTCGTCGCAGATCGGGTGCTACACCAGCCGATAGCGATCGGCCCGTGGGGGTAGTGGACTACAATTGGAGCGGTTCGGCTGAAGTGGTAGACGAGGTCGTGCCCGTGACCGTTACCGCCTTGTGCAATTACGCACTTTCAAAGGTTGGCGGTGGTGACGAAGAGGCTGGCAGTTACCGGATAAGTAGCATAAACGACGGCACTGACACTGCTAATTTGTGTAGGTCGTTACAGCCGGTGATCCGTAAGGAAGTTTTAGTGAGGGCTGATTGGAACGAGGCAACAAAGTTCGAGGATTTAGGTGCGGAGGTCTCCGGTATCGAGAAGGCTGATTGGGAGTTTGCTTTCAATTTGCCCAGTGATTACCTGGGCAGGGCGAAGCAGATTGACGAACTGTACGAACGATCCACACGCCCTCAGTTCCGATTCCAATATGATAAGCGCATTGTTCAGGGAAGGCTATGGACGAATCACTATTCGAATGAGGATAGAGACTCTGCTTATATCAGTTACACATTCAATCTGATCGACCCCAGTAAATTCAGTGCGGGTTTCTATGAGGCACATGCAGTTAAGCTTGCCGCTGAGATATCCACTCCATTACTCGCAGATAACGGCGCGAGGCGATTCAGATTATTGCAGGAATACGAAGATTTAGTTCTACCAGTGGCTATAGGAAACGCAGCCATGCAGGACGGCGACGATGAAGATCAAGGCGAATATCAGGCTGTTACTATTAGGACTCGTTAGATATGAAGGATAATGTTTCTATGAGCATTAACAGGGAAAATCATAGCAAAACTAATGGCATACTCAATGAAGTATGTTCGATTAAGAAGTCTTTCGGCGATAGTAGTATCTTTGAAGAAAAAGTATCGCGTAATGTCTACTTCGCCAACCTCGCCAAGGTATTGCTTGAACACGAAAGGCTCTATGTCATAGTCCTTGCGATACTGATGCAATACATTCGAGAGGCGGTTCAGGTTGACGGATGCACGATACAGTTCGGGTTCGCGGACGCTATTGATCGCATCTATGTCTATTCTTGTATCCCAATAGAGAGAATCGGGACAGGAGGACAATGTTGCGTCTTCTAAAATAATGGATTCGCAGATGGGTTGTAACATAGTTTCAGTAGTCATAACGGCAATGATAAAACAATGAATATGCAAAAGCAAGTATTTATTCTTACTGTTTTTTTAGCGTCTTTGGCCTTCGGACAGATTACACCGAAGTTCGAGTCGTTCAATAGTGGTGAATTATCCCCGATGATGCTCAGAAGGTCCGGGTTTGCGAAATACCAGAACGGGGCCAAAGAGTTAGAGAACATGTTGATTCTGTCCCAAGGCCCCACAATGAGGCGGCCGGGCACGAAGTATATAGCCGAAGTCAAGACGAGCGCCGACGAAGCACATCTGATCCCATTTGAATTCTCCAAGAGTGACGCTTATGTTTTAGAGTTTGGGGACTTGTATTTCAGAGTCTATCGTAACGGCGGGGTTGTTCTGGACGGCGCAAGTCCCGACGAAACAGTGACGGTATTTTCAGACCATCAATTATCCGACCTACAAAACGTCCAGCGTGGTAACGTAATGTACATCGTGGACGCCAACCATCCTCCGCAAAAGGTGACGCGGGCCGATCATGACGATTGGACGATTGCTGACGTTGACTTTCAAACAGGTCCGTTTCTCGCAGAGAATGAAACTACTACTTTCACTATCGCCTCTTCGGGTACGACGGGGACGGTAACTCTAACGGCTTCGGGCGGGACTCCCTTCAATGACCCATGCCACGTTGGTTCCTTGTGGAGGATCAATCATAGGGTAGTGTCTGCGTCGTTTAGCGGCTCGTTTGCCGGGGACGGGTCTTCTACTACATTACCCGTCGGAGGGGCTTGGGATGCGTCCACTAAAGGAACCTGGACTGGTACTGTCACCGTAGAACGTAGCGATGACGCGGGTTCGACTTGGGAGCAAGCTTCGGGAGCTTCAGTTTCATCGGTCAATGATGACAATATGGATCATTCAGCCACCGAAACAGAGCCGGGTATTATTTATAGAATGACAATGAGCAATCACAGTAGCGGTACGGCTACTTACAATTTCTCGGCGCAGGAATACATTCATATTGGAATAGTAAAGATAACCGCCGTCGCAAGTTCTACGTCGGCAACTGCGACCGTACTCACGGATCTGGCCAGTACGGATGCTACGTTTAGATGGTCGGAAGGCTCATGGAGTGACTTTAGAGGCTGGCCCCAGACTATAGAGACTTATGAGCAGCGAATGTTTTACGGCGGCTCTGAAAGTTACCCTCAAACAGTATGGGCAACAAAGACAGCTTCCGGTGCGGATGACGATTACGAGAACATGCTCGAAGGGGTAGACGATGACGATGCCCTGATTTACATCTTACCCGGCCAGAATCCGATTCAGTGGATGAACGCACAGACATATCTCCTGGTGGGGACTCTGTCTGGTGTTGGTCGATGGGGTAGCAGTGACGACGCCACGGCTATAACACCCACCCAGCCGACATCTTTCAGGTTACAAGCCCAGCATGGAGCAAAGTTCCTGCAAGCTGTCTTGGTTGGTGACGCAGTTCTTTATGTGGAGCGGGGTGGCGACAGGGTTAGAGAGTTCGTCTACACCCTTGAGAGGGATAGATTCATCGCACCCGACTTGACTGTTCTGAGTGAACATATAACGGGTGACGGGATAATTGACATCGCATACCAGAGCAGGCCCGACTCAGTACTATGGTGTGTCTTGGCCGATGGTGACATAGCTACTCTAACCTACCAGAGAGAGCAGGAAGTAGTTGGATGGACTCGCCATACAACGGGCGGTTCTTACGAATCTATTACTGTCATACCCGGTGTGGACGAGGACGAGGTTTGGGTTGTTGTAAACCGGACTGTTAATAGTTCTACTGTTCGGTACGTAGAGCAATTCCAGCCGGTAGACTGGGGTGACGATCAAGCCGATATGTTCTTTGTGGACTCAGGCTTGACGTTCGACGGAGGGGACGCCGTCAACATAACCGCTGCAACCAAAGCCGATCCCATAGTTGTGACTGTTGACGTCTACCCTACGGACGGTGCCGGTGATAACTTGGCAGATGGGGATCAGATTAAGATTGTAGACGTATTGGGTATGACCGAACTCAACGACAATATCTATACGATCAGTAATCCCAACGTCGGCAATAAGACAATGGAACTACGAGACAGCACCGACGTGGTTGATATTAACTCTGTTGATTTTACGACGTGGACGAGCGCAGGTACGGTTCAAAGATTCGAGCGAGACTTTACGAACTTGACACATCTTGCCTTGGAGACTGTGAGTACATTGGGTGATGGTCAGTCTCTCGGCCAAGAAACGGTCAATGTGAGTGGCGAGTTCTCGATGGATGTATGGGCGAACAAGTTACTTGCGGGGCTTCCCTATACGAGCCAGGTCGAAACAATGCCCATAGTCTTACAAGGTGACTTCGGGACAACGTCTAGTAAGAAGGCGAGGATTGTTTCAATAGCAGTGGACTTTTTCGATTCATTGGGAGTGAGATTCGGGTCGAGTGCCGATAACGCGGATGATATAGTCTTTGCCAGTACCGACGACGATGTTGATAATCCTCCAGCTCTCTTTACCGGATGGAAGATCATGCCATTTTTACGAGGTTTCAGTAGGGACATAACAGTGTACCTGGAGCAGTCGGAACCTCTCCCTATGCTGATAAGGGCCATTGTTCCTAAAGTGGAGATTGTCGAACGATGAATTTCTTCTTTATCGCAGCGATTGCAGGTAGCCTCTTCAGCGGTCTCAATACCGTTAAGGCCGGTAAGTTGGCGAAGAAGTTGCACAATCGAAACGCTTTGATTCTCGAACAAAGAGCAGTTCGCTCTCGCAAGATCGCCAGAGAGAAGGCCCGCCAAAGGCGCACAGAGGGTAGTCGATTGAGGGCCAGGCAAGTAGTCCTCTATGCCAAGAGCGGACTGGCAGGGGCTGGTAGGGGCACCAGGCGTCTCGTGGGCGACGAGACTACCAGGAGGATCGAGCGGCAAGCGGGAATTCTCCAAGAGAGAGGGGCATTTGAATTCGATCTACTCACTGAGCAGGCCAGGCAGGAACGGAAGTTCGGCAGGGACGCACTAAGGACTTCCAAGCGACAAGCATTTGCGAGTCTTGCAACCGGATTAGGGGGTGCGGGAATGGACTTCTACAGATTCAGAGAGAGCAGGCCGAAAGAAGATGGTTTTACTAACCCACAAGCTGTATTTGGGGCACCTAACTAATGGCTGAAATTCCCATACCGTCTGGAATACCCGATAGGGCAGCAATCAGACAGCCCCTGACTCAACCGGCGGCTCGCACGGCACCTTTGCGCGCTACGGCGAATATGTTCCAAGCTCTATCCAAGCAGGGATTGGGATGGTTCAATCTCATTAAAACAAACGAGGCCAACAATCAAATATCAGAGGCCAAGGCGGTTACTATCAAGACCGGTTCTGATTACAACCAATGGGTGAGGGAGAACCCCGGCACGCCTGATACTGATTTGTCTGAGTTCAATCGTAGACTGGAAGTCCTCAGGAAAAGCACAGATGCTATTCTGACAAACCAAGCCGGTAAGGACTCCTACAATAATTGGTTCACACAAAGACAGGCGGTACTGGCCGACTCTGCAATGGAGAATGCCTTTAACTTGAATCGTGAGAACGAGCATGAGAAATTCAGCCTCAACTTAACTCAGTTGCTGAGGGAGCCGGTTGGTGAGTTGGACGATAAGGCGTTCGACGCTCATTTAAGCGATATCGACAATCTCTACGAGAAGGCATTCGAGTCTGGTGTATTGAGCCCCGCCGAAGAGGAAGTCTTGGACGATAGTATCGTCGCTGCCAAAACCGAGCAGTGGATGGACAGGGAAGAAGCCAAGCTGTCTCAGTTGTCCGACGAGGAGTTCGACCGTCAGATAAAGACCATGCCGGAGGGTCTGAAAGAGTTCGCCGACGAAGAGAATCTCGATCTGAGAAAGGAATGGAACAAGCGAGCCCGCGCGGCGAAGAGTCAGAGGGAATGGGAGCGGACACTTGGCGAGCAGGGTGCGAGCAATGCACTCTTCCAATCCGCAAAGGGTGCTGGATCTGAATTAGAAGGACGGACACTACTGAATGAAGCCGATGTTAAGAAGAGTGTTCGCACAGATGCAACTGCGAGATTTAATGAGTTCCACAAACTCCGAAGATTAGAGAATGCTAAAACTCTCAACGAATCACTCGCTCCTGGGGCTACGATTCAGAGTGTTAGCGACGCAATAGTGGCTCTGGACGATAATCCGAACCTCGAACCTGATGAAAGACTCTCTCAGTTCAATCAGTTGAACGCCCGCCGGCAGGAGATTGACGAGGGCGTGAATGTCTTCACGCGGAGTTCGGTTAAGTCCGCTCTTCATAATGAAGCATTAGCACTTGCGCGGGCATCCGAAGAGGATAGAGAGATATTTAAGGCCAGCATAAACATGATGGCGAGCAATGTCGATGAGGATGGCAAAACGAAGGTGCGAGAAATTGGGTCCAGTACGCGAGACTCAGTAGTTGACACCCTCAATACAGAGTACAAGAAGCTTGAGAACGTTGCAATCAGTGACGCAATCTCGTCAGGTTCTCAGATAGTCCAGGACGCCTTTGGAGGTTTTGCGGGTTTGGTAGAATTACGGCAAGCCTTACAAAGTAATGATGAGTTGACTGATGAGGAAATTGATGAACGTATTCTGAATATAGAGAAAAAGAACGAACTCCAAGGCGACCTGTACGACAGGTACATCCAGGACATCAGGACTTTGGGCAGGGATGAAGACCTTGACCCCAAAACGTTTGCGGCTCGCGCAAGAGTTCTTGAATCCCATTACCGACGACTCGCTCGCCGGGGTGTGGACGCAATGGAAGCGGAGCGGACTTTGTTCGAGGCCGGGATAACCAAAAAGGAAGACGTAGATTTCGGGATGGAACTTGCGAACGAGGGCGTACCGTTGGATCAGATAATATCCAGGGTGCAGGAGACTCCCGAGCAAATACGAGAGCGAGTGGAAGCAGTACTATCAAGACCCACAAAGCCGACGCGAGGTGAGATATTGCGGGATATAGGACGCTTCGTGACTGGTAGGGGAGTGATCGAGAAGCCAGTGCGCAAAGGCCCGATCCCTACCCCTGATTTCAAGTTTACATCTCCAGGAAAGCCGGAACAGGTCTTCGATGAGAATGGTGAGGAGATAGGGTTGCGCCTAGCGGACGGTTCGGTATTCAAAGTAGGCTCGCGCATCACCCGCAGCGGTAAGGTCTTCGAGTACGTTGGTAATGATGAATGGAAAGAGATTAAATGACCGTAAGCACCAAAGAGCTGTTCGCCGAGGAAGAGACTGTAAGCTCTGAGCAGTTGTTCGCTGCGCCCACGCCTGCGCCATCCTTCTCGATACCGGACGAGCCGGTGAATGTCGATGTCATTGTGGATAACTCAAACAAGAACTGGGATATCTCGCAATCGTTGGAGATGCACCCGAATACCACAGAGCGATGGTTGAATATCCTGGGAACTCCGACTACATTGGGTGTACCCTTACCAGAGCCGATCAAGCCTAAAGCTCCTGTCGATCAACCAGAAGCAGAACCAACCTTCTCGGGACAACTCGTCGGCGGTACAATCGAAACAGCGAAGCATCTTGCCGACCTGCCGCGCCGGACACTAATGATGATCGGTCAGTTGGAAACCCGGCCATTCCCCGTAGGCGAAGCATTACCGGGATTGACTCCCGAGCAGATTAGGAACGAACCACTCTATCGAGCGGCGGCGGTAATATCCGAAAGAGCGTCCGTCGGGGCGGACTTTTTACTTAACGCACATCCTGAATGGAAAAGTAATCCACCGGAGAGCTTCAAAGACCTGATAACGAGTCCGAAGAAACTCGTGCAATCGGTATTACGGGCCATGCCGTTGCTCGCCGGGGC
>SDBU01003877.1_pt1 | contig 18749 bp, 13 predicted proteins | sample 2277071 | NCBI WGS metagenome assembly SDBU01 (sample SAMN10397929, study PRJNA504765) | marine sediment metagenome | isolation source: marine sediment core GS08_GC12, 126 cmbsf | place: Arctic Ocean: Gakkel Ridge, Loki's castle | collected 2008 | reverse complement strand
GGTCAATGCTCTCTGCCACAGCCGCATTATATCCAGGTGGGATATGAACTTTACTTCCTCTCCACGGCAGAACCTAAGACGCAGGCGGAGCATGGTTCTCCTTCTTCTCACTCTTTTCTTTGGTCAATAGAATTTCTTCGATTTTCATCCCCCGCATTTTGGTTATCACCAGCTTCAACCCTTTATATCTTACCTGCTCGCCTGTTCTGGGTATATGCCCTAAAAGGTCAAGCACGAAGCCAGCTACCGTTTCATAATCTCCCCCAGGCAACTCCAGGTCCATCTCCTCGTTTACTTCCTCAATACGCATCCCGCCATCAACCTGAAAGGTATACTCATTGATTGCCTCGTATTCTTTCTCTGCCGCAGCGAACTCATCCCCCACCGGGCCAACAATTTCCTCAACTAACCGACTGAGGCTAACTATGCCCGCGGTGCCGCCGAACTCATCTACCACTACTGCCATTCGGTAGTTTTTATCTCGCATCTCGACGAAGAGTTCGTTGATGCGCTTGGTCTCAGGAGTAAAGTAGGTGGGACGAATAAGGTCGTCGATGGCACTCTCATTTTCGATAGCGCCCTTAGCCAGCGCCATAAGCACATCTTTCACCGAAAGAACACCAACCACATTATCCATATTATCCTGATACACCGGGAACCGGGATAGTGGCGATTGAGCATAAATGTTGAGGAAATCGGCCAGTTTGGTACCTTGCTCAACCCACACTACCTCGGTGCGCGGCACTACCGCCTCCCTGACCGGCCGGTTGCCAAAATCAAAAACATTGTGCAACATCTCTGCTTCTTCCTCCTCCACCGTCCCCTCCTTATGCCCTACCGATATCATAGTGCGGATTTCTTCCTCACTAACCAGAGACCTGGGCACCGGCGTCCCCCCGGCTAGTTTACTAAATCCGGAGGCTATCCAACTTAGCACTATCACGAAGGGAGTAAGCAACCAAGACATTACCTCTATTGGTCGAGCAAATGTTAAAGACAACCGCTCAGCATGATGAGTAGCTATAGTTTTGGGAGTAGTTTCAGAGAACACCAGCAGCACGACGGTTAACACTATAGTGGACACAATTATCCACTGCTCTCCCCACAGGGAAATAGTCACCAGGGTAGCTATAGCAGCGGCAGCAGTGTTGACGAAGTTATTTCCCAGCAGGATGGTGGATAGAAGCTTCCCCGGTTGTTGAATCATTCTGGCTACCCGCTTTGCCCCTCGAACTTTAGTCTCAACCATATGCTCTACCCTGAATCTCTCTAAGGAAGTAAAGGCCGTTTCCGAACTGGAAAAGAAAGCGGATAATAGAAGGCAAACAATAAGTAACACCAAATATAGTGTTTCAGTACCGGACATATACCATCACCCCACTCTCAGGTTGCATAAACCACACCTAACCAGTCCCTCTCAGTCATCATACCATTAGCTAATATGCCAGTCAAAATGGACTAGTGACACCTATGCTATAATCCGGTTATATGAAAATTCTGGGTATTGAGACCTCCTGTGATGAAACCGCCGCGGCAGTGGTAGAGGATGGGGCTAGCATTCTGTCCAATCAGATTGCCTCCCAGGTGAAAATCCATGCTCGCTATGGGGGGATTGTGCCCGAGGTAGCCTCCAGGCAACACATCCTGTCTATTATCCCGATTATTGAGCAGGCGATGGCTGAGGCTAAGGCTACCTGGAACGACCTGGATGGCATTGCGGTCACCATTGGACCGGGGCTGGCCGGCTCACTACTGGTGGGCGTAAATGTGGCTAAGGCGGTTGCTTTTGCCCATGGGTTACCTATTACCGGGGTTAATCACCTTGAGGGTCACATCTATGCTAACTGGTTGATTGGCCGCAGTGTTAATTTCCCCGTGGTATGCCTTATTGTTTCCGGGGGGCATAGTGATTTGGTGTTAATGAGGGGGCACGGGGATTACACGGTAATGGGACAGGCACGGGATGACGCCGCCGGCGAAGCCTTTGATAAAGCCGCCCGGATATTGGAGTTAGGCTACCCCGGTGGTCCCGCCATCGAGCAGGCCGCCAGAAATGGGGAGGCCGCTTCTATTCAGCTACCCCGTGCCTGGTTAAAGGGGACTAACGACTTCAGCTTCAGCGGGCTCAAGACAGCCCTGTTACGATTGGTGGAAGGGGGCAAAGTCTCGTTCTCAGCTAATGAGGGTAGTGAGTTGCCTACCGCGGCTGATGCTGCCGCCAGCTTTCAGGAGGCGATAATTGACGTTCTGGTTACCAAAACGATAGCCGTAGCCAGAGAGTGCCGGGGGAGACAGATTTTACTGGCGGGTGGGGTAGCCTCAAATGAATCGCTTCGTCAGCGGCTGATGAAAAATTCGCCCATCCCGGTTCTGGTTCCCGAGCCGGTGCTTTGCACTGATAATGCCGCTATGATTGCCACCTGCGGCTACTACCGGTTTAAAGCCGCCAAGGTGAACGGCTTAGATTTGGACGTGATCCCCAGCCTCAGGCTGTAAACTTGAAGAATTTCGCTATATTATTGCTAGGAGATGACCATGCCACTGAGCAGAAAGCTCGCCTACATCGACCTGAACACAAGCAAGGTCACCAGTAGCCCCATTCCACAGGGTATACGCCAGCAATTCCTGGGCGGCCGGGGCATAAATATGCTCCTGCTACATAAACTTGTCCCCCCTTCAGCCGACCCTTTAGGAGGAGATAACACTCTTATCTTCGGCGCCGGTCTCCTCGCCGGTGCCCCTGGCTTTGGCGCCAGGCTCAACATCTCAGCCAAGTCCCCGGAGTCAGGCTACCTAGGCGACTCTAACATGGGCGGCGACTTCGCCGCTGAGCTGGTCTACGCCGGGTTCAGCCACCTGGCAATCCAGGGTGAGAGCGAATCGCCGGTCTACCTATGGGTCAAGAATGACCAGATAGAGGTCAGGGATGCCAGCCACCTGTGGGGTCTTGACACCGTAGAGACCCAGCTGGCAATCAGGAAGGAACTGGAGGACGACAGTATCAAGAGCGCCTGTATCGGTCCGGCCGGGGAGAACCTGGTGCGCTTCGCCACAGTGCGAACCGGACTCAAGAACACCGCCGGTCGGACGGGGATGGGTGCTGTAATGGGGGCGAAGAGGCTCAAGGCAGTGGCAGTGCGGGGCACCCGGGGTGTGCCCCTGGCAGAACCAGCGGAATACCTGAAATCCTACCAACGACAGCTGGACAACCTTATGCAACGCAGGTGGGTGCAGGCTCTAGGCAAATACGGGACTCCCCTGCTGCTGTGGTACTCCAACGCTATGGGTTTCCTCAGCGTGCGCAACCATCAGGCGGTAACCCTGGGGGAGGATGGGGAGAGGCTTTCCGCCACTAGCCTGAAGAGATACTCCACCGGCATGATGGGCTGCTTTAGCTGTCCCGCTCACTGTCGGCACCGCTATCACCTGAAATCACCCCGATACCCGGAGACCACGGGCGAGGGGCCAGAATACGCCTCCATAGCTTCCCTGGGAGCCAATCTGGGAAACGTGGACCTGGAGAACGTCATCTACAGCGTCGAGCTATGCAACCGCTACGGCCTGGACACCATCTCCACCGGCGCCTATATCGGCATCGCTATGGAGTTATACCAGCGCGGCATCATCAGCGAGGAAATTACCGGCATGCCTCTGCGCTGGGGAGACGGAGAGTCCATCCGGCGCCTGATTGACATGATTGCGCGCCGTGAGGGGTTTGGCACCGTGCTGGCCAACGGCTGCTCCGGACTACGTACGGTGGCGAAGGGCGCCGCAGACTACGTGTTCGCCATCAAGAATATGCCGCTGGAGCTCACCGACGAAAGGGCAGTAAAGAGCTTCGCCTTTGGCATGGCCACCGCTACACGGGGCTGCGACCACATGCGCAGCCGTCCCTCGCTGGATGTGGTTAATCTACCCAAGGAAATACTTGATAGACTTTACGATGCCGATATGGATACCGATTTCGCCTCCTACAAGGGGAAGGCGAGAATGGTCTGGTGGCACGAGCTGTTGAACGCCGTGTGCGACAGCATCGGATTCTGCCGCTTCCTCACCGTATTCAGCAGCCCCCGAGCCCTGCAGTATCCCGAGTTCAGCGAGCTTATCCGGCTTGCTACCGGGATGACGCTATCCCCTGAGGAACTCATGAAGGTAGGGGAACGAATCTATACTCTGGAGCGCCAGTATCTGGTCAGGCTCGGGCTCAGCCGAAAGGACGACACCCTGCCCTCCCGGTATCTGGATGAGCCCGTCCCCGCCGGTCCCTCAGCGGGGGAACTTTTCCGCAGGGACGAGCTGGAGAGGATGCTCGACGAGTATTATCAACTGCATGGCTGGGAAGCGAACGGCGCCCCCGGTGAGGAAGCACTGAGGCATCTGGAGCTGGACAACCTGCCTGAGGTGCCGTTATGAGACTGGCCATCAATAAGCGGAAGTGCTCCGGCTGCCACATCTGTGAGCTGGTCTGCTCTGTTTACCATTTTGGCGTCGCCAGCCCGGGAAAGTCAGCCATTCGCATTAATAAGGACGACCTCAACACCAGCATCAATACCCCAAAGGTCTGCCTCCAGTGCGTGGATGGAAAGATGAGATGTCGGCAAGGTTTCCCGGACCCTACTGACCTAGCTACCGCCAGGAAAAGCTTCCTCTGGGAACGAGCTTGCCTAGAATTCTGCCCCTACGACGCCATCTTCCCCTACGAAAACTCAGCCCTTCACTGCAACCTGTGCGAGGGGCATCCCCGCTGTGTGGAGTTCTGCACGCCGGGGGCGATCACGGTGAAAGGGTAACCTACCCATCACCGTTCAGAGGGGAACGACGGCTTTTCAGGGACGGATATATTGTTATTCCGATGTGCTATAATTATTTTGATAGGGGCTTATACCGGCAGTGAGCAACAGCAAAAGAACCCTTACCGCCGTGGTAAGAAGTTTAAATAAAAAATGGGACTGCAATTAAGACTTTATCTGCTACTAGGGCTGATGCTCGGTATCTTATATGTGGTAATACTGGGTATATCCCGAGCCATCGGCGCCGGCGGCTTTATCATTTATGCTGTCCTGATTGATGGAGCTTTTCAGTACCCATCCCAACATGCTGAAACGGATTAAACACCTTTCATCATTGATGTTTGAGCGAACCCTTTAAGGTTGTCCGAGTAATTTACCATTGTATAGCTCGCTGGAGTACCTCATGTCTCTTGAGCACCCCGCCTTGCTTCATAGGCAGCACCTCCGGTTAAAGATGCCAGTCTAAATGGCTTAAGGTACCATTCTATTTTAGAAACCGCAAATTTCTTGACTTGCAACGGTTGCTTTTGCTATAGTTTTCGTTTAAGGAGGGATAGATGGCTACCCCCCAATTTAAGCAACTGCGGCGTGCCTACGGATTTGATGAAGTGGCTATAGTGCCTGGAGATATAACTGTTAATCCAGAGCAGACCAACATTGATTTTAAGATAGACAACCTTACTTTCTCCATCCCTATCCTGGCAGCAGCAATGGATGCGGTAACCGATACCAACTTCGCCATTTTGATAAGCAAACTGGGGGGAATCGCCGTTCTCAATCTAGAGGGAATCCAAACCCGTTATGATAATCCCCAGGAGATACTAGCTGAAATTACCCGAGCATCTAAGGAGGAGGTTACCTCGCTCCTCCAAAAAGTATATTCACAACCGATTCAGGAGAACCTTATTGGCGAACGAATACAAGAAATCAAAAGAGCGGGGGCAGTATGCGTGGTGTCAGTGGCACCAACTAACACCAAACGCTTTGCCCCGATAGCTGCTGAAGCTCAGGCAGATATTTTTATCGTCCAGTCCACCGTAACCAGCTCCCGACACATATCCAAAAGCTATCGCGGCTTAATCTTCTCTGAGCTTCGTCAGTCCATACCTATGCCTATTCTCGTTGGTAACTGTGTAAGCTATAGCGCCTGCCTGGAACTGATGAGAACCGGAATCTCCGGGGTTTTGGTAGGTGTCGGGCCAGGTGCGGCTTGTACCACCAGAGAAGTTCTCGGTGTTGGTGTCCCTCAGATAACCGCCACCATAGATTGTGCCGCGGCTAGAGATGAATACCTACGCGAGTCCGGCCGATATGTGCCAATAATCACCGACGGTGGTTTCCGCAAGGGTGGCGACCTATGCAAAGCCTTTGTGGCCGGGGCTGATGCGGTAATGCTAGGCTCCATTTTTGCCCAAGCCAATGAGGCACCCGGGCTTGGTTACCACTGGGGTATGTCCCATCCCCATCCGGCACTTCCCCGAGGCACCCGAATCAAAGTTAGTACCACCGGCACATTGGAGCAAATCCTCTTCGGTCCTACCTCGGTCACCGATGGCAGTCAAAACCTAGTGGGAGCTCTGCGCACGGCAATGGGCACCTGCGGTGTCCTTACCATTCCAGAAATGCATAAGGTTGAGATGGTGATTGCGCCGGCAATTACTACTGAAGGAAAGTCGTGGCAACTGTCACAATCGTAGCCGCCTAGGCTATATAAAACTACTCTTCCTCTTCTTCAGCTACTATGCCCGACTCTTTACTGATATAAGGTAACAAAGCCTTTGTCTTTTCCAGTTTGCGCTGCGGTGGGAAGGTTAACTTATCAATTGCCTGGCGTAACTTGCTTAATCTCTTTTCCGGCTGCCCAACTCCGACTTCAACTATTACCCCATCCACCCCCGCCTCCCACAGAGCCTGAAGCTCACCAGCGGTCACCTTTGATGGTAGGCGAACTAACACGGGTTTAGTCAACAAATTAGCCAGGTGATGAAAGAGCATGAGGTGATGCCAGGTAAGAAAGCCCTCTCCTTCCGGTTCGCCGGCAACAAGTACCGCATCTACCGGTAACTCATCAACTGCCATCAATAAGCCCTCACTGAGTGATGCCTCCACCTGTAAAATCCTACCAACATCAGCATTTTTAAGTATTGCCAGCGAAGTATTAGCTGCCGGAAAAACCACAAAGTCAGCGCCAATCTTTACTATCTGTCCTATGTCTCCCCGGCCAATATCCTTTAACCATCCGCCCCAAGGAATAGCAGGCACACTCTGACATACCTGTTGAAGGGCTTTAGCCCCTGAACTCAATTTGGAGATAGTCAACAACCCGGCATCAGCCCCAGCCACATCATCACCCACGCTACCAATATTATCCTGCATCAAACTAGCAATAAGCAGTAATTTTGGCTTGGGTGAGACGGGTTGCACTGACCTAAACCCCATCAACAGGGGCGCCGCCTTAGAGACCAAATTTAATTTATCTACAAGCTTACTCATCTACCTTCACGGAGCCGGAGATTGGATTCAAACCGATGACCGGCGGTACAAATTATCAGACTGATGTGCCATCCACAGCTACCAGATAGCATAACTTCTCATCCAGTCTGTCGTCAAGCCACGGTCTACATCTGGACATGCCAACACATATTTCGCCTTACCACCTTCAGAGTCTTGACAATAACTTATCTCACCGCTTATGATTTAGCCACGAAAAATAGGGGAGGTAGCTCCCATGAGTCAAGCGACTGTGGATGTTCTATTTATCTGCCGTGATGGACGAGTTGATTCACTTTTATCCAACCTGTATCTCGCCCGGGAGATGAAAGGGGCCGGCCTAAACGTGGTCGTGCTTTTCGCTGGAGAAGCTTTGCGGGCGGTGTGCGGTGAAGCTATGCTGTGGTCTCAGGGACTACAGGAACAATCCGTGAGACTGACCATGGCAGACCGGGCTAAGGCAATGGGGCTGCCGGTGGCGGGGCGAAGCGACAGCCGCCAGATTGACCGCCGTGGTCTCCTGCCTATGGCCAGGGAGGCCAATATAAAGATGTTTGCCTGCCCACCCTGGGTTCGCCTGCTTGCTCTTGAGGGAAGACTCCCCAAGGGAGTTAAAGAGGTCGATGAAGCAAATATGGTAAAGATGCTGTCGGAAGCAAAGCAGGTAATCGGTAGCCTGTGAAACGGAGGATGTAATGAGTTGGAGTGAATGGAGCCGGATTAACACACTCGGTGCGGAACTCAAAGAAATTATTTATGAGAAAAAGTACCACCGTACATTAAAGGGAGGCATTGCCCGCTTAACGGTGAACCGACCCGAAAAATATAACGCCCTACGCCCGAGCACTGAGGACGAGTTATTCCGCTGCTTTTATGATGCCAGCCACGATAAATCCATAGGGGTGGTCGTCCTATCCGGCGCTGGCGACCATTTCGGTGCGGGTGGGGATGTTGAATGGGAAGCGTGGGGACTGCGCCGGCGGTGCTACTATGAATACCCGACAAATCGACTGATTCGCGTCTGCCGCAAGCCCATTATCGCCGCGGTAAAGGGCTATTGTATCGGCAGTTCCAACCACATAGCGTACTTCTGCGATTTTACCATCGCCGCTGAGAACGCTATTTTTGGGCAGAACGGACCGCGGGTGGCCAGCCCGGCAGACGGTTACCCTGTCCAGTATCTGGTACGGGTGGTGGGGGCAAAGAAAGCACGCGAATTATGGATGCTCTGTCGCCGCTATACCGCCGATGAAGCCCTGGAAATGGGACTGGTCAATAAAGTGGTGCCCCTGGAACGGCTGGATGGCGAGGTGGACAGGTGGTGTGAGGAAATCCTGGCTGGAAGCCCGGCATGTATCGAAATTCTCAAAGCATCCTTCGATGCAGAATGGGACTTGATGACCCCCCTGGGCATACACTCCAGCTCGCTTTATCCTGACTTCTTTGACTCATCGGAGTGCCTCGAGGGGTCAAAGGCGTTCCTCGAGAAGAGGAAGCCCCAGTTCTGGAGAGGCCGGAAACGAAAAGGGCAAGCCTGACTACGGTTGAAACCGAGCCGGGTCGGGACGCTCTCGTTACTTCGTCAATAACCAGGAGCGAGGAGGGGATTTATGAGAACCTTTGAAGAGTATAAACAGAAGCTCTCTTCCATGCGACCTAACATCCGTATGAGCGGCGAGGTCATCAGCCGAGATGACCCCAGTCTTGCCGCGCCAATGAATAACATAAAGCTCACCTTTGACATGGCCTGGGCTCCAGAGTATCAGCACCTAACCACCGCCACTTCGCATGTGCTCAATGAGACCATTAACCGCTTCTGCCACATCCACCGTAGCGCCGATGACCTGCTCAAGAAGCAGGAGATGACCCGGGTTTGCTGCCAGAAAACACCCGCCTGCATCCAGCGTTGTATGGGCACCGACATGCTCAACGCCCTCTCCGTGGTTACCCACGAAATAGATGAGGCCAGGGGGACGCAGTATTATCCCCGCTTCCTGGAATACCTGAAGTATTTCCAGAAAAATGACCTGGTGGGGTGTGCTGCTCAAACAGACGTTAAGGGCGACCGAAGTCTGAGGCCCCACCAGCAAGCTGACCCTGACCTCCACCTCAGGGTGGTGGAAAAGAGAAAGGATGGCATCATCGTCAGAGGCGCTAAGGCGCACAATAGCATCGCCGCCTACGCCGATGAGATCATCGTTACCCCGACGCGGGCGCTCACCAAGGAGGAAGGCGATTGGGCGATTAGCTTCGCCGTACCTGGCGACCATGCCGGGGTTCACCAGGTAGTGGTAACTTCGGCACCCCGCCAGCGGAAGCACCTCCAAGCCCCCATTGCGGAACACGGTTCCTGCCATTCGTTGACCATTTTTGACGATGCCCTCATCCCGTGGGATAGGGTGTTCATGTGTGGCGAGTGGGAGTTCGGGGGGCGTGCGGCGTTGCTCTTCGCCCTCTACCACCGACACAGCTACACCGGTTGTAAACCAGCCTTTGCCGACCTCATCATGGGACTGACTGCCTTAGCGGCGGAATACAACGGGGTGGAGAAAGCCCAGCACATAAGGCACAAGCTTGCCGACCTCATCAGCGCCGCCGAGCTGGTTTACGGTACCGGTATTGCCGCGGCGGTGAGAGCCAAGCCTTCATCCTCAGGGACATACATACCTGATGTGGTCTTCTGCAATGTGGCTCGCCGCCACGCCGGGGAGAACATTTATGAAGAGTACAAAATTCTGTGTGAAGTAGCCGGCGGACTACCCGCCACCCTGCCCACCGAGGAGGACTTTTTCAATGAGGTCACCGGTCCACTGCTGAACAAGTATATTATGAGAAAAGCCGATGTACCTGCCGAATACCAGAACCGCTGCTTCCGTGCCATCTCCGACATAATAGCCTCAGGTTTTGGTGCCCACCGGATGGTAGCCGGGCTTCACGGGGGCGGCTCACCGATAATGGAGGTGATCGCCCTGCTGGCTAACTATGACCTTGATTCCAAGAAGAAGATAGCCAAATGGCTGTGCGGCATCCCGGAATAGCAAATGAGTAAAACAGAGATAGTTTACACCGCCTGTAGCCACGACTGTGGTGGCCGATGTATGCTCCGGGTTCATGTGGAGCAAGGCAAGATTGTCAGGATAGAGACTGACAACGGAGAGGAGCCACAACTCAGGGCCTGCTTGAGGGGAAGAGCCTATCGCCAACGGGTATACTCACCTGACCGTCTGAAGTATCCTATGAAGAGAACCGGGGCGCGGGGTGAGGGCAAGTTTGAGCAAATCTCCTGGGATGAGGCGCTAGGTATTGCGGCTCAGGAACTAGTCCGGGTGAAAGAAACTTATGGCAATGCCAGCATCCTGTTTCTCGGTGGCTCGGGGAGTCAAGCCGCCTTGCACGGCAGCGTTGCCGTGGAACGGATGCTAGCCAGCTTTGGTGGATACACCCGGACATGGAGCGTTGCCTCCTACGAGGGGGCTTTGTTTGCCTCTATGGCTACCTACGGCACCATGACCACCGGCAGTTCCCGGGATGACTTGCTCAATTCACGCCTGATCATTATGTGGGGCTGGAACCCGGCGGTTACCATCTGGGACACCAATACCAGCCTTACCCTGGCCAAGGCTAAGGAGAACGGTATCAGGATAGTCTCAATCGACCCGCGTCTCACCGAGTCCACCGCAGTCTTTGCCAGCGAGTGGCTCCCTATCAGACCAGGCACCGATACCGCCATGCTTATTGCCATGGCCTATGTCATAATCAGAGATGGGCTACAGAACCAAAAGTTTCTCGACACCTACACTATCGGTTTTGATAAATTCAAAAGCTACGTCACGGGAGAAGAGGACGGGGTGCCCAAGACCCCGGCCTGGGCCGAAGCGATAACCCGTGTGCCGGCGTCTACCATTGAGCGTCTAGCCGTGGAATATGCCACCGCCAAACCAGCGGCGCTGATACCGGGCTGGGGGCCGGCTCGTGGTGCCATGGGCGAGCAGTTCAGCCGTGCCGCCAACACCGTTATTGCTATGACCGGCAACATAGGCATCAAAGGAGGCTACGCCGGTGGCTTTATGCGCCCTTTCCACAGCCGTGAGATGAGTATGCCCCGTGGGATGCGTAATGCCGTGGAGCAGGATACTCCACCACGTAAGGATAGCCTCCACAAGCTAAGGGGCGCCGCTAAGCCTACCAGTGCCCGCATCCATAGCGCCAAGCTCTACGATGCCATTCAGCGCGGCCAGGCTGGTGGCTACCCCTGCGACCCTAAGCTAGCCTATATCGTAGCCTGCAATGTACTTAACTCCCATCCCAACACCAACCGGGGAATAGCCGCCTTCCAAAATCTGGAGTTTATCATTGTCCATGAGCAGCGCCTGACGCCCACCGCCAGATTTGCCGACATTCTGTTGCCGGTGAACACCTTTATGGAGAGAGAGGACATTATTTCTCCCTGGTTGGGGTCGCCTTACTACCTTTATATGAACCAGGCTATAGCCCCTATGTATCAGTCCAAGTCCGACCGTGACATCTGTGCTGAGCTGGCGCCCCGGCTGGGCATCACCGATTATAGAGAAAGCAAGACTGATGAGGAATGGCTGAGGATAATTGCTCAGAACACTGGTGACATTCCTGACTTTGACCGACTCAAGAAAGACGGGGTACTCAAGATTGATGCCACCGAGCCACTCGTTGCCTTCAAGCGACAGGTGGAGGATCCAGCTAATCACCCCTTCCCATCCCTATCAGGAAAGATTGAGATTTACTGCGAGCATCTGGCGGAGATGAACAATCCACAGATTCCGCCTATTCCTAAATATCTACCAACACCGGAAGGCTATGATGACCCTCTGGCGCAAAAGTATCCCTTGCAGCTCCTGACCACTCATCATATCTCAGCGACCCATAGCACCCAGGAAAAAATTCCCTGGCTGGAAGAGGTGGGGCCAAGGCGAGCCCGCATCAGTACCTATGATGCTGAGAAACGTGGCATCGCCAATGGTGATGAGGTGCTGATTTTCAATAATAGAGGCCGGGTACTGGTGCCAGCCGAGGTTACGGAGAGGATCATGCCTGGTGTGGTTGATCTACCTCAGGGGGCATGGTTCGATATAGATGAGGCAGGGATAGACCGAGGTGGCTGTGCCAACATTCTAACACCCAGCGAACACTCTCCAGGAGGAGCTTGGGTAGCAAACACAGTCTTAGTGGAAGTAAGAAAAGCATAGGCGGCAACCAAATGCAGACGGGCTTTTACATAGACCAATCGAGGTGCACCGGCGGCTGGTATTTAACTGTACCTCCGACTGAGGATGACCATAGACACCGTAACCAGGAATGAGAAGCCCGCCATTAGCAGGTAACTTGCCTGGTAAGAACCGGTGACATCCCTGACGAGCCCGACGATAGCGGGACCCACCACTATCCCTACGTTGAGACAGGTAGCGACTATACCAAAGCCAAGCCCAAGTCTTTCTGGACTGATGACGTCAGGAGGCAGGGCGAATATCGCCGCTGGCACCAGAGCTTGTGCTACCCCGATAAGGAGCATCAGCATCAGCATCCAGCCCGTAGCTGTAGGAACCAATACCAAAAGAATGGCAAGAGCTAAGCCGCCAATGGCGATGATAGTTCGCTTGCGGTCTATCTTGTATATCACATAGCCAACTACCACTTGCAACACCAGCGCCGGCCACATGACAGCGCTGGTAACAAAACCAGCTGAGGCAACACCAAAGCCGACCGCCTGCAAGAAGTCCGGGGTAAAGGTAAACAGGGAAATAAGCGCGGCATTGAACATCATCCAGGCAGCGCCAACAATCCAAATTGATACTCCGGCTAGTCTGATACCCTGAAAGAAGCCTTCAGGTTGGGGTGAGGTCTGCTGACCTCTCCCTGGTGCTGGTGCAAAAAGCAAAGCGAATAATATCAGCGCCACCAGCGGCAGCCCGGCACTGAGCCAAATGCTGGCTCGCCAGCCCAGGTTCTCACCGAGCAGCGACAAGAAGTTTAGGGAGAGAATGGTGCCCAAGGGCATTCCGGTAGTGAATATCCCCATCGCAATTCCGGTCTCGCGTCCGGCAAACCACTGAGCCAGCAGCTGAGGAGCTAGCACTATAAGGGTCATCGCCCCTACTCCAGACACTACCCTGCCCAAGGCCAAGATAGGGAAAGAGCTGCCCGAGGCGAAGATTACCACGCCGGCAATCGTGAAGACGAAAGCGACTATACCTATTGTCTTTTGGCCGTAGCGGTCGGCGAGCATGCCCGCCGGGATAGAAAGAACTATACCAGGCAAGGCGAAAAGGCTCATTAGGAGTCCGCCCTGAGCATGTGTCAGCTTAAGTTCAGCCATGACCAGGCTCAAGACCGGGGGCACCGATTGCAGGGTGATGGCGAAGGCTAGAACGCACAGGTAAACGACACCAAGGATGACCCACCGTCGCCTCGCCTCAATATCAGCAGCGCCATTAACGGCATCCATAGAATTGCCTCTCATTATAGCACATCCCAGACCAGCGAAATGATATTTTTCCACCGGTAAGGCTTGCCCGGGGTCACTGCCCGGCGACTCAACGAAGTGCTACCGCCAAACCTGGCGCCAATTTTGCCTGTTGCGTAAAGAGTATTCCGTAATTTAGCTTCAAAAGTGGAGCCAGCGGTCAGAATTGAACTGACGACCTGCGGTTTACGAAACCGCTGCTCTACCAACTGAGCTACACTGGCATTAGCCAAGTATAGCATAAAATTAAGCAGCTGATGAATAACCCTCACTGAAGCCGCTACTAAACCCTGTATAGTTATACCCTTCCCGGTAACGTCTTAATGTCTGGGATAATACCAAGTATCACTCTACCTTGAAGCCAATGATATGAACCAGTACAAATGCTTGACAAGGGCGGGGGGTAATGCTATAATTTTTGCCGACGTGCTTAAAAATCCACTTTTGAATGCCACCCTCAAGAAGAAGGACGAGAAAGGCTGTCTAGAAGCGAGTAAACAGATTTGTCCTGCTAAAAACTAAGAGAGACGGTTACATTGTTTTACATTGTGTAATCCCCTTAAATCAAGGATTTTAGCACTTTAATAGTAATGCATAATCAGCTTCTGGAGCTAACGCCGTCCCTCTTTTAAGATTTTCCAGACTGCCACGGGCGGGGTAAAAGCTAAATTTGAAGCTAAAATAGGGCTTTTTAGAATTAACCGGTGTCTATTAAGGAAGGAGGAAAAATGAAAAAGGAAATAATATATGGAGAAAGAACCAGGAGAGTAGTGGGGGAAACGGTAGGCCCACTTTCACATGGGGTCAAAGTTACCGGAGCGGGCAGTATTATTTTCATTTCGGGTCAAGTTTCCTATGTCAACGGAAAACTGGTTGGAGAAGGCGATGTTGCCGCTCAGTATAAACAAATTATGGAAAATATAAAGGCTATTCTGGAAGATGCCGGGGCATCAATGAATGACATCGTAAAACTGGTGCACTACATGACAACAAAAGCAGAACTAGGTATGGGAACAACCCTGGATGCAGTCTATCCCCAGTTAAAAGCAATCCGAAAGCAGTATATCACAAAGGACTTCCCGGTAAGCACTATGGTAGAAGTCTATGCTTCCATGATACCCGGGTGTCTTATCGAAGCAGATGCTATAGCAGTTACGGATTAGCTGTCATACGGAATTCCGAAGGCAACACCTGTTGCAGAAATGATAGCATCTTCTAAGGTAGTAATTGGACTTGAGGGACAGCTTAATTAGATGATGCTGGCTGCAGAGCTTGTGCAGGCAGCATCGTTGTGTCTGAGTTCAACTATAGGGAGAAGATGAGCTTAAGCAATTTAACGATGCTGGAACGCAGGCAGAATATCTATTGAGACAGTGGGAAAGGTTGCTAAGCAGTTAACTGAACTCATAAATAGCGGAGAGGTCTAAGCAACGAGCCTGAGCACATGGGAATAGGCTTAATAATTAATTCTAAGGGAAAGGGGTTTTGGAATGGCAAGATACAGGATAGGCTGTGATGTAGGCGGAACTTTCACTGATACCATCGCCATAAATGTGGATACAGGAGAACGGGTTATTGCCAAGTCGCTCTCAACCCCGCCTAGCTTTACTGATGGCATAATGAACAGCTTGAAGAAGCTAGGCATCTCGGGGGCAGAGGTAGAGGACTTCAGGCATGGCTCCACCGCGGCAACTAATGCCGTGTTAGAGAGAAAGGGAGCCCAGTTAGGTCTTATTGTAACCAAGGGCTTTAAAGGCCTTTACCCCGGAGAAAGGTCGGAGCGGATGGGCTCTTTCGAGCTTAACTGGGACCCGCCGGAACCCTTGGTCGCACCCAGGAATATATTAGCGGTGGAGGAAAGAATAAGCACCAAAGGTGAGGAAGTAACGCCCCTGAACGAAGAAGATGTACGAAGAGCTGCCCGCATATTCAAAAAAAGAGGTATGGAAGCCATTGCCGTATGCTATATGGATTCATATGCCAACCCGGCGCATGAGATACGAACCAAAGAGATTCTTGAAGAGGAGTGCCCCGATATGTTTATCTCCATTTCTTACGAGGTGCTCCCCAGAATGTTAGCCTTTGAACGGGCATCTACTACAATATTAAATGCCTATGTAGGCCCGGTTTTGGTCTCTTATATGAATGAACTATCAAAACGGCTCCGGGAATGGGGCTATAAGGGAGAGATTTTAATCACCCATAGTGGTGGCGGAGTGATGACGGTTGACAATGCCGTCAAATTACCGGTGGCAACTTGTCACTCGTCACCGGTTTCGGGAGTGGTCGGGTTTGCCGGCTACATAGGGGGATTAGCCGGCTATAGTAATGTTATCGCTTTTGAGACCGGCGGTACGACTAATGACGTTTCTATGATATTCAAGGGTAACCCCACCAGTACCCAGGAGTGGAGAATCCTGTGGAACACACCCTGCTGCCTGCCATCCATTGAGACGGTATACATTGGGGCGGGTGGGGGCAGTATCGCCTGGATTGATACGGGAGGTGCCCTTCAAGTAGGGCCCCAAAGCGCCGGGGCAAGGCCGGGGCCAGCTTGCTTTGGTTTTGGTGGCACCGAGCCTACAGTTACTGATTGTCAACTTGTCCTCGGTCGTTTAAATCCAAAATACTTCCTGGGTGGGGATATAGAAATATATCCTGATTTAGCCCGGAAAGCAATAAAAGAAAAAATAGCCGATAAATGCGGCTGGTCAGTAGAGGAAGCGGCGGATGCCGTATTAAAAGTATGCATTTGTAACCTCATGATAGCCTTACGACTGCAGTCTGTATCTAGAGGCTGGGACCCCAAGGATTTCGCTATAGTTGCCTATGGTGGGGGGGGAGGCCTCTATGCCGTAGCGTTAGCTGCTGAGCTAGGTAACGCCCACGTTATCATGCCACCCCTACCCGGATATGGGTCAGCCTTGGGGACACTGAGATTACCGATGAAGCACGAACTAACTACCCCTATTCAGCGGACGGAAAGGGAATTGGACTTCTCCGAACTGAGCCAGAAGATGGACGAACTTGTTAAAACCGGGGAGCAAATTTTGAAGGAGGCAGGCTTACCTGGTAGTGCTATAACAGTGCAGCGATTTGCTGACATGAAGTATTTTGACCAATTCCGGTCTCTTACTGTAAGCGTCCCACCGGGTAAGATTAAAGACCTGAGTGGACTAAAAGAAAAATTCCATGAGGCTATGCTGAAAGAGTATGGCTATGACATTCCACCTGGTTTAGCCGAGGTTGAAGTGGCTAACCTGAGGGTTGCTGCCGTAGGTAAGATGCCTGTGTATGAACTCAAAAAAGAGGCTGGCAGTAAAGAAGGCGCCGAAAAAGGACTTAAGGAAAAGAGAAAAGTTTACTTTGACGAGTTAGGCGGGTTTGTCGAGACCGCCATATATGAAAGGGCTAATCTTCCCATCGGTGCCGTATTCAGCGGACCGGCTATAATTGAGCAACCCGATACGACCACCGTCGTGCCTCAGGGTGCGACCTGTCTGGTTGATAACTATAGAAATCTAATCATAACATTAAAGTAAGGAGATAAAAATGGTAAAGAAAACAACCAAAAAGGTAGACCCGGTAACCTTTGAGTTGATAAAAAATACCATGGTAGCGGCGGTCCATGAGGCCAGTACCCTGCTGGAGAGGGTTGCTTATCACCCGGTGGCTAATTTGGGTAGGGATAGGACCAGCGGGCTACTTACCCCCGAGGGAAATCTGATATGCCATGGGCACTCAGACTGCGCCCCGCACTACGGCACACTGGAACTTTGCAGCCAGGAACTGCTCAAGGACGTTCCGGCATCAACAATGAAGCCCGGGGACGCCTATTTCTTCAATGACCCTATCCGAACCGGCAGGCATGTAAATGATGAGGGGCTGCACAAGCCCATCTTCTATAAGGGTAAACTGGTTGCCTTTGCGTTGATTGTCCTGCACTGGGCAGATGTCGGCGGACCAATGCCAGGGTCATTCAATCCTACCGCTACCGAGGCCTATGCCGAAGGGATACGCACACCACCCATAAAGATAATTGAAAATAATAAGATAATAGAGCCGATATGGAACTTGCTCGCTTTGAACATAAGGGGGAGTAAGGAAAGGCGGGCTGATTTTGCAGCGGAGGTTCGCGCCGTTCAGCTCATTGAAGGACGATTTATAGAGATGTGCGATAAGTATGGACTGGACACGGTCCAGCAATTTATCCCACAGTTTTTTGACTATTCTGAGGAAATGCTGCGCCACGAGGTAGAACAGCTACCCGAGGGCGAATACGAGTTTGAAGACTTCGGTGACCAGGACATCGGGTTACCCGATAAACCGCCGATAAGGGTTCACAATAAGCTCACCATAAAAGATGGTAGAATGACCTTTGATTATTCGAAATCAGGACCAGCTCCCCACTCCTCCTGGGGGTCATCAAGAGCGACCGCCGTCGCCGGTACGCTTCTGGGGACAATGTGTTGCTTCCCCCAACTCTTTCCCATTAACCACGGAATACTAAGGTCAATAAACATTATAACCAAGCCCGGGACTTGTGTGCATGTGGAAGAACCGGGAGCGACATCAGGTTACTGCTCAGGCTGCTTTGATAAGTGTGAGAGTACAAGTTTAGGTTGCCTGGCTCAGCCGTTTGCCAAGGTTAAGCCCCACCGGGTTTACCCCAACTGGTTAAGTCTTACCAACCTGTGTATCGGAGGGATTCATCCCGACACCGGCAGGCAATTTGTGCAGTACACCTGGGCAATGGGGGGTGGTGGCGCCCGCACTTTCAAGGACGGCCCCTCTTTTGCGGCGATGCGCTTTATCGCTTTTACTAACACTATCCCCCTAGAACTCGAGGAGCGGTGGTTCCCCATTCTCTACACCAAGTTTGAGATATTGCCTGATTCAGGTGGACAAGGAAAATTCCGCGGCGGCTGTGGACTGGAAAAGAGGGGAATCTTACTCGGACCCGGTATTCTAAC
>SDBU01003876.1_pt1 | contig 18752 bp, 37 predicted proteins | sample 2277071 | NCBI WGS metagenome assembly SDBU01 (sample SAMN10397929, study PRJNA504765) | marine sediment metagenome | isolation source: marine sediment core GS08_GC12, 126 cmbsf | place: Arctic Ocean: Gakkel Ridge, Loki's castle | collected 2008 | reverse complement strand
CTTGACGGCGCAATGTTTAGCACCGACGCGGGCGGGAACGTCTGCGATGATTGCTTCGGCTAGGCGGCCCCCAAGCCGCCCCAAGGAGAGGATGATGAACGAGCGAATTGACGAACTGAAAAGGCGTATCTTTAGCTTGAGCGATGCCGAAAAAGCAGAGCTCAAGTCGTTGATGGAGAAGCGCAACGCCGATCCGGTGCGCCAAGCCAGTTTGACTAAGGCAGCGGCCGAGGCTGAGATGGAATATGAGGCGGAGCGCAAGGCTGCCTGTCTTGCCAATGAGGCAGCAAAGGAGAAAGAGGAGGAGCTATTACGCTACGTTTCCTCCCTCCGCGGAGAGAATGTCTACCTCGGCAACAAGTGGGGAGAGGTGCCAACGTGGATAATCCCAGATGGTATTGAGCTGGGAGACTCAGGTGGCATTGGCGATTGTCGCCTTTGTGGGGCGGCATTGCACGTAACCAACATGAAAGTGTACGCCTGTAAGCGCGGCCACTTTTATGACGGCAGCTTTGATCGCATGTCAATGCGCTCAGTCGTGCAATGGCTGCGAAAGCCCGGCTGGGACAAGCACGCAGCCGGGCTTGAATGGGCAATACTTGGGAGGAGCGAATGACCACCTACCGCAAGATCGTACAAACAGTATCAAGCGTCGGCGCCTTCGCCGTCACGATCCACGGGATCGCCGACGACGAACGCCTGACCCCCAAGTTGGCAAGGCAGGCACTGTGGCTGGCCTGCGGCAACGACCTCGGCGGCCTAGCCAGCGACGGCAAGGTCACCTATCGGGTGTACGCCAAGAGCGTGCACAAATTGCACCTAGAATAGGAGAGGCAGATGTCTCAATTTCACCTTCAGTACAACTATGCAGCAAACCGCGCTATCATTATCAGCGCGGATGAGTTTCCGCCCAATGGATACGATTGGGTATCATCCCACGATACCCTGGCTGAGGCCAAGGTAGCACGGGAGGCCCTGCGAGGCGAAACGAGATGGGCGGTTATGGAAGGGGCTGGCTACGAAGGCGAGCTCCGGGTTTATCCGGTGGACAACCTTAGTGGGCCAACCACTCAGGGCCACACCAGGGAATTGGTAGTGTTCCCTACCAAAGAGGAGGCCGAGAAATATCTGGCTGCTGAGTCGCGATGACCACGAAAATACTCATCTCGCTCAGGATCAGCAAGGCCACCGATGACAAGCTCCGGTGGCTGGCAGCGAGACACGGCACGCAGACCGAGGCGGTGGCCGTGGCGATAGACCGCCTTTATGAGAGCGACTATAACAAGGAGAGGATGATGACCGGTGACAGAATCGACGGAGCGCAATTGTTCGAGTGGTTCGCCAACGATGCGGACCACGCAGATGTTGCCAAGCTCACAATCGAGGACCTAACCCAGCAGATCAAGGAGATTCGGAGCGGCGATTGCGACCTTCCCATGAGCGATTGGGAAATCGCCGTTGCTATCCGGTGTCACGCCCAGGAGCATGTCAAAGAGCGCAAGCCATATCCATTCCCCGCCGATCGCTGGGCAGCCAGGGGAGTCCAATAAATAGCGCCCCCGTCACCCCATCCCCAAGCCCCGCCCCCACCGGCGGGGCTTTTGCGTTCCCGGCCCCCGCTTGATTCGCCGCCCGGATTATGGTAGACTATGGGCGCGATGTCCTCCTAGGAGTGGGATGAAACTCGGCCCCGAGCCGTGTGAATTCCGGGTTGCGATCCGGCGTTCCTATATCCCCGGACATCAAACGGTCGAGAGTGCTGTTTGCAATGGTGCGCCTGGCTACTTCGTAGCCAGCTCGGCTGAATGGGTGCATCGAGGGCACTGGCGTAATTAGGACGTTTGTCGAGGTTCCAGTCTGGGACTGGCGCAACTGCGAAAAGAGCATCGACGATGGTGAGCGACCTGGACACCCATCAGAGCCGCGGATTCTCTCCCCGCGGCTCTTGCTTTTGCCCCGAGCCCCCCATTCCGTGTCACGAACATACCCGCTTTGGGGTATTATCGCAACACAAACTGGTTGGACTTGCCCCGACGTGTGCAATTTCTGCGGTTTGCCCGAAGGTGACGGGATTTGCCCCTTGACAAACGCTATAAAGCGGTGTAAGATGGGTATGTCGTATCACATAGGAGAGAGGTGACAATGGAGAATGAAAAGCACAAGACGAGTTTTGTAGTGAAGGCCGTCAGCTTGCGGCCCATCGACTGGGCCACGATAGATGCCCACGCCAAGCACTCGGGGGTCATGTCGCGGTCGGCAGGATTGCGGATGATTCTGACTGAGTGGGCGGAACTTAAGGCAGCCCCAAAGACGGTCATGCCCGACACGGCAAACCTTCCCGAGCTTCTGGGAGTTCTCCGCAAGGTGATCGACCCCGTTGACTTTGAGACGACCATGGCCGAATGGCGGCGCACCGTGACGACGCCCAGGGAGTCGGGCGCATGAGCGGCCTAACCGTCGGCCTACTGACCGTCGCCATCATCTTGGCGGCGGAGTTGATCGACAGGATGGCATGAGAAACCGCGACCTGAAAACCATGACGCATGACGAACTCCGGCGCAAGCTGGATCGTGCGCGCTCTGATCTAAGATACTTTGCCGATTGCTTTGATGATTTGAGCTGGGGCGAATGCAGCCGTCGCCAGCGGGAGCGATACGAGCAACTGCGCGACTCGGCACGCGTCTGCGCAGGGAAAATAGGAGATTGACCGATGGACCCAGAAACCGGAACATTCCACCCAATCGGACTTGAAGTCGGCACACTGACTGAGGAGGTGGCCGCTGCAGCGCAACAGATAGCCAGCGGCGAGATCGGCAAGGACTTGCCCACCTTCGCCGTCGGAGAGATTGTTGATATTAAGGGCTACAAGTTCAAGATTCAGCGCATCAATGTGAGTAGCATGGTGATTCAACCCATCCCCGCCAGGGGTCTCGAAAAGCCACGCAATCTAATGCGGGCGATGACCGGAAGGGCTACATGAGCGAGGCATCGGCACGAACACTACTAGAACATCTCACAGATGACACGCTGTTTGCAATCATTACAGAGCTGAGTGTCAGGGCAGTAGTCATTGAGGGCAGCAATTGCGCTGATCCCATGCTCAACCAGGACTTGAATGATCTACTGAAAATTGCAACTGACATCTATAGCCAGCGCGTCAAGGAGGGGGCCGCATGATCCCCGACGCCGTTCTCGCTGGCGCGCTATGGTTCGGCGGATTCGCCATCATCGCATACTGGTGCTGGATCGACGCCCGGAAGAATGAGGGGACGGGCTACAAAGGAGAGGATGATGGACACGACAAGACTTGTGCGATTGAGTAAGACGCTTTCATTTAATCCGGCACGAATTATTCTTGCCCGGTCTGGGCGATTAAGCGGCGATGGTATGCCGTACACCTTTGTTCGCGTCAGTGAGGGCGAACCAATGATCTTAAGCGGCGAGGAGCTGGAAGCATTCAAGCGCTGGCTGGCCGATCATTCCACCGGCGATTATCTGGGAGAGGAGGCACCATTCTGATGACTGACATGCTAGACGCCATCGGCCAAGACGCCCCCGAGTGCGTCACCCAAGAGGAGCTCGACGCCAGCCTGACGCTCCACGAGGCCAAGCGGTGGGGCTACTGGCCCGGAGAGACACCGGGCACGGCCGAGGCGTATATGGTCAGAATCAAGGCCACGCAGGAGATCGATGCCAGGGCGAGGGCGGCACGGGCAGAGGCCAATGACCGCGGTGCCGATACTGCTGAGCTCGAGCAGTTGAGCCGGGCGCATGTGAGAGAGATCGACGAACAGGATGATCTTTGGTTCCACGGGCGAGTGCGAGAGAGGCTATCGCCGGTGTCGGAATCAATGCGCGGGCGGGTTGCCGCCCGAGTCGTTGCATTATTCTAGCATCTATTAGGAGAGGATAGAATGCCAATCGTAGGACTGACCGATCGACGAAGATCACGATACCCGGAAGTTGGTGTCATTCGCAAGGGAGAGAAAAAGCCAGAGAGCGGCAATAAACCCGGCAAGGATCTGAGCTATTTCAGGATGGACACCCAGGATGCAAGCGTTCAGAAGCTTTGGGACGAACTGTATCCCAAGGAGCCGCGCGAACTCATCATCACCCTGCCACACCGAACAGTCGAGGAGAACTTTTCGGTCTGGAAGGAGGAATGGATCGCCAGCGGCCTCGCCCACCGCTGCGATGGCAAGTTCATGGTTCAACAGCGCGACAAGCAGGGCGAGATGGTGATGTTCTCTGACGGCGACCAGAAGCCATGCCCCGGCGGCTGCTCCATTGCTGGCCGCCTATCCGCGATCCTGCCACAGATGCGCCGGCTGTCAACCGTGATGGTTTTCACGTCCAGCAAGTGGGACGTAATAAACCTGACGGACAATCTCAACGCGCTCTATGACATCAAGCAAAACCTCATGGGCATCCCGATCATCCTGCGGCGCGTACTAAAGTCGATCTCGACGCCTCGGGGCAATGGCAAGCGAGCAAGGTCGAAAAGCTGGCTACTGCAACTGGAGGCGGCGCCGGGATATGTCGCGGCTGAATTGGAGTATCGGGCACATGAGGCCCTACCGCGGGTGCATCTGCCAGCGATTGCGGCACCCAAGGCACGCATCGAGCCCGATCCCACCTGGCGCGAATGGGAGCCCGAGGTCGTGGCCGCCAATGGGGAAGACGCGCCTGGGCCGGTCATTGATGTGGAACCAGTGCTGGCCGAGCCGCCGCAGCGGGTTGTGCATACTGAGCCCGCAGAGGCAGCAACCGTGGAAACGCCGCCATCCCCCACCTATGACCGCGCGGCATTCCTGCTTCGCGCAGATCTCGCCGCCAAGATCGAAACGTTCCAGAGAGGCTATGAGGGCGGCACGCATGATGGGAAGGCCACCGACCCCGCTACGCCCGTGCAGGCCGGCCTCGTAGCCAGCCTGTTGACGGAGGCGTTCGCGCCAGACGAGAATGCAACCCAGGAGTACCATAGCGCGCTCAAATTCCTATTCAAGGCTGACAGCGCCGGGGACTTGACCTTCTGCCAGGCCCGCGCGGCATTGTCCTGGCTGACGACCAAGAAGAACCCAGAGACGGGCGAGTACCCGCTGAATGATGGGGTCTCGGCTGCGGCGCGGCTGTGCGTGCGTGAGGCGATGCTGGCGGCCGGGCAGGCAGAGATGGCCGTCCTGGGCGAGGAGGAGTAGAGGATGGCTGAGCCTATGACGCAAGAGGAGTTTGCCTTGGAGTGTGGCCTTATCTGCCCAGTATGCCGAGTGTCCAGGCAGTCCTCCAAGATTATTGATGCTGGTACGGACTGTCGCCTTTGCTGGTGTTGCCATAGCATTTGGGAGCAGAAATCCATTCGGCAGGTGACGGGCTACCGATTGGTCAAGAGGCCATCCAATAACTGAGCCGATGGCCGGCCGGTTCGTCGCCCGTCAGTTGCGCAAGTACCACGGAATACTACAGGAGAGGATGCCATGAGTGAATTAGAGGCAGAGCAATGACCACCCACCAAGATGCACAACGCGAGGTTAGTCACGGAGCGCTTGACGCCCAAGCATGGAGGCAGGAATGGGCCGACCGTTTCGCTCCGCGCTGCCTATCCGCAGACCAGTGTCATTATTGCGAGCGCTACCTCGACAAGCCGGGCGATGGCTGGTTTCGAGTGAGCGAGCCGAGCCCCGGCACCATTTGGGTTGAGGCCTGGAAAGGGTTGTTCTTCCCATGCCACGTGTGCAACCCCGATGCGATCGCACCCGAGCCGAGCAAGCAATACGATTGCCTGCACTGCCACCGGATGAAACACGATTTTGGCTCCTATCTTCCAGAACCCATCTCATGCTACGTCTGCGAGGTGTTAGAGCAATTCGTGGTCGGGATTGGAGCACCCGAATGTGGTGCCGAGCACTGGCAGCCGATTCTAGCGGTGCCGCCAGCCAGCGACTAAAAGGAGAAGATCATGATCTGTCAACAACTCGCCATCGTAATCATGGCCCTCGCCCTCGGGGGCCTCCTGGGCGGCTATCTAACCCTCATTCTGCTGAGGGACGAGGACGAAGGAAATGTGCCGGATTTCCTGGATGGGAACCTGGGGCCGGGCAGGAGGTTGCAGTGAAATACATTGAATCACCAAAGGTTTACATACCAGACCCAGATGACACAAGTGTTTTTTTAGCTGGAGGGATCACCAATTGCCCTGATTGGCAATGTGACATAGCTGACTTGTTAGAAGGCACTCATCTGGTATTGCTCAATCCACGGCGCGAGCACTTCCCCATCGGCGACCCACAGGCAGCCCCGGAGCAAATTGCATGGGAACACAGGTACTTGAGAAAAGCCAGCGCTGTGCTGTTCTGGTTTCCACACGAGACACTTTGCCCGATTGTGCTCTACGAATTGGGTGCCTGGAGCATGACAGACAAGCCCATCTTTGTTGGGGTGCATCCAGAATACAAGCGCCGGTTGGACGTGGAACTGCAGACGCGATTTGTCAGGCCGAAGGTAAAAGTTGTGTATTCGCTGCAGGATTTGGCAAGTCAAGTCGCGGACACCATGGCCCAGCTCCTTGGGATGCTGCGGGTGCCCGACCGCCAATTGGTCGCCAGCATCGAGCCTCAACAGCCGAGGCTCATAGGTCACATGAGCCGACCAACCAACATCCGTCTCAAGCCCGAACCCTATTGCCCCGATTGCGGCGGCCGCATGTATCTCAGGAAACCCACGTACCGCAGACGCCCGGGCCCCAATCCCGAATGGGAACCATTTTGGGGATGCGGGAATTATCCGAATTGCCGGGGCACTCGGGGCATTCAGCACAACGGGCTACCAGAGGGTGCCAGCATGTGGGGAAGGGGGTACGACCGATGATCCCCAGCCCCATCTCCGCCCGCGCCGCCGAGATGCTGGCCGTAGCAAGAGGAGGTAGAGAGATGAGCGACCAGATGGAACCAGGGCCGGAGCTTGACGCCCGGCTGTGTGAATTGCTGGAGCCGAAACCGCCAGGTGCGGTGCCTGGATGGCTTTTCGGGAATCTCGTGCTATCAACCAGTTCGTCGATGTGCTTTTGGAAATGGCAAACTGATTGGGATTACTGGCGCCCCATCCCCGTGTCCACCGATTTGGGGGCGACGGGGAAGGCAATCGAGATACTTGAGGATTACGACCTCGATCTCAAAATCGACCACCCCCATGATGGGGAAACCTACGTGGAACTCCAAGACTGGCGATTAGACTCGCCAGTCCACCCAATCTACTGCGGCCTTGGGCAAGACATACCCCACGCTTTTTCCCTGGCTCTTGTGGAGGCCCTGGAGGCACGAGCCGAGGAACAATCATGACCATCGACGCCACCCCAATCGTCGTCTGCGATAGTGAGGGCCGCATAACCCGCGTCCCCCTCGTGGATCTATGCCCATGCTGCGCGGAGCAGCCGATCGATCCCGATGGCGACGACCGCCTGTGCGCCAAGTGCCGGGTGGATTTTGAGAAGCACCAACGGGGGTGGGAGAAGCGGGAAAAGGGACAAGTGGAGGCCCAGGCTGATGCTATTCGATGAGTTGGACTTCAAAACGCACAGAGCTGGCATTGGCGAACAAGCCAAGATTGAGTTTGACAATGGCTTTGGCGCGTCGGTGATTACTGGCCATTTATTCTACAGCAGGGATGATGCGCCGTATGAATTAGGCGTATTGCATGGCGGAGGACTCCATTATGACAATCCAGTCGCAGATGGAGATGTAGTTGGGTATCAGACTAAAGAGGAAATTGAGAAGCTACTAGAACGCATCAAGGCATTGGAGAAGCGCGACAAGTGAACGCGGGGGGTTCGGATTTCCTGATTGTGCCGGGTTTCCTGGATGGGAAAGTGGGGGCTGGGTGGGAAAATGAATGAGTGGCAAAAGACCCGCCAGCGGAGCGGCTGGAAGCACGGCGGCCTGGCCGAATGGATAGAGGGCGACGCGGCCTATCTGTCGGTCGTCTTTTCGTGGCAGAAGCAGACAGCATTCCAGCGGGCGATCTGGCTCCGAGCGCAAGGCTACACGGTTCTGGTTGGCGGTCCAGCCGCCGACTATGACCCTGAGTTCTTCCGTGGTGTTGGCTACCAATCGGGTGGCATTGACGCGTTGTCCCGGCACAATCCCAACGCCACATCCACAAGCCGCGGGTGTCCCCGTCGCTGTTCATTTTGCACTGTCCCGATTATCGAAGGTGCTCTCGTTGAACTTGACGACTGGCCTGTGCGCCCCATCATCTGTGACAATAATCTTTTGGCTTGCAGTCGCGCCCATTTTGACCGCGTGATCGACCGGCTCCTGCCCGTGCCACAGGTGGATTTCAACCAGGGACTTGATGCCCGGCTCCTAACTGATCATCACGCTGGCCGCTTGGCTGAGTTAGATCTGCATCTTGTGCGCCTGGCCTGGGATGATACCAAGGGGAAGCGGCAATTCATGGCAGCTCTATACAAGCTGTGGGCGGCTGGCATTCCCAAGGCCAAGATTCGTGTCTATGTGCTGATCGGATTTGACGATACGCCAGAGGATGCCCTGTACCGCCTAAATGCCGTATGGAATCTAGGGATCATGCCAAATCCGATGCGCTACCAGCCACTTGATGCCACGAGGCGCAATCAACACGTTGCCCCTGGCTGGACCGAGCGGGAACTAAAGCGATATATGCGCTACTGGTCAAACCTGCGGCATGTCGGCTCAATTCCGTTTGCTGAGTTTGCCTATGGCGGTGGAGATCCGCGGCCACGGACCGTTATCAATTTGGCCCTGCCGGAGGGCGCTTGACGTGGAATTCATCAGCTTGTTTGCTGGAATCGGCGGCATGGACCTCGGCCTCGAACGCGCCGGCATGACATGCGTCGCCCAGGTCGAGATTGACCCCTTCTGCTGGCGCGTCCTTGCGAAGCACTGGCCTGACGTTCCAAGATTCGGAGACATTCGCAATGTCGGAAAACACAACCTCCCATCAGCCGACCTTATTGCCGGCGGATTCCCTTGCCAGCCTCACAGTGTCGCCGGGAAGCGAAAAGGCGCATCAGATGACCGCAACCTCTGGCCGGAATTTAGCCGGATTATTGCCGAGCTTCGACCCCGCTACGTTCTTGCTGAGAATGTTCCTGGAATCGTCACCACCTATCTCGACACGGTGCTATCTGACCTGGAGGGTCAAGGCTACACCTGCACGACGCTTAATCTTCCAGCTTGCGCCTTCGATGCCCCGCATCGGAGAGAGAGAATCTTTGTGGTTGCCCACGCCGCAAGCAATGGACGCCAGCGGCGGCAAGGGCAGGATGAACACGAACGCCAATACGACACAGTGGGGCGGGGTGAACAGCCTGAGCGGAATGGCGGCAACGGGCATGTGGCCGACCATGCGGTCAGGGGACGGAATCAAAAACAAGCTCCGCAAGAGGGAGGCAATAATCAGATCAGGGGGGCACAGAGGACGGCTGGAGGATGCAGTAGCCATGTGGACAACGCCCACCAAGGGCGATACGTGCCATCGCAAGAACAAATATGCACAGGGCGGAACCGCGCTCAGTACGCAGGCTGGTGGACGCTTGAACCCGACGTGGACCGAGTGGCTTATGGGCCTTCCACTGAACTGGACAGAAATCGACTCGGCGCCATCGGAAACGCCGTAGTGCCGCAGGTGGCCGAATGGATCGGCCAGCGAATCATGGCAGTGGAGGCTGCTTGACATGAAAGTCATCTCATTAGGTTGGGGCGTGCAATCGTTTGCGCTGGCTGCGATGTCAGCCTTGGGAGTGCTGCCCAAAGTGGCCGCGGCGCTCCATGCCAACACGACACATGAGCGATCGGAGACCTACGGGTTCGCCAAGCGGTGGACGCCCTGGCTGGAGGAGCGCGGGGTGCGGGTGGTGACGGTGAGTGATCGGCCACAATTTCCCAGCGGCAAGGGGATATTTATCCCATCATTCACGAATCAAGCACCCGTGGTTAACGAGTGGGGCAATCCAGATATTCCGGTTCATGTGCTACACTCCGACGGCTTACCGGCTGGCATGTTGCGCCGCCAGTGTACCCAGCGCTGGAAAATCAAGCCAATTCGCCGCTGGCTACAAGCGCATCGAGAAAAGCAGCAAGTGGAACAGTGGCTCGGAATCACCCTTGACGAAGTGACCCGGATGCGCGTTTCGGATGTCAAGTACCAAGTCTTGACCTACCCATTTATCGAGATGCTTGACCGCCCCTGGACCCGCATGATGGTCATGCACTGGTTGCAGGACAACGGACTGGAGATCCCGGTCAAGTCCTCTTGCATCTTCTGCCCCTACCACGACCGGGCAACCTGGCGCGAGATTCAGCGCAGCGGCAACGGCGACTGGGAGAAGGCGGTCGTCATTGATGAGGCGATCCGGGAAAAGAGACCAGGGCACCTGTGCTATCTGACGGCCGCCCGCAAGCCGCTGGTGGACTGCGATTTCCGCAGCCAGGAGGATCACGGGCAACTGACGCTCTGGGACGAAGAGTGCCAGGGAATGTGCTTTTTGTAGGGGCGGGAACTGATGCTTGACATCGCCCAGGCGAATTGGGACTTGACAGGTGCCTGGAAATACTTTATACTGTTTCTGCTAGCTCAGAGAGGATAAAGTAAAATGCTTCAATCAATCCACAACAAGAGTGACCGGCTTTCCAACTTTGTCCCTGGGCTAGCACCTCGTGGCAACGGTGGCCGGTCGCTCTTGTTGCGGCTTGGGAGGAGTGTGGCGATGCCAACATCAAGGTTGCAGAAACGAGTAAGTCAGTTGCTTTCTATACACCTGGGCCAATACACGATCAGGGAGTTTTTGGATGGCTAACCGGCGCATGATTGACACCGCCTTCTGCCAATCGGAGAAGGTCGCAAAGCTATCGCTCGCCCACCGCTTTTTGTTCACCGCCCTTATCGCCCATGCCGATGATCAGGGCCGCATGAGGGCGCACCCAGCCCTGATCCGCTCCGCCGTCTTCCCCTATGACGACATCTCCCTGGACGACATAGAGGCCGGGCTTTTTGCGATTGAATCAATGGGTGGCATCATCGTCTACGTTTCGGCCGGCAAGGCGCTACTCCAAATCCGCAAATGGTGGGACTATCAGAAGCCGCGATGGGCCTGGCCATCTGACTACCCTCCACCGCCTGATTGGGCGGACCGCTTGCACTACCGAAAGGGCAACAGCGCGATCACGCAGAACTGGGGTAGCGGCGTGGCCGACACGGAGCCGCCGGTGGATGGTGACCCCGAGGTGACCCCAGAATGGCCCACCGATATTCCCACTATGGAAACCGCAGAACCCATAGTGGCAAATGCAGAACCCATAGTGGAAACCGTACGTGCTGGCGGCAGTAGCACTAGCACTAGCACTGGCGGTAACGATAGCGGTAACGGTGGCGATAGCGGTAGCGGTAGTAAAGGACTATCTAGCCATAATTATCTCGAAATCCGGCAATTCTGGATTGATCAATTCCCCGACAAGCCCAAACCGCGAGAGGATAATGCGACCCTGCGGGGTAAAGCGTCTACTCGCATGAGAGCCATTCACTTCCAAGATAATTGGCGCGTCGCCCTATCCCGAGCGTCCAAATCGGCGTTCCTTGCGGAATCAGGTTGGTTTACCCTTAGCTGGTTCCTGAAGAATGACGACCACTACGAGAAATGCCTGAATGGCAACTATGACGACACGAAGGCCGGTCGCCAGGCTGGCACACTCAACCCGATGGAAGTCTATGCGCAAGTAGCCCAGGAGGAGGGCTGGGATGATAATGACCCGCAAAGACATGGCACAGATCCTGTCGATCCTGGGAGTGTCCTACCCCAGGCAGGTGTTGAGTCCTGACGTGCTCAAATTGACCATCACCGTCTGGCTGGACATCCTGGGGGACATCCCCCTCGACCAGATCAAGCTGGCGGTCAAGGCCCACTGCTCAAACTCCCAATGGTTCCCGGCCGTCGCAGAGATCCGCCAGGCAGCCCTCGATCTCGGGGAGTCCGAGTCCGACCGACTGACGGCCGGCGATGCCTGGGCAGAGGTTCAGGACCGGATGCGCCACGGCGGCCACTGGGATAGCCCGAAGTTTAGCCACCCACGCATTCAGCAGACGGTCGATGCTGTTGGCGGCTGGCTGAACCTTTGCACGAACAACATGAGCGCGGTGGTGGCCGATCGATCCCAGTTCATCAAGGCGTTTGAGAGGTACGAGCAGCGCGAGCGCACCGACCGGAGGATGCTGCCGGCCGTCCGGGAGTTCGTCAGCCAGAGGCGGGCGCTGGCGGATGGGGGAGCGGCGCCGCAGTTGACCGAGGGGGCGGCGCGGGTTGATGGGAAGATCAAGGAGTTGACGGCCGGGATGGTGAAATGAGAAAGACCAGCGCCGTGAGGATTTATTGCTGTATTTGTGGCTCTGATGATGGCGGGATTCCGGCCGCGGAATGGGGGGAGTAGTTCCCAAGGAGGCGGTGGGTTTGCTTTGTATGTCTCTGGAGATTGGCGCGGGAGGGGGAGAATGTGGGGCGCGTGGTGGCAATGGGAGAGGTGAACACATAATGGAAGGCGAAATGCTTTTTGAACTATTCATGGTGGATTCAGACCCATCCTATGTCATCAGGCAAGGCCTGACTGAATTGACAAGGCAAGTTGGAGAGCGGCGCGAAAAAGCCCTTGAAGAGCACCTCTGGGGATGCGCTATAGCCATGAGCGACATTGCAATCGCCGAGGCCATCCTAGAATATGCAAAGAACGAGCAGGTTCTTATTGACATGCGGCATCAACACATGATGCTGTATGCGATGTATGGATAACGGAGCCAAATGACCATCCTAATCACGACCAACGTACATTGCGATTATTGCCACAACTGGATTCATGGCACGGTCTGGCAGAAGCCCGGGAGGCAGGCGGTGCGACGATTGGCGCATGATATGGGCTGGATTGCACGACGGTCAGGTGGCGGGGAGCCATTACTGGACATCTGCCCAGAATGCCAGGAGAGGGAACGGGAGAGGGGCAAGATCAAATGACAAGCCGCAGAATGACCCAAGCCGAAATGGCCGAACTGTCGCAGCTTGACCGCGACGTGTCCGAGAAGGTGTTCGGCAGGAGCCCAAACCATTTTCACTGCCCACACTTCGACAAGAAAACCGGCCGCCTACTCTCCTTTTGCGCCTGCCCGGATTTGCCGGAGTATTCCAGAGACTGGGGCAAGGCCAGAGAAATGGAAGAAGAACTCTACCGGCGCAAACTGCACCACAACTACGCATGGAATCTGCGGAAAATCGTAGAGGCCATTCCTGTATGCAATGGTGTTGATTGGGAGCTCATTCGGGCTACGCCGCGGCACCGATGTTTGGCAGCCTTGGCAACTGTAGAAGGCACCAAGCCATGATCTGCGACCACTGCGGCCTCGGCCTCACTCGCTGGATCAAGGTGATCATGCCGAATGGCCGGGAGTACCTGTTCTGCGGAGTGGAGCACTTGATCGACTTCTTTAACGACATGTTGGCAGGCAAATGACCACCCCCGTCCTCGCCAATGCGAATGCCTGCCAGATCCCGCTGGCTGATGAGTCGGTGGACTGCGTGGTTACTTCGAGCCCCTATTATTCACTCAGAAAGTACGACGGCCAACAGGAGCGCATCTGGGGAGGCGATCCGGATTGCCGGCATTCGTGGGGAGAGAGTCACGAGGGCGATACTAGACCCTATGGCGCCGGACTGGGCAAATGGCAACATGGAGAAGCGAAGGTCGAGGGCGGCCGACCGCACATCAAGATCAATCAGGGCTGCTACTGCACCAAATGCTCGGCCTGGCACGGCGCCCTCGGTCTCGAGTCCGACCCCGACCTGTTCGTGTCCCATCTCGTCGAGGTGTTCCGGGAGATTCGACGGGTGCTGAAACCGACTGGGTGCGTTTTTTTGAACATCGGCGATGGGTACGCTGGCGGCAATTATCGGGGCGGCGGAGTCAAAACGGCGAGTGCCAAGCAACGGAGCAATGCGGGAACCATAGACTTTATGGCGACCAAGGCCAATGTGCCCCCGGGCCTCAAAGCAAAAGACCTCTGCCTGATCCCGGCCCGGCTCTCCCTTGCGCTGCAGGCCGACGGGTGGTGGATTCGCAGCCAGATAATTTGGCAAAAGCCGAATTGTATGCCCGAGAGCTGCAGAGATAGACCGACGACCAGCCACGAGTATATTCTGCTGCTGACGAAAAGCGCACGATATTTCTATGACGCTGACGCGGTGAGGGAAAGTGCAAGATATGGGTTCTCTCCAACGACCGGGGACGGCTTTACATCTGCGGGCGACAATAATCGTGGCCATAGAACTGTAACCCCAGGGGATGGCTCTACCGGCCGCAACCGCCGCACCGTCTGGACAATCCCCACACAGCCCTGGCCCGGAAGCCACTATGCCACTTTTCCCGTTGCCCTCCCGGACATCTGCATCCGCGCTGGATCTTCAGAGTATGGAGTTTGTGCGGAATGTGGGACCCCTTGGCGGCGGGTGACCATAAAGGAATTTGTGCCGCAGGCCGACGTATCAGCAGAGCAAGGCATAAGGGGCGCATCCGGCCAAAAGCCAATGGACGCAAGTAGCGGCTGGGAGGGCGTGCCAAGAGGAGCCACCCATGCTACCACCACCGGCTGGGAGCGGACATGCACCTGCTCCACCGACGAAGTGACCCCGGCCGTCATTTTGGATCCATTTGTCGGCAGCGGCTCAACCTTGATCGCCGCCCGTCGCCTCGGCCGCCAGAGCATCGGGCTCGACCTGAGCTTCCCGTACCTCCGCGACCAGGCCCGGCCGCGCCTTGAGCTCGACCGGCTGGATAATTGGGAGCAGGGGAGGGAGGCGGTGACGGAATTGGAGGGGTTGCCGCTATTTGAGAGGCGAGGAGAGGGATGATGAACGAGCTACAAATCTTAACCACGGAAATCGCCGGGCATCTCGGCAAGCCGTGGAAGCCCGTGACCGACTTTACACGAGGGGGAGGAACCATGACGATCAACCTATCCCGGTCAGACGGGAGAGCAACGGGCGGAATTCATAGTATGGGCCCCTGCCGATAACGATTGGCCGAGATATGCGCCCAGCCACATGACCAGCGGAACGTGGCAGTAGCATTGCGCCGGGATACCGAGCGAAGGATACAGCGGATAAAGGCGCAAATTCCACCCGACCCCAGAATGTGGAGGGAGGGCTATGCTTAACCTAGAGAAGATCAAGACGCGACGAATGATTGGCATTATCGCCATTGTCTGCATCTTTGCTGCAGTATGCACGGTCGAGGGTAGAGAGGCCATAGACGACGAAGTTCTAGCTGTGTATCGAGCATACACGCGGACTACTGCTGTTCCAAACCCAACCCGAATCCCACAGCTCACATCAGCACCATCAGTTCTCGGCTTCGCACATCCATGGGCTGGAGTTATGAGCGAATTCGACACTGGCGTCTGCTCACGACTATCTGGCTATGGATGGACGGGCTGGTTGTCATGGCCAGTCAGTGGGCGAGAAATCAAGCCGGGCCGGGCATACCGATTCGGGCATTCAGCTATTGACATTCTTGCTCCAATCGGTGCCCCCGTTTACGCGGCCGAGTCCGGCGCGGTGATTTGGGCCGGGTTCAGCACCTGGGGATACGGGGAGCTAGTGACGCTGGGGCATGGCGGTGGATGGGAGACATATTACGCACACCTGACAGAGGTTTTCGTTAGCTGTGGGCAAAGCGTGGCCCGCGGAGCTCTGATCGGGACGATCGGGCAAACCGGCATGTCGGGCTTCCCCCACATCCATTTCGTAGTGCGAAACGGCGATATGGTTTATGACCCACTCACATGGATGGCGGGAGCCATCTATATGACGCCAACGCCGGGACCAACGCGCAACCTGCCAGCACCACCCCCCGGCGGGAATGCAGGACTGTAAAGGAGAGCGGATGACCCCGGCCGATATGTACGAGACCACAGAGGAGGCAACATGAAAGCACTCACCCTGACCCAGCCCTGGCGCACGGCCGATGAACCCGCAATGGGCGCGGGACATCGTTAAACAATGCACCGCTGCCGACGTCCCCGTGTTCGTCAAGCAGATGGGAAGTGCCTGGGCAGCCAGCGAAAACCCCCATGGAAGCGTCCGAGAACGCGGCGACACCAAGGGCGCCAATATGAAATACTGGCCCGAGGACTTGCGCGTCCGAGAATTCCCGATCGCGCACCCAGGAGAAACGGACAATGCGACAGAGCCAGCTTGAGCTCCTGCTCGCCGCGCAGATCCAGACGGCGCGGCTCCCCAAGCCTGAGACGGAGTATCGTTTTCACCCAACCCGTCGGTGGCGTTTTGACTTTGCATTCCCGCATCTGATTCCGCCGCTTGCCATTGAGGTTCATGGCGGGACGTGGAGCCGCGGCCGGCACACTCGGGGCAAGGGATTCGAGGGCGATTGCGACAAGTCCAATGCGGCCGTGCTCCTTGGCTGGCGCGTCCTGCGATTCACCGGCGACCAGGTGCGCGATGGCCGGGCGATCGACGTGATTGTTGAGGCATTGAAGGTGTGGTAGGAGGCTGAGGATGATTTGGTTACTTGTGGGACTTGCGATTGGCGTAACTATCGGGGTGTTCTTGATGGCAGTGGTATCAATCACCCGCCACCGGGACACGCAGGCAATGGCGGACATGGCCGTCAGCTATGTCCGCTACCGGATCGGCTGGCATGAGTTGGCCAGGGCCGTTGACCGGTTCATGGCAGAATAGGAGACCACTGTGAAGATTGACCTTGACCAGAAGATTAAGCTACTTGAAAAAACCGCCACGATCCGAAACGAGCGAGGGGCGGTCATTGCAACCCGAGACTATTACGACGACGGGAGCGGCGCCGACATGACCCTGGCCCAGGTTTGCGCCCGGGGCCTGGTCAACGCTCCGCCCCCCAAGGGTGCCAAACTCTCCGCCGACGACAAGCTGAAGCGGTTCAAGCTGGCTACCGCCCTCATTGACGGCGGCACGCAGGACATCTCGGTTGATGATTTGAAGCTGCTGAAGGACTGCATTAACGCGGCCTATCCTCAGGTCGCCATTGTCGCCCAGGCCCACGCCATGCTGGAGGGCGACTAGCCCTCTCCCATCGTAGTTTGCTCATGTCTAGCTGTCCGCTATGTATTCGACTATCCAGCCAGGGAAATCCACATATCCACCAATTGTATCAAGTACATCGGCGGCGGCGCGGTCAAATTGAATCTTCACCAAATCACCAACTGCGGCGGTTGACATTGCATTTTCCTGGATACAATTCCACGGCAATGGTAGCCCAGCAGATATGGCGATTGCTGCGAATGCTTCTTGATCACTATTTGCCGTAACACTTTCACCGCAGGCCCCATAGGTAACTATAGACCGTACATAGACATCGCCAGTGTTTTGAGGAACGGCTACCAGTGTTACCGTCATGCCTGATACAAAGTTACTCGGAACGATGAAGAACCCACGAGCCAAAGATGCTTTAGCATCTGGCGTCCTCACTCCATAATCGTTGTTGCTTGGCAAATCCGCCGGCGTGGTGGTGTCGGCGCCTGTTCCGCACGGCACAAAGAACTTCCGCGTCCGGTTGGCAATCTCCGTAGCCGTTATGCTTTCCGCAGCCAGCAGCACCTGTTCATCAGTCTTGATTTCACCATTGGCATTCACTACGTATACGGGCATCTCATTCTCCTGCTCTATCGTTATCCTTGCGCGAATAGCAAATCGGGTCTTCGTTCGTCGCCTCATAACTCACTTGCTCCCAACTCCCAGTCCCATTGCGCCGGTTTCGGTGCTGGCTCTGCCGTCTCTGAGAACTTCGGCAGGTCGTACCCCAGGCGCGCATTGACCCCCGAGTCCACCGCATCCATGTCCACATTCTCCAACTTCCCGTCGGCCCTCTTGACGGGCGTCAGGCCGGTCTCGGGGTCCTTCTCCCCCAGCACCTCGACCTCTTCCGGCGCGTAGTGCTCGTAGGCGAATTCGAGCCGCTGTGGGTGCTTGACCTGGCCCTTGTAGAGTAGTGGCTCCCAGCAATCAGCAGCCCGCCACGGCCCCATCTGTTGCCAGAAGGCGTCGGGCAACAGTTCAATTACGCCCCTCCGCTTGTCGATGCGATAGTGCTGGTTCTGGACAAGGACCTGCTGGTGCTTGACCTCCCGCCACAGCTTGCCGTCGTGCTTCTGCTCCTGGTAGACGAACGTCAGGGTCAGGGTGGCAAGGTCTTGATGGTTGCGCTGGAGACTGATTGGCTTGCCTATTCTTGGCTTGGCGAATGAGGCATGTTGTATGAATGGCATGATTACTCCCACATCCAATAGCCAGTGATTAATACATAAAGCGTCACATCAGTGTCAGCGTCGGCTTCGTCAATCATATATCGGACCACCTGAGAATCGTTGCAGGATACCGGGCCGCCGCCACTGGCCGCGTTATATCGGTTGTCGATTTGGCAATACTGTTGGACCACCGCGTTCTCGGCCCCCAAGATGTCATCGCTGTGACCAACAACGAAATATGTAGTACCAGAAACAACAGTTTCTCTGATTACCGTTCCAAGCTCAAGTGCCAAAGCCAGGTTGTCAGTGAGAGCAGTTCCATCGGCATCCGTCCATCCTACATCGCCGACGCCGACTGCCTCTATCATTGGGGCAGCAATTATGGGCACATGCCTCATTCCCCGCGCCTTCCACGGCATAGCCTTCGGCCCGACGTTCAGCATCGG
>SDBU01003875.1_pt1 | contig 18758 bp, 16 predicted proteins | sample 2277071 | NCBI WGS metagenome assembly SDBU01 (sample SAMN10397929, study PRJNA504765) | marine sediment metagenome | isolation source: marine sediment core GS08_GC12, 126 cmbsf | place: Arctic Ocean: Gakkel Ridge, Loki's castle | collected 2008 | reverse complement strand
ATGGCCATTCAATATGGAAATACGTGTATGACTATAAACTTGCTTGATTATACCACTGATGTCAAGGGAAATATAGGACTATTAGCAACTACTTGTAGGCACGAAGGCGAGGGCGTTGAAAAAGTCTATTAGCAAATTATTAGCAAAAACATAAAAGCCCTGTTACCAATATGGAGGAAAGGGCTTTTTTAGCTTTATTTTTGGTGGAGCCGGCGGGATTCGAACCCGCTACCTTTTGACTGCCAGTCTCATACTAGCCATGTTTTTTATTGTTGTTGAAGCTAATTTGTTGTTTTGTGCCTATCCGTATTTTGAAGCTAACTACCTCATTTTTACCATTTGAATTGAAAACAATTATTGCCAAATTCTTGCCAAAAGTTCGTTAGCAAATATGTTAGCGAAAATGAGTAGTTTAACTATTGATTATGTCTTCAAAAGTTTCGAGGTATGGCAATAATAATCTACGATTAGCAACTCTCCGGCCATGGTGGAGCGGGTTTCGTGCTTTCGCAATACATGATAGAGCTGCAAAAACAGCTTGGTCTTCGCCAAAGCCATTAACTGGGTCGGTGAAAAGCGGCATTATGGTTCTCGCATTATCACGACGCTGCATAATTTCTCGGGTTTCACCTATAGTCAAATATTCATGTATTGCTGCTTCAGGACGGATTCTTAGCTCTTGGTTTAATCGTGCGGATATTCTATCACAGATTGAATCATTAGACTTTTGCCGTAAATCATTTATAGTCGCAATTGAAAGGTTTTGAGCGACATATTCCGCCAACCTACGTTCGAATCTTACAAGTCTATCAGCAAGTGATTCAATGGCTCCAGTACGAGTGACAGCAAACTCTTGATCTTCCATCTTTTCCCGCATTTTGGATAGTATTTCCGATGATATTTGACGACGCTGCGCATAGCTAGTCAACTGTGTTCTTACAAAACTGCGCATTTCTGTTTGATTTGGAGTATACTCATCAATTATATCCACGAAATGCTGGACATATGCCTCTAGTATTGGCACAGAAGGTATACGAACTACTCTTATAAGAATTTGCTCATAAACATTTAGAGCAAGAGTGATTCCGCCAGGCTTTAGAATGAGATTGGACCAGGTGTTTTCTGCGATTTTTGATTTGATTAAATCGAAGTAATCTGCTAAAGACCTGGCAACTCTATTTGGAATATGTATATGGTTTATTCCCCAGGCAAGTGGATTATTCTGTGTTTGAGTCATATACTTTGTCCGTTCCCTAAGCAATCCAACATCATCCAAATCCTGACAAATTCCTGATAGTTTAAGCTGCCCTTGTTTTCTATCGCCAGATAGTGGAAAAAATATTGTATCTTTCAATGACGGCATTGAGTTAAGTATCTTTACACAATTGGCTATTCTACCTCTGGGTGTTTCTGCACTCATTTCACCCTCGAGGTCCCAAATAAGGTCTAAAGAAACAGGCTTTTGTTCTTTGTTAATCTCAATAAAGAACTTAGCTTGCTTATGTTCTCTAAGGGGATCAAATGCGAAAACTGCCAATTTTTGATATCTAAGGTTTGAACCAGAATCAACAAAAGCGTATAACCGGTGTTGGCCATCGACAATCCAGCAAGAACGATAACTGGGAGGAAATATTAGTTCACCAAATTCAAGCCATGGAGGCCAAGCGCTTTCATAGGAAGGTTTAGGGCGAAAACTCGGTCTTTGGTCGAATGCAATGATAACATTGTTTGGGAAAATGCCACCTTTCCGTACAAAACCACGTATCCGTGCCATGCGTTGAGCGGATAACATTCGTTGATAATACTTTTGTTGGCCAGATTCACGTCTAGCAACATAAGAGACTTTCAATAAATCACTGGGGTCACACCAAAACAGATAACCAGATAGGTCTCGAGATAATCGTATTTTAAAAGCTGGAAGCCTGGGTAGGTCAAAATCTCTTGGTTCAACCTTCAGTTCACCCAAAAAATTAAAAAGAGCCCCCCGTGCTCCTAATAGAGGTGATAGTTTATGGTAATATTGTATAGTCTGAGAATCTAGTAGCTGGATTGCTGGGTTCTGAGATGCCAAAGTTTGGTCATTCTCAGTATGAATGATGTTTTTGGTTATTAATAAAAACCTGAAGCGCCGATAGGTTTCATATTTTTCGAGTCGCCGAAAGCCTCGCCTAATTGCTGATTGCTTTCCTCTTATTTCGGAGATCAAGTTTCGTATGGGGGTACGTTCATTTATTGATTGTGTGCACTCGGCAATGACTAAGATATCGTCCCAGCCACCACAAACATCTATCTGGTGACCACCAACTATGAAGTTGGCTCCACCGTCTACGTCTTTGAAACCTATCCTTTTAAAGCTATGCCGAATCTGGTTCTCAAAGTCTTGACCTGCTGCGGGTAATGGAGGATTCATTTAAGATTCACCTCCTTAAGAGAACGGCCTGAATAAAGAGTTTTTAATATGAATGATATCTTTTACTCAAATGATTAAGCCTCAGGTTTTTAGTCGTAAATTTTCAGCCGAATTGAACCGAACTAGAGCATTCCAGTCTATTTCTCCATTATTTACGAATATTTCACTGAACTCAATGGTAAACTTGTTTACTAATTGAGCGTATTCTTCCTGAAACTCATCATTCTTTTCTCTTGCTGAATGCCCGAGAGGTTTAATAATCTTTAAATATAAGTCGTAATTTCCGGATATGAATTCCCAAAACCTTTGCCCACAATATTTAAAATAATCACCCCTGTCGGGTTTGGTATTTCTACCATAGCAGCACCCATTTACAGCAACAACATGTAGGTCGGAGTTACCTGTACGGATAGTCTGCTTGGCCTTTCGGAAATCATCCTTCATCTTTCTGATCTGACTGCTATTTCCCCAGTTGGGCCCAGATTTGATCGCCACGATGTATCGTATATTATCTTTGTTAAATTCTAGGTCTATGCCCTGGGTTGATGATTTCCAGCCGCTATATACTTTTTGATTGACAAAGATGGCTAATCCTTCTAAGAAGTTACCAAATATTGTTTCTTCTTGAGAGGATAAATGGGCATCAAGTAATATTCTTACTAGGTCCTGAGCAAGTAGTATATTTTTGGCCTTAAACAGATATGGATTTTTTCTCTCCAAGATCTTGGTCAGCTTAAGTCTTCTTAGACTGCCGAGACGTCCTTTGTGAAAGCTTCCAATATTCTGCTCTGCGTATTTACCGACTTCTTCTATTTTGATCAAGTCCATAAATCCACTTTCCTGGTATTTCCATTATTATTCGTTTTCCAATTCTCGATAGACTCCTGCGCAAGCTTGTAATAGTTATCCATCGCTTCAGTTCCAATGTAGTGCCTATTTTGGTCTAGACAAGCAATTGCAGTCGTTCCTGAGCCGATAAAAGGATCCAGCACTGTATCTTCTTCCTGCGTAAATAATCTAATAAACCATATCGGCAAAGAAACAGGGAATGATGCACTATGACCTCGATTAGCACATTCAGTCGCAAGGTGCAGTACATTAGTCGGGTAGACGAATTGCCTTCCAAGCCAGTTTGAAACGTTCTTACCAAAACCACTTCCGACCTTAGATTCATCTCGGATTTGGTCTGTTGCGCTCAGTTTGGCTAGTCTTTTCTTACTCCAATCACCTATCGGAACCATGATAGATTCTTGATACATCTTGAACTTCTTCTGCTTATTAAATTGTAGACATCTTTCCCAAGCATCTCTAAAACGATTAGGCCACTTTCCAGGATAGCAGTTCTTCTTATGCCAAATATATTCTTCGGTCCAGCGCCATCCTTGTTTTTTCATTTCAAGGATTAATTCAAGAACGTAGGTCTGACGTTCGCCGTCTTTGGTCCTTTCTTTAATGTTCAAAATGAAAGTGCCATCATCTCTTAGAACTCGTTTCAATTCGGAAGATATTGGCAAAAACCATTTAACATATTCCTTTATGGGAATTCCTTTGTACGTTTTCTTCCGGTTATCAGCATATGGCGGCGATGTAAATATTAGATTGATACACGAATCCGGGAGAGATCTCAAAACTTCCAAGGAATCTCCTGCAATTATCGTATCTAACTCTAACTTGGTACGCATGTTCACCATCATATGCTGTTCTGTTATTCCTTTAGTAGAATTATAGCACATGGTGAGTGTCCTGGCCCCCAAAAACGGAGCCCGTTATGGTGTTAGTCTGGGGTAACAATAATCCAGTTTTATGCACCTTAGTGTGTATTATGATGTAACTCAATGTAAGAACTTGTCATCGTATCAATTGCTTTGGAGTTTAAATCCGCAGGTTCATCTGTATAAGAAAGAAATTTCTCGTTTATTTTCACAGGGGAAAATGAATCCCATTTTATCTTATCTGAAATAGATTGAACAAAGATAGAATCATGAAATGCCCCAAAGCTTACAGAAATGACCTTGTTTGCACCTGCATTAAGCAATAAATGCCTAGTCCATTCAGTTGTAAATCCTTCAGTGATAAAGTCGTCTACCACTAAGATTGTTTTGCCTTCTATTATCTTAGCTCGTTTTTCTGGTTCGCATTCCACATGGACGGTAGTTATCTGATTCTGGAAACCAGGTGATTGACCAGCAACTCTAGAAAAAGCGCTCTTCTTAGCTTCAGTATGTCTTTTCAATAACGTTTGGATGAAATTATCCCGAAATAGTCTCGCTATTCTTATTAACGAGTCTTCTATTGAAGGATTGATGCCCCCGGCATGAACTGGTGCTAGTGCTACGGTGTCCACGTCGGTAAAAATACCTTCAAGGTATATGCTTCCGAGCAGATGGTAGAACATGAATTCTCCAATTGTTAACATGCCGACTTTACTATCTGTGCCGTTCTTGACCCAATTAATAAGCGCGTTTTTAAATGCGGGGAAGCCAATGTCTCTGCCATGTATTAAAGCTCTTTTTACTACATCTTTTCCTTGAGCGTCCTTGGTATCTATTGACCAATACCACAAATCAGTTTTTAGAAAGAAGTGCTTCAAAATTAAATGCAACGCACCAGGGGACGTGATTGGAATACCGTATTTATATCCAGGTTGAGACCATTCTGCGTTTAGATATACCACTTTGGAACTCACAGCCGTTAACATATCGTACAGAGAGTCACCAAGATATATGAGGTCATTATTTTTAAATTTGAAATAGTTACAGACCGTATCTATCCAGACAGGACTACCCTTGGATTTACCCACGTCTTCTTTGGTTAGTACTAAGTCAATATCAGTGGACAATGCTTTTAATTTGCTAAGAACCTCACCCCGCGGTTTGTTTGAAAAAACAACTATTCTTAATCCATAAGCTTTAAGTTGGGTTAATATTTCGTCATATCCAGGTACTGGACTGCCATTAGAAAGTAACAGTGTTCCATCCAAGTCGGTGACGAATGCTTTAATGGCCATCTTTCCGTTTCTCCCAACTACTCTTTAAGTTATTGAGTAGCTCCGAGAAAGTTGCCTCATCAACATTGTAGGAATTAATCACGCGCATAAACTCAGTCAGCAAGGAACTAAACAGCTTTTTTGATTCGTAATTCGCTATGACATTCTGATTGAAACTGATGCCAATGTTATTGAGAATCGCTAACAACTCTACCTCCATCTGGTCTGAGTTTCGTTTAATGAAATAATGTTTGCTTAATGATGTATGTATTTGCTCATCCCACCTAACAGAATCGGAATTCATGCCATTGATGAAGATGATGGGGCGGTTATATTTCTCAGCAAAACTGACTGTGTGAGCGGTCCCGCCTTTCATTGACCACTCCACTGGAATAATAGCACTAGAAAGAGCTGCTTGGATTCGGTTTCTTTGTATAAACTTATCCTTGCTATATGAATCATTGGGTAGGTATTCCGTCACTAATGCTCCACCACATTCAACTATACGAGCACGCAGCCCAGCAGTAGAAGATGGGAAAACTACCGATATACCCGTTCCTAATACAGCGATGCAGGAATTTCCGTAATCTACGGTCGTTTGATGTGCAACCGCATCAATTCCCTCAGCCAACCCAGAAACTATAGTCAAATCATGCCGTGAAAGAATGGTTGAGAGCTTACGGGTTGCTTCAAGCCCTTCAGAAGACGCGGAGCGACTTCCCACAACAGCGATTAAGTTATCTTTGCTAAGAAGACTAGAATTACCTTCAACGAAAAGCCAAAGAGGGGCATCTGGGATGTTTGATAGTCTTTTAGGGTAAGCTACCTCAGAGTCGAAGACGATTTGAATATTTCTGTTGCGAAAACCATTAGAAACAACTTGAGCCTTCTCAATTGCTTGGCCTTTTTTGTTCCTTAAAGAGTCTACAATCTTATGTATTTCTTCTACATCAGCGTTAAACAAAAACTGTTTAAGTTCAAGGTAGGAAAAATCCCATGCAATATCAAACCCACCGTAACGTTTGTAGATTTTCTTTAAGGTTTGAAATCCAATACCCCGAATACTAGCAAGAGCAAGGAAGTGTATCTTTTGAGCAGAAGTATCCTTATTTATGGGTGTGTTACTATCTTCAAATAATCCAAGCTGGTTAATATTCATCTGTCAATCCACTATCTTAGTGATAATATAAGTATAACCCATGCTACCAAGGGTCGCCATAGGACTCAGAGACTAACTTTGGGTTATTCTCCATTTCCCCAGAATTCATCACTTACACCTGGGGGCCTGAGCTTCTTTTCCATAAGTAACGAAAACAATGGTTCCACAGAAACAGCTCCACAGAATCCGAGTTGTACAGGCTCATCATTGCTTGTTAATGCGGTTGTAACAATACCAAGGACAAAATCATATTCGCTAATAACAGGAGCACCGCTGAAACCTCCACGCGGTACGTTTGATAAAATGTAATGTACATGGGGTCTTAGATAACTATCCACAATAGCACTCACGTCAGCAGATACCGCTACAAGAACTACATCACGCGAAGTTGGAATAGGTGGGTATCCAAGAATAATACATTTAGAGAGTACGAGTTCCGATCCAACCCAGTCATCCCAACACTCTTGTATAGGTAAGTAACTCGCTTTACATTCTTTTGCTGGAACCTTTTTGTCGCCCAAGTGGTATGTTGTTAAACTCAGCTCGCGTTCCGGGGTGAAATTGGTTTCTAGAACAGCAACGTCGCTCTCAATGTTGTTAGGAAGATGTATTTTTTTTATTTCAATCTTAGCAGTTGGCCCCTCAGCTTCAATTGATATTATTTTCATCTTTTCTACTGCATGTCTTGCTGTGACTATAAGTCCATTTCCAATATGGAATCCCGTACCAGTATGTTTGTCTCCGATTTCGTCTTGAACAAATATTTTAAATATGCAATAAGAGTATTTGAAGTACAGTTGTTGTAATTTATTCCCTACTTCTTTGCGATTTTCCATTTCGCGTTTCTCTTGTTGACCTGCCGCCAATAGTGGCACCACCTATAGAGTTAGAGTCTTGAGTATTTTAGCCTCAGGAGCAGGCGGCCGGTAACCTAACGAGCTATAAGGACGTACTTGATTGTACTCCTGCCGCCACTGCTCAATCAATACCTTCGCTTCTGTTAATGTCATGAATATCTCCCGGTTTAGTAACTCGTCTCTCAACTCCCCAACAGCTCCTGAATTCTATAACTTGAGCAAAGTAGCGAATTGTATTCTATCCAGCTGATTGGATAACTGCCAAGGAAATGGTTAGAATCGCCGAGTCGTCACAGCGGGTTGGCTAAGGCTCCACTTATTGATTCCACCACTGCGAGCTGCATATGTTGACTTGCACCACTACCCCTTACATTGCACAAAATGATGGATTGTTTATCATCCACTAAAAAGGTGCGCTCAGTTTAATACTCATGGGTCCAGCGTTAAATCATCCTCCACAACAGGATTAGTATCAGAGATCTTCCGAAAACAACCCCAACCTCTGAGTGATATTAGAGGTATTTACCCCCTTCTGAAAAAATATCTGTGAAACCTGTTCGGTTTTGGTATCCTCGTGCATTGTAGTAATTAGAGGACTAAAGAGTATCTGAACATTGGATGAAGCATATGTTATAGCTCTGGTTCGTGAGGGCAACACTGACGCCTTTGCTGAAATCGTAGAGCAATACCAAACACCCATCAGCCGTTACCTATACCGTTTGATGGGAGACCGTGAGGTGACTCAAGACCTTGTACAGGAGTTTGTCACCAAGGTTGTGGGTACCGAAAGCCTATGCGATAATACACTTGCGCGAATGGGCAGTGGGAGACTCCACCAGTAATGCGTGCGTGGGCTTGGGTAAAAAATTTTCCTAAACTCAGGTTCGCAAGCCTGAAGGAGAATACAGAATGTACTGGAAGATAGTTGCCAAGAGTGAGAAGTGGATTCCATTTAAAGGACTCGTAGGTCGAGTGAGAATTGAAGATTACGAGAGAGATAAGCGTTTTAGATACCAGGGAGCACTGTTGACCTGCTATGTGGAAACAGATGACGAACTAGAAGCTGAAGAAATAGCAGAAGCCGCATTTGACCAAGTTGTGAGGAGTCTAATAATGGCCAGTTGTATATCTTACCACGTAGCGATGGCAACACCAGTTCAGGTAGATAAAAGCGAAGTCGATAATGGAGCCCTTGTCACAAACACCTCAGTGCCCACGATTCTTAAATCCTATCTCGTAAGACCATTTGTCGGTTATGCCCTTCCACTGTTTAGCATCTCAGAGGCGAACAGGTGGCAGGACCTGATCAGTAAATTGGAGGAACCGTGGACAAGAAGAGTGGTCGACTTATACTGCTTAGGTATCAGACTCAAGGACATATCAGAGACCGCGGCTTATATCGAGTTCATCAAGATCGTGGAACTGTTCATCGATCACGTATACAGAAAAATGATTGAGAGAGAAGCGCCGCAGAGCGTTCAAGAGCCAAACCAGGAGACGAAGTTGAGAGCTACGCTAAGAAAGTTATTAAGCGAATACTTCCCTGGCGTTGGTGGGACCACTATCGACGAAGTGAGTGGTGGCATGATCCACAGGCTTTCTTTGCCGTACTCAAACAGAGAGTTGTTACGGTACGTATGCACCAAGAGCGGGTTTTACGCCCATATCCTGGACAGGCGACGGGATTGGCTGAAACGTAATACAGATGAGATCTATGGCTATTGGCCCGAGGATAAGCGCAAGCAACACGTCGAGGAAATCTACAAGGAACATGAACAGTTCGTGAATACAGCTTCTTTGGACTTGTTCAGCGTTAGAGCGAAAGTGGCTCATGCGACTCCTGATTCTGGAGCAAGCTTTGTCACAGGCCAACAGTTGGGTGCTTATTCGATATGCGCCATGCTTAGCCGGTATTTGATCGACATGCTTGTTCAAGGAAGAATACAAATACGCTAACCAAAAGATTTTGGGATTTGGCACTCTATTCTTGGCAAAGTAACGACAGTCATATATTGAATTGGCTGTAGGTCAATAAGGCTAAGGCTACATGTCACATTCTAGTATATTGTTGAGCCGTATTGCATGAAATAGCATTTTGTTATTCTAGCCCTATCCCCAATGCCATCTCATGTGTCAACCTTTGAGGTTTCTTTGTGACATTCAGTGAAAAGATTTTTCCTAATCACAGGGAGGGTTCGCGAACAGAAGCCGCACATTAGTGCCCTAATGTTGCATTTGCTGTGCGTGTTAGCTTTGAACTGGAAACAATAAGACTAAGGTGACAGTATTCAATCATTGCACAAAATGACGGAATGTTGAACCCCTGCTGATCTCACTAGACGAATTTATCCCTGCCTGCCAATTTGCCAAGCCTAATCAACCTAGCCATTCTGTAGTTTAAAAGTGCAGTTCGTACTCACCTATGCTAAAATGTATTCGGTTGATAACGAAATTGGAGTTAGAGCTTAGATATGCTTTTACCTTGCCAAAACGATCCTGGTGCTACAGCACAGATAAGCCCTGCAATAGACCTCCTCCGTAACCTTGATAGTAAGCACCCTGATGTCCTGAAGACTCATGGCTTGGAGCCTGCCGATTACCATTCCAAGCTGGTTTTCAGGTCCGCTGTTGAGAGTATCAGGGGGACATATATCGCCTCTTCGCTGACTCAGAGACAGGGTTTGGTAGCCACCGTTCTTGAAACTATGAAGCAGTCGAGCCTAATTGCTGAGTATCAATTGCAGGGGTCAGCCCAGAGATTCGATTTCCAAGTAATGCTCACATCCCGACCCAAAGAGATGGTGGCTGTTGAAGTAAAAGGTGGAGAAGGAAATAGTATCAACATTTCGGAAAGACCTCTTTGGGCCAACGAATTCATTCTCTGGTGCCATTTGGACGGGGCTATTGTTAACCAGCCATCCCATGGTGCAGCTGCAATTATCTTCAATCGCGTGGAGAATGAAATGGTGAAACGAGGCAAACATGTAGATGTAGTAGTGTTCAAAGACGCTAGATGCAATACCCCCCTCCGTTCTTGTCCCAAATACCAGAATAAGTCCCCAGTCACCGCTCTTGGAGTTGCACCTGATATCTTTCTGATGCCCAGAGCAATACCAACGGAAGATAGCCCCGAACCCAGCTCACACGATTTAGAAACCACTCAACTGCCAGCTAAAATCCTAGCTGCGCATGGTGTATCACCAAAAGACTTTGACGAACATATATGGCAGGTTACTATTGCACTCCTCAAAAATGGTAAGGGGCATACCTTGCGAGAGACTAAGGTCTATCACAAAGGGGATATGGTGGAATGGAGAAAGCCTCGAAGATAGAAGTGGAATCACTGCCGGGTGAACAACTGCGCTTGTTGCGTGAAGAGCGTATTGAGCTAGACTCACGCCTATGGTCTGGATCCTTCAATGCCAAGGAAAGCTCAATGCAACAGTTGGCTCCTTATGTCGGGAAGTTGAAATCTGGGATGGTTCGCGTGCTTATTGAATTGTACTCTCGACCTGGGGATGTTGTTCTAGACCCATTCTGTGGCGCCGGCGTTGTGCCACTTGAGTGTATCATCATGGGTCGCCATGCAACTGGCAACGATCTCAGCCCATATGCTTATGTAATCACCAGAGGAAAATTATCAGCGCCACTTAGCAAACAAGATGCCTTGCGTGAAGCAGAGGATGCCCTACAAGAAATTGAATCTCGTGCCCGTACTGTTGTTACTAATGACGTACCTGAGTGGGTTCGCAAGTTCTTTCACCCTGACACACTCAAAGAAACTGTCAGTGCTTTTCAAGTACTCAGGGAAAGGCAGAATTATTTCCTTATGGCTTGCCTCTTGGGAATATTGCACCACGTACGTCCGGGGTTCCTTTCTTATCCTGCAAGCCATCTGACTCCTTATCTGCGTTTGAAAAAATATCCTACCGAACAATATCCAAAGATGTATGAATATCGTGACCTACAGTCCAGAATCATCGCCAAGGTAATACGAGCGTATCGACGAACTAGTTTTACCCAGGTAAGAAACCAAATGACCTGGCAGGTATTACAAGAAAACGCAATGAATTTGTCGCTACCCTCTAATTCCATTGATACCATTATTTCCAGCCCCCCATATTTTGGTGCTCTGGACTATGCAAGAGACAATAGGCTCAGACTGTGGTTTCTAGGCGTCTCTGACTGGAAGGAATTGGATCGTTCCTTAACGGCTAGCGACCAAATATACAAACCGCAGATGAAGCTGTGCTTGATGGAAATGGACAGGGTTCTTAAGGAAGAGGCATACTGTATCCTTGTCCTTGGTGACGTTGAACGAAACGGTGTGAAGAAACCCACGGCTCAGATTATTTCCGAGCTTGCTCAAGAAGTCAGCGATGGTCGCTTGGTACAGAAACTTATCTACACCGACGAGATTCCCGACGTTCGACGGTCAAGAAGGCAAACACGAACGACCAAATACGAAAAAATATTGGTAATGCAGAAGCTGGGCACGTAGCTGGCTAGGTAACGCATTCACTCCGGTTGATCTGCGGGTCATGCCATAGAATTTTTCCCCGCTTCACTTTCTAGGGACTCATGTATTGCACCGAATCATCGCTGCACAAAACTGACATTTGTGCAACCTCACTGGATTGAACGAGAATTCAGATTTTTGGTTAGCTGATGGAAATGGCCCAAACTACACCCAATAAAGGAACTCGAGCATCCGTAGCCCCGTCATTTCAGCCCTGCGCTGCTTTGATAATTTCCGGAGTTCTTGCAAGCTAGATATTTGCTTGCGGCCGATGACTCGGAGTCTGACTGGATGCTGGCGTGGTGGGTGCGCTGGTGCCGCCACCGCAGATCACCAGCGGTGATAATCCAACTACCATGGAGATCGCTGCTATTAATATGCGCTTTATGCTTACACTCATTATTTCGGTTACCAAAATTATACAATACTATCGGCCTCGTTATGTGTTAGGTAGATCACCCGGTCTTTTTAATTATCTGCAGCCCAACTAAGGCACCGATGAATATGGAGGCGCCGTAGACAAAGCCATTGAGTCCCAGTGATGGCACGGCCGAGAAAAAGCCACCGATAGTACAACCCCCAGCCAGTCCGGCACCATAACCCATGAGCAGTCCACCCAGCAATACACGGCCAAAGGCGCTCCTCTGGCGTGGCCACCGGATTTTAAACTCGCCGGAAAGCAGGGCGGCGATCAGGGCACCGAGAATGATACCTCCATTTATCATCAGCCCCCAGGTCAACTGACCCGGCGCACTGGGTGTCACTCAGGTGCCGGGAACAGCAACGACAGGTGGTGGAGGAAGATGTACGGCATTAAGCAGGTTTTCTGTCCAGTGCATGACTTCACCAGTAATACTCAACGGTCTGTCCAGTATCCAGTACATCGAAATATTTATGAGACCGAGGATGACACCGCCCAGAGCCAGCGGCCAGACAGCAGTGAAGGCCGACCTGCCAAATCTAGCTAGTCTGGAGGGCCAGGCTATGGCCTCGGTAGTCATTGGTAACGGGACGGACACATTTTTAGCCCGCATAGCCCTCACTATCACGAAAAGGACAATAAGGACTAGCAGCGTTGTAGCTATAGCTCCTGTCCAGCCCAATGAGGCAGGCAACCAGAAGGCTGATTGTTTTGATATATAGTTCTGCCACCACCAGGGCCAGCTGTACTGCAGTAAGCTCATGCCAGCAAGTATTCCTATGAAAGCGACTACGGCTGTGACTGCACCTTCGCCAATCCGGTAAAGGTTACCCACGATGCAGCCGCCGGCCAGCAGCATACCGAAGCCGAACATGACGCCGCCTAATAGCAAATGCCAGCCAAAGGGCGCTGCCAGAACGCCGGTACGGATAAAACCCGGGCCAGGGTCGGGCATGATGGCATACATAATAAAGGCAAAACCGATAGTGGCCACGAAAATCCCGCCCAGTATGCCTTCCAGCAGCCGGGTATCGCGGAAAAGAAAGAAGTTGCTGATGGCCGAGACAAAGCAAAAACGCGAGCGCTGGAGCACATAGCCGATACCCAACCCGAAAAGCCAGAAGAGGGCCAGGCGGGGCACACTGGCGTTAAGCCCGAGGAAAACTATAAGGACGCCAGTGACCACAGCTATAGCGACCCATAATTTCCAGTTGCGCCACCAAGAGTTATCAGAAATTTCGTTCATTGTCGCCAGTATCTTAACCTAAAGTAGAAATACCGGTCTGGTTGAAGGCATTAAGCGCGTATAATGCAACAAGGGACGCGATAATACTCTGCAAATAAGAATCAAGTCTGTCTGATGAAAAGCATCCCCTAATAATGTCTGGCTTCGAACATTATATCCCTGTAAATCCCGCCCTTCTTCTCGCGCTTTTTACCAGCACCGAAGACCCATAATGTCGCTGGCAAGAGATTTCAAATCACAACGATAGCAGGCAAATAGCCCATTCGCAGGCATGCCTCCTTTTGATTATTTTTTCACTCCTTGCCCACGCCTTTTCATAGGGCATCTAGAGCAGGTTTTTGTGCCAGTTTAAGTGCTGGTCTGTCTAGGATCGCCTATCTGAACTGGGTTGTCGGGATTCATACTCCACTCAAACCAACCACCATCATACAGACTAATGTCTTCCCAGCCCATCAAGTACGCATAGAACCAGGCCTCACTGGCCCTCCATCCTGTTCCGCAGTAGAAGGCAACTTTTTTATCAGGGGTAATGCCCCATTCATTCCACATTGTCACAATCTGGTTGTAATTCCTCATTTTGCCTTCTTGGTCGTGTAAGTCAGATTTGTGGTGGCCCCAAACGGCACCCTTTATTTCGCCTTTAGGCTCGATGTAGTTGTAACCACTGATTTTACCGATGAATTCATCCCACCTTCTAATGCTGGCAAGCACGAAGTTAGGTTGCTGCAAGTACTCCTTCAATTGATCGGTGCTAAGGACGTACTCGGGATGAACTGGCATTTTTACTCCAAAATCGGTAACCGGAACGCGATTATTTGTCTTGGTTTCCACTTGATAGCCGCTGTCAGCCCAAGCCTGCCAACCACCGTCCAAAAAACGAACGTCGTCTACACCAGCCCTCATCAATGCTATTAGCACTCGGGCTGCCGCGGATGAACTCTTGCCGTAGACAATTACCAGGGTATCTTTGTTAATGCCGAGGTTCTTATATACCTGTTCCAGTTTATCGTCACTTACGAAATTCCATAGCGGCAGACTTTCAATTTCATCAGTGTCCAGGTGTATTGCGCCCGGAATATGTCCCTGGTCGTAATCATCAGGCGGTCCCCAACTGACTTCAAGAATAATGTACTTGTTGCCCTTGTATGTTGGGGGGTTTTTCCCCAGGATTACATCGTTAACCCAATCTACATTGACCAGCTTTTGGTAGTTGGCAAGTCGTTCCAGGGGCAGTTCCTCATCAGCGAGCCAGCTGTTGAAATCATTATACACATATAGCTTTTCGTAACCGAGAGTTTCGAGTCTGGCAGCCGCCAACTTACGTTCACCAGCTTTCGTATGGTAAACCACAACCGTCTTATCCATAGTGATGCCCTCGGCATCAAGCTCTAGCTTCAAGTCTGTATCCCCCGCGCTTGTGGTCCAAGACACAGGGAAAGACACGGCTCCTTTGATGTGTCCACCTCTCGATTCACCAAATAGCTGCCATCCGTTGTAGGATGCCTTTGGTCGCGTATCCATAGTGACCCAATCAGTGTTGTCTATTTGTTTAGACAATTCACCGGTACTGATACTGGAAAACGCATCGCTATCCGTGGTCTGGCCCGTGCCCGTTGAAGTACCTTTTTCCTCTTTGCAGCCAGCTAGCACCATGTTGGCTGCCAGACCACCACCAATCACAACCAGCCCCAGATTCTTAAGAAACTCTCTCCGGTTTGTACCTCCTATCTCCTTATCCATTTTAAATGGCTCCTCCTGTTTTATTTTAATTACCGCACCGACTCTATAACTTTTTGTCACATCCCATAAGTCATAAACCTCCTCCTAGTGTTAACTACGCAAAAAATTCTGCTATTGTCTATATCCTGAGTTACCTGCATATTATATAATAAATACTACTTATCTGTCAATACAATATTGTTTATAGTAAAATTGATACAAAAAGGGGGCTGCAGGGCCTTATTAATAAAAGAAGGCCTAGAATAATTATGTGGACTAGAACAACTCGTGCTCGCTGGCCTTGACGGCCTTCTGTATCTCCTCATTGAGGGCGGCCGGAAGGCCCTAGATGCCCACCTTAAAAAAGCTGCGGATGATTTTTCCCAGTCAAACATCAAAGCTGGGCTCGTTTTTGGGAAGCAGAGCAAAACCGTATTCCTAAAATCCTGTGCTTCTTATAATGTCGTCTTGCGGGCTAGATTATACGGGAATATTATTGAAAAGACTCCACCCGGTAGACCTGATGTCATCGAAGTCGGAGGGTCCAGGGTATCATCCTCCTTGGTGGGAGAGGCATATCCAAAATAAGCAGAATATTCAGTTGGGTAACAAAAGTCCAGAATGTGTGATAGAAGTAAGTTCAAGCGTCACTACTCATTAGATTTTGTCGTGCTACGAGATTAATCCCTTCCTTGACCTCCTTCCGGTTTCTTGTACAAGCCTTGCACAACTCCACTGGCCGATATAAGATATACTCCGGGTTAGAATGCAGCGGGACACAGCCAGGTCTGAAGTGTAAGCAGGTTTCTCTATGCTGATACAACCACCGTTCATAGTTTCTTACAGCATCACGACAAAGTGCAATCTGAAGTGCAAGCACTGCTATAGTGAGTCGGTTGACCAGGCGGCTCCTGATGAGCTGACGACCGATGAGGCGTTCCAGCTCATGGATGATTTGGCAAAGTGGGGGATACACCTGCTCGTTATTGATGGAGGAGAACCGTTATGCCGCGAGGACTATCTAGATCTCGTGAGATACGCCTCGTCGAAAGGCATAAGGACCACTATTGGTACCAACGGCACTCTCATTGACGAAGCAATGGCAAGGAAGATGCTGGATGCAGGTGTCAAGGCAGTTGCCATATCGGTTGACGGAGCTGATGCCCAGACCCACGATTCATTCAGGGGTGAAAGCGGCACCTTTGAGCAGACGCTCAAAGGTGTAGTGGCATGCCGAGCTGCTAGCTTACCCTTTCAATTCAACACGGTCATCAGGAAAGAGACCCTGTCGCAACTGGAGGACCTGTTGAATATGGCAGTGGATTATGGCGCCAATGCTGTCGAGTTCTTCGACCTCGTGGTGGCAGGCAGGGCCAAGCAGGCGTGTGGAGAGCAAGTGTTGGATCTTAACGAGAGGAAATGGGCAATGGAGTGGCTATCTATGGCTCAAGAGGACTGTACTATTGTGATAAGGGTTCCTGCCTGCCCCATGTATCCACTTCTTCTACAGCAACAAGAGATTAAGCCCAAGCACTTCCCCGCCGAAATGCTCAAAAGAGTCCCCTACTACGGCAGGGGTTGTGCCGCCGGCATGCCAATGGGCTATGTGATGGTCAAGTGCAATGGGGAGGTAAATCCATGCATGTTACTCCAGGTCAAGCTGGGCAACATCAGGGAGCAGGGTATAATATCCATCTGGGAGAACTCTCCTGTATTAGCGCAACTGCGGCAGAGGGAGTTACTCAAAGGTGAGTGTGGGGACTGCCCCTATAAGCTTCCTTGTTCCGGTTGCCGGGGTAGGGCTTATGAGGAAACTGGTGACATGATGGCTACTGACCCGGGTTGTTGGCTAGCGGCCGGGTTGCTTAAGGAATCAACATAGCAGGTGGCTAAATCCCATGGGCAGTCTAGAAAATCAAAACATGGAAGGTCACAATTGCTTATTTAGTGCAGTCCCATGAACAAAAGGAAAGGCTCTCCCAGACGAATTAGGAGAGCCTTTAAAATCAAAATCTAGCCCCTCTCCGAGCTTGTTGCAGGGATTAGGAGATAAAAAGAAGGGAGTAGTCTAATGACTACCCCCCATTAATAAGCATAAAAAAGGCAAAGTAACCCCCTATCACCAGAGGCTACTTTGCCTTGATTGTCTTTTTGGTCAAGCGTTCTTAAGCTACGGCTACTGGTTCTTTCTTTCGGCTGCGCTTCGGCTTCTCGGCTTTAACAACCGCTTCCACTTTGGCTACCGCCTCGGTTTCCTCGGCTTCTGGCTCTGGCTTCTGGCTCTCGGCGGTTAGCATTGGCATTACCACCAGTTGATAACCATCAACGGCAAAGAGGACTGGCGACTTACCATCGGTCACCCTGAAGTCCACCATACCACCACAAGCTCTCAAAGCTTCGGTAAGGTATGCGCCATCAATTCTTACCTTGACTTCCCCGCCTTCAATATCGGCTGGCATAGTAACTTCCCCTTTATCATCGGGGCTTGACATCACTATACCGCCGTTAAGAGATAGGTCTATCGGGTAAGACTTACTATCGGCCAGGACTTTCAGTGAGGCAATCGCCTTGCCTGCTTCAACAGTGTCAAGGTGAGCGGTTACATTCGCCTCGGCAGGTATGAGCTTCTCGTAATCAGGAAAGCTACCATCAGCACCCCGCCACTTATACCGAGTTATCTCGGTATCTATGACAAGGCTTACTCCGTCAATGCTATCCCCACTCTTTTCAAAGCTCAAATTAACCCGATGGGCTTTCCGCAGAGCGTTGGCTATACCCCGCAGGTCATCACGAAGTATCAGGGCTTCACCCTCACCATCATAGTCCAGCGTTACCACCGCCAGTCTAAAGCCGTCGGCACTCACCAGTGTGAGCTTGCCCTCTTTTGCTCTAAAGAGAACACACTGCAATACTGGTCTATTGTCCTCTTTAGCGGTAAAGGGTAACACCCTGTTAAGGGCTTTCGATAGCTCCAGTCCGCCGATGTTCGGCTTTACTGTTCGGTTAGGGCTTATCCTGACTTCGCATAGGGTAAGAGGTGTATTCTCACCCACCCAAGCCAAGTCCTCAAGATAGCTGGTATTGCTTCCGCAGTTTACTTTCAGCCTCTTTTGTCCGTTAGTCTGCGTCTCGCTAGCACTATCGGAAGCTGGCACTATCTTGACGATATTTGAACCAGCTAGAGCCTTGAGATAACCAAGTAAGCCTCTACGCCCTATGGTATAGTCCAGAAGCACTACCCTTTCGGATAATGCCCGACTCAGGGCGTTTACCAGCGTAGCCTTATGAGCTACAAATCCTGAACCTGAACGCTTGCCCACGATATTAAGTTGTTCTATTGTATAACCCCCTTTTGGCTATCCGATAGTGGGCAAGGCTATCGGCTTCACCTAGTAGTAAGCTACCGATAACCCGCAACTCGCTGGCATTATCGGTGCTTCC
>SDBU01003874.1_pt1 | contig 18759 bp, 21 predicted proteins | sample 2277071 | NCBI WGS metagenome assembly SDBU01 (sample SAMN10397929, study PRJNA504765) | marine sediment metagenome | isolation source: marine sediment core GS08_GC12, 126 cmbsf | place: Arctic Ocean: Gakkel Ridge, Loki's castle | collected 2008 | reverse complement strand
CGCTCCCGAACCTAATTAAGTATACATTACCAATTCAGACAGTGCAAAAATAGTTATCCATACCCCAAGGGTGTGTTTCCCTTTTCAGCCCCCTTCCATAAGGCGTGGACAAAGAGGGTACCCGTTCGAGTTCTCTACCACTTTAATGTAATATCCCTTGCTTTTGGCTTATTCCGCCTCCAATCACTATCGCTAAACAGGGTATGGAGCAGCTTCTGGCCTTCCGCCTTCAGGTAGCCGAAGAAGCTCCTTAATACTAGACTTGTCATTTTCATGACCTCCGTGTATATTATAATTCTCAGTGCTTTTTGAGAGTAACTTCGATTGGTTGACAGGTATAGGCTTATCTGCTATATTATCGTGAGGCGGTGTTAACGCCCGAGTAGCGCAATGGTAGCGCAACCGACTTGTAATCGGTAGGTTAGTGGGTTCGAGTCCCCTCTCGGGCTGGGTATCTAACTTTGATGGGGAGGGGTGCCGGAGTGGTTAATCGGAGCAGTCTGTAAAATTGCCGCCTGAAAGGGCTACGCAGGTTCAAATCCTGCCCCCTCCACTATGGCTTTAGTATAGAACTTGGAATCAGCGCCCACATAATTCAGCAAGTAGAATAAGTTTTTTATACTAACGTGGTCTACAAGTTGACTTTTAATTTTTTTTACCTTAAAATAGCTATGAAAGTTTGCCCACATAGCTCAGCAGGAAGAGCACGTTCTTGGTAAGAACGAAGTCACCAGTTCGAATCTGGTTGTGGGCTCAGGATAAAGGAGGCTTAAAATGGCTAAGAAAAAATTTGAGCGAACTAAACCGCATTGTAATGTGGGTACTATTGGGCATGTTGACCATGGCAAAACTACTCTAACATCAGCGATGACTATGGTCTTGTCTAAGACGGGGCCTACTGGATTCCGTGCGTTTGAAAGTATTGATAATGCTCCTGAGGAGAAGGCGCGAGGATTAACCATTGCTATTGCCCATATCGAGTATGAGACTGAAAACCGCCACTACGCTCATATTGATTGCCCGGGGCACGCTGACTTTATTAAGAATATGATAACCGGAGCTGCCCAGATGGATGGGGCTGTACTGGTGGTAAGTGCCCCTGATGGTCCTATGCCCCAGACCAGAGAGCATGTCCTGTTAGCCCGTCAGGTCGAGGTTCCTTATATAGTAGTCTGCCTTAACAAGGTTGATTTGATGGAAGATGAGGAGCTTCTGGAACTGGTGGAGATGGAGGTAAGGGAGCTGCTTTCTAAGTATAACTTCCCTGGTGATGAGATACCGATAGTGAGAGTGAGTGCTCTCAAGGCTCTTGAGTGTGGTTGTGGTAAGAGGGAGTGTCAGTGGTGTGGAGCCATCTGGAACTTGATGGATGCTATTGATAGCTATATTCCAGTCCCGGTGCGAGCTAAGGACCAACCCTTTTTAATGCCCGTAGAGGATGTTTTTAGCATCAAAGGCAGGGGCACTGTGCCTACGGGAAGAGTAGAGCGAGGAGTAATTCGACCCGGGGATGAGATTGAGATAGTTGGTTTAAAGGAAACCCGCAAGACCATAGCTACCAGCCTGGAGATGTTTCACAAGATTTTGGATGAAGCCGAAGCAGGGGATGCAGTAGGTGTCCTGCTTAGGGGTATAGACCGTGATGAGATAGAGCGTGGTCAAGTACTGGCGGCCCCAGGCACTATGAGACCTCATGTTTATGCTGATGCTGAGGTGTATGTGTTAAGTAAGGATGAGGGAGGCAGGCATACCCCATTCTTCACCGGATATAAGCCTCAATTTTATATCAGGACTACAGATATTACCGGAAGTATTGAACTACCGGAAGGGGTAGAGATGGTTATGCCCGGTGATAATACAACGATGAAGATAAGACTTATTTATCCGGTAGCCTTGGAGAAAGGCTTGCGTTTCGCTATTCGAGAGGGAGGTAGAACGGTAGGCGCTGGCACCGTTTCCCGTATTATAGAGTAGTCATGGCTAGAAAAACTGAAGCGAGGCTTATCATTCATCTTGTTTGTACTGAATGTAAGGAAAGGACATACACCACAACTAAGAACAAGAGGAATGACCCGCAGCGATTAGAGCTTAGAAAATATTGTCCCCGTTGCCGCTCATACAAACTCCATAGGGAAACAAGGTAGTGCAATCAAGAGGCATCTGAAGGCTCTTCTATGACACATTATATTACCAATATTACTAGGCGAAGTCGTATATTTAGAGCTATTGGTGAGATTGTAAGCGAGCTAAAAAAGGTAGTTTGGCTCACCAGAAGAGAGGTTATTTACCTGACGTTTCTGGTGCTTGTGGTTGCCATTACAGCCGGTTTAATTTTGGGCGCATTTGACTATGGTTTTGCCCGCCTTGTCGATGGAGTATTTTTAGGTAGATAGAGGCTTGGTTGAATGCCCTATGACCTCAAAGGTTAGCTCTGTCTGAGTGGGAGTATTTGTGGAAGAGAACCAAAGGCAGTGGTTTGTAATTCATACCTACTCGGGGTATGAAGAACGAGTTAAGAAGAATTTAGAGCAGCGCCTCAAGTTTATGGATACTGAAGGCGAGGTCTATCAGGTAGTTATACCTACTACGGAGGAGATTGAGGTTAGAAGTGGGCAAAGACGTACCGTGACTAGGAAGATATTACCTGGTTATGTCCTTGTTCAGATGATGATGAGTGACCGTAGCTGGGATGTGGTGCGTAATACCCCTGGCGTCACTGGTTTTGTTAGTAGCGGAAATAAGCCTGTTCCGTTGCTGGAGGAGGAAGTCGACCGGATTTTGAAGCAGATGGAAGCCGAAGCGCCTAAGGTTAAGGTTGGTTTTCGGAAGGGACAGAGTGTGCGGGTGACTGATGGTCCGTTTATTGATTTTGTTGGAATAGTGGATGATATAAGTGCGGGAACGGGTAAAGTTAAGGTGCTTCTTTCTATTTTCGGTCGTGAAACACCGGTGGAGCTTGACTCCTTACAGGTGGAGAAGCTTTAGATTTTCTGGTTAGGAGGCCCCAGTGCCAAAGAAGATTAGAGCAATGATTAAACTACAGATTCCAGCGGGGCAAGCAAATCCAGCCCCTCCTGTGGGCCCGGCTTTGGGGCAGCATGGGATTAATATTATGGCTTTTTGTAAGGACTATAATGATCGTACTGCTACACAGGTTGGGTCTATCATTCCGGTGGAAATAACTATTTTTGATGATAGGTCGTTTACCTTTATTACCAAGACGCCACCAACTACTGATTTGTTGAAAAAGGCGTTAGGTGTGGAAAAAGGGGCTAGTGATTCCGGTCATGAAAAGATAGGGAAGCTATCTCGAGATAAAATTCGTGAAATAGCTCAGCTTAAGGCTAAGGATCTAAATGCGATTACTACTGAGGGGGCGGAACGAATCATTGAAGGCACAGCCCGAAGTATGGGAATTGAGATAGAGTAGGGGGGGAAATGGCAAGACACGGTAAAAATTATCAAGAGGCGGCTAAATTACTGGATAAGTCAAAGACTTACTCCCCTCAAGAGGCTATTGAGTTAGCTAAGCAGATGGTTCATGCCCGATTTGATGAGACCATTGAACTACATCTCCGGATGGGTGTTGACCCCCGAAATGCCACTCAGCAAGTGCGTGGTGTTGCCCTTTTGCCTCATGGACTGGGGAAGAAGGTGCGCATTTTAGTTTTTGTCCAGGGTGAGGGAGAAAGAATTGCTGAAACAGCGGGGGCGGATTTTGTTGGCGGTGATGAGTTGGTTAAGAAGATTGAGGACGGGTGGTTGGATTTTGATACGGCTATTGCTACCCCTGATATGATGGGCAAGGTGGGAAAGTTAGGTAAAATATTGGGACGGAGAGGATTAATGCCTAACCCTAAATCAGGAACCGTAGTAGCTGCCGCTGACTTACCCAGGGTAATAGGTGATGCCAGTAAAGGTCGGGTGGAATTTAAACTGGACAGGACGGCTATCATTCATGTACCTTTGGGTAAGATTAGTTTTGAAGATGATAAGTTGATGGAGAACCTCACTGCGGTGGTGGAGGCAGTGATGAGGGCTAAGCCCAGTGGTGCCAAGGGGCAGTATGTTAGAACTGCCTCCTTAACTACAACAATGGGGCCTGGCATAGAGCTTGACCTTAAACCTACCCTTTTACTAAGTTCCAGTTAATGCTATAATGAGACGACCTGATTAGCAATTTAGGTCATCCTGAGACAGTGGGTGCCACTTTAGGCTTAAATTAATGTGCCTACCGAGGAGAGATAAGGCTTTGAACCGATAAGAGTTGGTGAAGTCCTTGTGTGGTAGACACAAGGACTTATTGTTTAAAAAGATACTTAAGGGTAATAGTTGCGAGGTAAGGGAAGATGTCTAGAGAAAAAAAGACGCTGATTATTGATAGCCTGCAAGAGGTTTTTTCTAAATGTAGCATCGGTATTTTAACTGACTATCGTGGATTATCAACTCCTGAGATAACTGATTTGCGTCATAAACTGAGAGAGTCAGGTATTGAGTATCGAGTGGTAAAGAATACTCTAGCTCGGTTTGCTGCGGAAAGAGCAAGTAAGGATGAGTTGGTTAGTCTCTTTGAAGGTCCGATAGCTATTGCTTTTGGCTATGGTGATATAATTGAGCCGGCTAAGGTTCTGGCTGACTACATTCGCACCTCGAAAGCAAGTTTAGGCATTAAAGGGGGCTTTATAGGTGATAGACTACTTACTTTGGAGAATGTGATGACCCTCTCGGCATTACCATCGAGGGAGATATTATTAGCTAAGGTTCTGGGTGGGATGCAAGCCCCTATCTCGGCTTTAGTTGGTCAGCTTACTGCTCCTATAAGGGGGATTATAGGAACGCTGCAAGCTAGAATTCAGCAACTGGAAGGAGAATGAAATGACAGAAAATAATCAAGAAAAGGCAGAAGAAACCGTAAAAAACCCGGTAGAGGCTGAGCAGCAGACATCAGCCCCGGAGGCAGTAAAAAAGCCGAAAAAAACGAAAACCACTGCTAGTGAGCAGCCATCTTCGGCTAAAGCAAAGAAGAAGGTGACAGCAATTGATGACATAATGGCTGCTGTAAAAAATATGACTGTGCTTGAACTGTCGGAGCTGGTAAAAGCTTTAGAGACTGAGTTTGGTGTTACCGCGGCTGCTCCAGTGGCAGCTACAACGGCGGCAACTGAGGCTAAGGCTTCAGTGGCTGAAGAAGAGAAGACAGAATTTAATGTAATGCTTAAGGATATAGGAGCTAATAAGATTAGTGTGATTAAAGCAGTGCGGGAGTTGACTAGCTTAGGATTGAAGGAATCCAAGGACTTGGTGGAAAGTGCGCCTAAGGCGGTGAGGGAAGGGGTTGGTAAGGAGGAGGCAGCCACCATAAAACAGAGGCTGGAAACTGCTGGTGCCACTGCTGACATTATATAATAAGTTGAAAAAGGTGTTGAAAACCCGAAAATAGTTATCACGATTGGCACTTCTACTATAGGAGAAGTGTAAACATGCCCCAGCATTTTATATTAATGGTGATGGGTGGTGTATTTATCCTGCTTGGTTTAGCTTCATTTTTCTGGAGCAGGAGTGAGGAGAAAAGGTATTATGATGCCATTTCTACTCGCACCGATACCAGGGAATATCTGGAGCATGAGCCACAACGTCCCGAGCCTGGGGCATTAAAGATAGGGGGGTGGATAGCAATTGCTATTGGCTTGCTTATGCTGGCTATGGGTGGTGGTTTCTGGCTCTGGGGCTAAGGGCATAGGTGAAAGGGAAAGCGTCCTTCAAGCCGTTGCCATATTGCTGGGGATGCCTACTCCTTTTGTTCACTTGAACTGATTTCCTCGGCAGAGTAAGAGGATTGGCAGCCTATGACCTTTGTGAATTCGTCCAAAATCCTTCTTCCATACTCGGAGATATCACCCTCGCGCTACCTCTCATCATGCTTTCCTTCCTCCTTGGTAACATATTTTTTGAGGTACCAATAATTATGAGGCAATTTGGGTATTGACAGTTGACTGATAAGTGCGTAAAATTCTCCCAATTGTGAGCTATATACTATAACAACAGGTGGGCTTGACCATCTGTTAAATTAATGCCATTATTATGGCTGAAAAATACCGGGTAAAATGAGAATAATTGTTCTTGGAGGTGTCTTGGAATGGCGAAAAAGGAGATTCTTAAGCAAGTGCCCACAGTTCATCCAGGCGACAGGGTGCTACGGAGACAGAGAGCGCCTCGGGGAATACTCCGTACCATTTCTCGGCGCCTTTCGAGCTTCTTTAAGGGCAGGGCTAGTAAATAAGACCGTTGGGAATGAGATAAATGTATATTATCATAGCCGGTGCCGGGGTAGTAGGTTTCCACTTAGCCTCTATACTAGCCGAGGAGGGGCAAGAGGTAACTGTAGTGGAACAATCTGCGGAGGTGTTAGATAGTATCCGCCGCCAACTTGATGTCGCTGCTGTTCTTGGCAGTGCGGCAACGCCCAAAACCCTCAAGGAGGCAGAGGTCCACCGCGCCGATTTAGTTATTGCCGTTACTAACAGTGATGAAACCAATATGCTCACTTGTTTTCTGGCTAAAGTGTCGGGCGTAAGCACGACAGCTGCCAGAATCCGTAACCCTGAATATTTGGGATACTTTATCACCTCAGCCGATTCACCTTCAGCCCCCCGCAGGGTAGTTGGTGTAAAAAGCCTAGGGGTTGACATCTTCATCAACCCTGAGTTTGAAGCAGCCAAGGAAATAACTAGCCTTCTTTCCAGCTTTTATCTCACTCCAGTAGAGAACTTTGCCGATGGCCGGGTTCAGATAAGGGGTTTTAGGGTAGGAGAAGGAAAGCTGGTGAATAAACCTCTGGGTAAGGTCAAATTTCGTAAACCGTGTGTTGCTGTCACTATTATTCGCGCCGGGGGGATTGTTATGCCGAGCGCCGATGAAGTAATAAAACAGGGTGACCAACTTTACCTGGTTGGCTCTCGAGAGTGCATGGATGAATTAGGAGAGATGTTTGCCCAGCCTCAGCGCCCGGCCAAGAGCGCAGTAATCTTTGGCGGAGGACGTGTTGGGGTTCTTGTTACTGAAAGACTGCAAAAGCGCGGCTTCTCAGTTAAAGTCATTGAGGAAAATGTAACTCGATGTCAGGAGATTGCTGCCAGGCTGGAAGGAGTGACAGTGCTGCAAGGCGATGGCACCGACCGTGATTTTCTCATTGAGCAGGGAGTCCCGTCAGCAGACGCTTTTGTGGCTACCACCGAGAATGATGAGTTTAATATTCTTTGCGGATTATTAGCTAAGAATCTAGGGGTACCCCGAAGTTTAGTGATGGTTAATAAGCCGGGATATATCCCTCTGGCTGAGGCAGTTGGGATTGATGTAGCTGTCTCGCCCTCCTTGCTTACCGCTCGTAAAATCGCTCACTTTGTTCTTCATGGTGGAGCGATTTCGGCAGCCTTCATCGGGGGTAAGCAGGTACAAGCTATTGAATTTGTTATTAGCCCAACGGCACATATTGCCCAACGAAAGGTTGCTGAGGCAGGCTTGCCAAAGGAAGCAATAGCCGGAGCTATTATTCATGATGATAAGGTTATCATTCCCCCAAATGATACCGTTATACAACCAGGTGACCATATCATCATAATATCTCCTCTCTCAGTTACCCCTTCTGTGGAGAAGCTTTTTAAGTAATGAGGATAAAGGTTGTTCTCCATTACCTGGGGCTATTAATAGCTTTCCTCGGATTTTCTATGCTGCTCCCCTTAGCCTGGAGCCTTTATTATAGAGAGCCCGATTCCCTGGCCTTTGTCATTTCAATAGGTATCAGCGTAGTTTCTGGTTTGCTACTTTGGCGCTTGACACCGGGCGGCGAGAGAAGGTTGAGTCGGCGGGAAGCAATAATGCTAGTTGCCTTCGGGTGGATATTAGCTTCAGTCGTTGGCACTCTGCCCTATCAACTGGCTGGGACCTTCCCCAGCTATCTAGATGCCTTTTTTGAAGCTATGTCGGGCTTTACTACTACCGGGGCGACAGTGCTTGCCGATATTGAGGGCCAGCCTCATGGCATTCTTCTCTGGCGTAATCTCACCCAATGGCTTGGGGGAATGGGAATAATAACCCTCTTTGTCGCTTTATTTCCTATGATAGGCATCGGGGCAGCCCATTTGGTCGAAGCTGAAATGCCGGGACCTGAAGCCGAAAGGCTAACTCCACGTATACGTGATACAGCTAAAGCCCTATGGTTATTGTATCTAGGTCTCTCGATTTCGGAGTTTATCTTGCTCTGGCTGGGTGGGATGTCTCCATTTGATGCATTGACCGTAACCTTTGGCACTATGCCTACCGGAGGTTTCACCGCTACTAATTTAAGTATCGGTGCCTATAATAGCCTGTTCATTGAAGTCATCGTTATTTTCTTTATGGGGATGGCAGGGATAAATTTTGGGTTGTATTACTTTCTCCTGTGGAAGCGCCAACCCAGGCGCCTCCTGGCTAACCCTGAGTTTCGGCTCTACATTTGTCTCCTTATTGGGGCTTGCCTTCTTATCGTCCTGGACCTAACCAGAAATATGGGGCTATCTATTGGTGAAGCCTTCAGATATAGTAGCTTTCAAGTCGTTTCTATTATGACGACAACCGGCTTTGTCACTGCTAATTTTGATGTTTGGTCTGCGTTCGCTAAGGCGGCTTTACTTGTCTTAATGGTAATTGGGGCTTCAGCAGGTTCGACCGGGGGCGCATTAAAGGTTATCAGGCTTCTGGTACTGATAAAGTATGCCTACCGGCGAATTCTGCTCGCCTTTAATCCCCGAGCGGTCATTCCGTTAAAAATTGGAGGGAATGTATTGTCGGAGAGGGCCATATCCGGAATTATTGGCATGACCATTTTATACTTTGCCATCCTTATAGTGGGTTTCCTGGCAATGAGTGCTATGGGGTTAGACCATATAACTGCCTTATCTTCAGTTTTTGCCACTTTGGGGAATGTCGGCCCTGGCTTGGGTTTGGTAGGACCAGAGCTTAACTATCTCTGGATTCCACCACTGGGTAAGATTGTTCTGATAGTATGCATGTTGGCTGGTCGTCTTGAGCTTTTTACTGTATTGATGCTTTTTGCCCCTTCCTTTTGGAGGTGGCGTTAACTGGAGTCCCTGAATAACAACTGGTTTGACAATTAGCAATATCTTATCTAAACTGACGATGGTGGAGAACCTTTTTTTAACCTTTTTGCCGGCAGAGGAGAATTAGCCATGTTTAAGTTTCCTTTTATTCCTAGGGAGGGGAAATTTTTTGACCTTTTTGAGCAGGGGGCCCGGAATGTGGTCAAAGCAGCTCAGGTGTTAAAAGAGCTGGTTGATACATGGGAAGATGTTGAAGGCAGGGTAGGGGAAATAGCCCAAATGGAGGATGAAGGAGATGCAATTACTCATCAGATTATGGCACAGTTGAATCGTACCTTTGTCACCCCGTTTGATAGAGAGGATATTGCTCAACTGGCTCATGTTTTGGATGATGTGATGGATTTTATTAATGCTACGGCTGGGGCTATGCTTAGATATAGGATAGACCATCCTACCCCCAGAGCTAAAGAGCTGGCCGATATCATAGTGCAATCAGCGGTTGAGGTGGAAAAGGCGATACCCCAGTTGCGGCACCGTGCCGAATTAAAGAAGCTTCCCCCTCGATGTGTGGAGATTAATCGGCTGGAGAATATGGCTGATGACGTATTCCACTCAGCCATGGCTGAGCTTTTTGATGAGTCTAAAGATATGGCTCAGGTTATTAAGTGGCGTGAAATTTATGAGCATATGGAAAGCGCCACCGATAGGTGTGAGGATGTGTCTAATGTCCTTGAAGGGGTAGCTCTCAAGTATGCCTGATTCTTCCCTGTGGCTTCTTCTCCTCATTATTGTCCTGGCTATTGGTTTTGGGGTAGTTAATGGTTTCAATGATGCGGCTAATGCCATTGCTGCCCCGATTGGTTGTCGCGCTCTTTCTCCCCGAAACGCTATTATAATTGCCGCCATATCCAATATGGTTGGTGCGGCTACTGGCACGGCTGTTGCCATGACGCTTGGCAAAGGCATTTTAGTCGAAGGGGCAATATCATTCCTGACGGTGATTGCCGCTTTAGCCTCGGTTATTATCTGGGGTACTATAGCTACCTACTGGGGTCTGCCGGTAAGCATCAGCCATGGCTTTGTTTCCGGTCTAGCCGCGGCCGGGATGGCAGTGGCCGGTGGTGGGGCGGTGGTTTGGGGTATCTTGGGACAGATTCTGGTGGCAGTGGTTACGGCTCCAGTCTTGGGCTTTATTGGTGGCTTCGCATTAATGGTTATCCTATTCTGGGTGTTCCGGCGAAGTGCCCCAACTACAATGCGAGTTATCTTTAGTCGTCTGCAATGGCTTACTACTGCCTTTCTAGCTTACAGCCATGGCAAGAATGATGGTCAGATGCCTATAGCTGTTATCGCTATGGCACTGGTGATTTATTACAAGCACATTGGTCAGTTTGCGCAAGCAGACGCGGTATGGGAGCACATCCCGTGGTGGATAATTATTATATCAGCTTTAGCTATCAGCTCAGGCACGGCTATCGGCGGCTGGCGAGTCATCAGGACGATGGGACTAAGGGTTACCGCCCTTGAACCGGTTCATGGTTTTGCTGCTAACATCTCAGCGGCGATAGTTATTGAGATAGCCTCAGCGCTGGGTATTCCGGTAAGCACTACTCATATTGCTAGTTCGGCTATTATGGGGATAGGGGCTACCAGGCGTTTTTCGGCAGTGCGCTGGGGGGTGGCTGGTAATATTGTTACTGCCTGGCTCTTAACCTTTCCTATCTGCGGTGGGCTGGGTTATTTATTTGCCTGGTTAATGAAAGCAATACTTTAGTTTATAAGCCAATCTACCCGGGGTTTACCCGGCACTTTTCGGCAGTAATAATTGCCTTAATGTCTGATACCGCCAAATCAACCCTATCCCGTTGGTTCACCACTACATAGTCAAACAGGGGTAGCTGTTTTATTTCTTCTTCCGCAGTTTTTATGCGTAAGGCTAGGTCGAAGGGTGATTCAGTATGGCGATGCTTAAGCCTGGCGACAAGTTCTTCCATTGATGGCGACATCAGAAAGATAAGTATCGCTTGAGGCAGGATTTTTTTGATAGTAGCCGCTCCTTGAATGTCAACCTTTGCTATTATATCTTTTCCCCTACTTAGTGCTTGTTCCACCGGCTGCCTGGGTACACCATACCAATTACCGTAGACATTTGCCCACTCCAATAATTCATTATGAGAAATCATGTCCTGGAACCTTTCTCTTGAGACGAAGTGGTAGTCTATGTTATCTCTCTCTTTGGCTCGTTGAGGTCGTGTGGTTACGGTGGTAATATATTCAAGAGGATAGCTTGATTCCTTCATCCTGCTTAAAATCGCATCTTTACCGGCTCCTGATGGAGAGGAGAGGACAATAAGTAATGGACCTTTCGGCAGGTTGAACGGGGTTTCACTTTTATGGTTCGTCTTTTTCATCGCTTTGTTCCGGTCTTAGCACTGTGTCTCCTCGGCTTGTCTGTAACCTGCCAGTGATAGTTTCCGGGGCGAGAGCCGCCAGAAAAACATGCCCGCTATCGCTAAAGATAATGGCTTTGGTCCTTCGGCCATGAGTCATGTCGATTAATAGCCCTTTGGTTTTTGCTTCCTGCATTGCGCGTTTAATAGGTCCTGAGTTTACTGAAGCTATAGCAATAACCCTATTCGCGGCTAGGAAATTATCAAATCCGATGTGAACCAGTTCTATAATCATTTATTATTACCTCGGCATTTACTTAGACTGCTAAAAAAGTTATTCGGAGCTTTTTAGCAAACTCCCTCACCACCCTCAACTTTAACCGCCGTTGAAAAACATTGTTTTTCAACGGCCCTTTATTTCTAAAATATCAGCAAGTCTAAAAATTAGCTGGTTGTCTAATCGATTTAATTAGCGAGGCTTATCCCTCTCTATGGTTATTTTAGGTCTTTCATTATCTTATACCCATAATGGTAATTAGGCAAGTATCAAGAGCTTGAATTATCGGTCATTTTTTGGTAAAATATAGACTCGGATTGAGTATGCATAAGCGATTAGCCCAGATTTTGTCTCCATTTGTTGAAACACTAACAAATGTAATCACTAACTCAGCTCTTGCCCTAGTGTCTAAAATACCCGAGATTAGTATCTGCAAAGAGAGGATTGCGAAATAATGTATGAGATATTATCAAACCAGGACCTGGTGCCCGGTATCCATTTGTTTAAGGTGGCGGCACCTAATATAGCTAAGAAGGCTAAAGCAGGGCAGTTTGTTGTCATCAAGATTGATGAATGGGGTGAGCGTATTCCGTTGACGCTCGCTGACTGGGACGAGAAAGAAGGTACTATTACCATCGTCTTTATGGAGGTGGGAGCAACAACTTATCGGCTTGCCCAGTTGAAGGCTGGCGACTTTATTGCTAATGTTGTTGGTCCACTGGGCTTACCTAGTCATATTGAGAAATTTGGCACTGTAGTCTGTGTTGCTGGAGGAGTCGGGGTTGCTCCTATGGCACCTATTGCCCGGGCGCTGAGGGAGAAGGGAAATAAGATTATTTCAATTTTGGGAGCACGGAGCAAAAACTTACTCTTCTGGGAGGATGAGCTACGCAGTGTAAGTAACGAGCTAATAGTTACCACTGATGACGGTTCTTATGCTCGTAAGGGGATGGTGACGGAGCCGCTGAAGGAGTTGCTTGAGAGTGGAGAGAAGATTGACCAGGTTATTGCTATTGGTCCGAGCATCATGATGAAATTTTGTGCCTTGACCACAGAGCCCTTCGGGGTTAAAACTATTGTTAGCCTTAACACGATAATGGTTGATGCTACCGGTATGTGTGGCTGTTGTCGAGTATCTGTTGGTGGCGAAACCAAATTTGCTTGTGTAGATGGTCCTGAGTTTGATGGCCATCAGGTAGATTGGGATTCACTCTTTGCCCGTCAGCGTATTTACCTGGATGAGGAAAAGTGTTCTTTTGAGCGGTGTCAAAGTCAACTTAGTAGTAGTTCTTGAATAGGAATCTGGAGGTAAGTGTATATGGCGAAGCTTAATCTGAACCGGGTACCAATGCCAAAGCAATCCCCCGAGGTGCGAGTTGGGAATTTCGATGAGGTTGCCTTGGGTTATACCCCTGAGCAAGCATTAGAGGAGGCGAAACGCTGTATTCTGTGCCCCAAGCGTCCCTGTGTCGACGGCTGCCCGGTAGAGATAGATATCCCCGGTTTTATCGAGGCTATCATTAATGGTGATATGCCTGAAGCAGTAAGGATACTTAAAGATAAGAATGCTCTGCCCGGTATGTGCGGGCGGGTCTGTCCTCAGGAGACACAATGTGAAGAAGTATGCGTTATTGCTAAGAGGGGGGCACCTGTTGCCATTGGTCGGCTGGAGCGATATACGGCTGATTGGGAGCGGGCTAATATGCCGAATCCAACAATAACCCGGGTTAAGCCGACTGGAAAGCGAGTGGCTGTAGTTGGCTCGGGACCAGCCGGATTAACTGTGGCTGCTGATTTGGCTAAGCTGGGGCATGGCGTTACCGTCTTTGAGGCTTTGCATGTGGCTGGTGGCGTAACAATGTACGGCATCCCCGAGTTCAGGCTGCCCAAAGTTATTGTTCAGGGCGAGGTTGACTATATTCGTTCTTTGGGGGTTGAGATTGTATTAGATTTTGTCGTGGGTAGAACGGCGACCGTAGATGAATTACTAAACAATGGTTATCAGGCTGTTTTCCTGGGTCCTGGGGCTGGGGCACCAATATTTATGAACATTCCCGGTGAGAACCTTAATGGTGTCTATTCGGCAAACGAATTCTTGACCCGGATTAACCTGATGAGGGCGTATCGGTTTCCTGAATATGATACACCAATAAAGATTGGTAAAAGGGTGGCCGTGTTTGGTGCTGGTAATGTAACTATGGATTCAGCGAGGTGGGCTCTCAGGCTTGGTGCTGAGGAGGTCTACCTTATCTATCGCCGGTCTAGAAAGGAAATGCCAGCTAGGGCTGAGGAGAGCGAGAATGCCGAAGAGGAGGGGGTTATCTTCAAGTTATTAACCAATCCTAAAAGGTATATTGGTGATGAACAGGGTCAGGTCAAAGCGCTAGAATTATATGAAATGGAACTTGGCGAGCCTGATGAGAGTGGTCGGGCTCGACCTATCCCAAAGCCAGGTACTGAATACATTTTTGAAATAGACACTGGAATTGCTGCTTTGGGTACCAGACCAAACCCGATTATTCCAGCAACAACGAAAGATTTAGAAATTACCAGGTGGGGCACGGTTGTTACTGATGAGACTACGGGTAAAACGAGCAAGTCTGGAGTCTGGTGTGGCGGTGATATGGCTACCGGGGGAGCTACCGTGATTAGCGCTATGGGGGGAGGCAGACGAGCCGGCAAATCCATAGATGAGTATCTCAGGGGATAACACTTTTTCGGCTTATCGTTTTCTTGGGAATCATCGGTTTATATCAAAGAACCATTATTACATGCCCTGAGGGCAATATTACGAGGAACGCAAAAGAGGGGCGGAGCCCCTCTTTTTAATATCCTTCCCCCACCCCTCTTACCTATCCCTTGCCCAGGCAATCCTTTATAAAACCTTTATAAAACCTTTATGAGTTCTTTATCATTTTTATGCCTATCTGTATGATTATATGGTAGATTTAAATCATAAAGATTTATTTATCTCTATGAGGAGGCGAAAAATGGAAAAAATTAGCGTCTTTCTAGCTGAGTGGCAGGTGCTCTTCAGGGAGGGAATTCACTTCACCCTTTCCGGGGAAGAGGATATTGAGGTTATAGGTGAGGCTACCGATAATGAAGAGGCACTTAATTTTATTGAAGCCAATCTACCCAGCATAGCTATCTTGAATGCTGACCGGGGCAAGCCCAGCGGTATTGATGTTACCCGTCGCATCAAGCAGAACTACCCATCGGTGTCGGTGATTTTAATTATGGACAGTGACAATGAAGGGCTGCTTTTCTCGGCAATGAAGTGTGGGGCAAGTGCCTGCCTGACCAAAGACATTGACCCCGATGACCTAGTCGACGCCGTCAGGAAGGTAGCTCAGGGTGCTTACCCCATAAGCGAAGCCTTGCTTAGACCGGGGATTGCCTCCCGTGTTGTTGATGAATTCGAAGCCTTCTCGCTAATAAGTAAAGAAGCAGATAATCTGCTGGCTTGCCTTTCTCCCCGTGAAGGTGAGATTTTACACCACATTGCTAGTGGAAGCTCAAGTGAGCAGGTCAGCCAGGCTCCAGGCATCAATGAAGGAACTATCAGGCATCATCTTGACCTCATACTGGCCAAACTGGTGGCTAATGTCCACAAGCGGGAGGTGATTGAGGTGGCGCAAAGCCACCTGCCATCGATAGCCTCTACAGCCGAGCCGGGAGCAGAGTATATAACCAAGGATGAATTCGCTGCTTTCAAAGACGACCTGATGGAACGGCTTAAGTCCCTCATTGGCGAGTTAGGCTAAGCCTGGGTATCACCCAGATGGGCAAGCCGGCTTGTCACCTTAAATCACCCGTCTTTCTACACTCACAAATGATGGCGAACCAGGGCGGTTGCTCAGGTTCTGTTCTTTGAGGTATCATAGCTCTGACGCAATCTAATATAGAGGTTGTCTTTATTGATATTGGTTTTTACCTTGCTGGGTTTATTCGTGGGCAGTTTTCTGAACGTGTGCATAGACAGGTTGCCCCGGGAACAATCTATAATTAACCCTCCGTCTCATTGCGCTGCCTGCGACCATAAGCTGGCCATTCTCGACCTGGTCCCCCTGTTTAGCTATCTGTGGCTGCGTGGTCGATGCCGCTATTGCAGGGCACGCATACCTCTCCAGCTCCCCATAGTAGAAGGAGTGACCGCTCTCATGTTTGCTTTCCTCTACTGGAAATTCGGGCTTGGGCTGGAGCTGGGTATATCTCTCGTCTATGCCAGTTTGTTAATCGTAATTTTCGTTATTGACCTGGAAACCCAACTGGTGCTGGACAAGATTACCTACCCCGGTATGGCACTTGCCCTTGCCTTTTCCTTTTTCTGGCCAGGACTTGGAGTAATCAGTTCACTGATAGGAGGAGCTATCGGTTTGGCGGCTATGGCTCTGCCTTTTATCATTTATCGCCGTGGGATGGGGATGGGGGATGTCAAGCTAGGGGCGCTGATAGGACTAATAACTGGCTATCCTTTAGTAGTCGTAGCTTTGTTGCTGTCAGTGATAACCGGCGGGCTGGTGGGTGCCATGCTACTTGCTTTTAAGGTTAAGAAACGTAGCGACCCTATACCCTTTGCCCCTTTCCTGGCTACCTCAGCTATGGTTACCCTGCTTTGGGGACAAGCAATTTGGCAGTGGTATGTGCCATGGCTGTAGAGGAAACTCTAGATGCCAATATCTAAATCCTAAACAAATACAAAGCACTAATGACCAAAACATTTAGGATTTCCAGAAGAGACGTCATTGCGAGCGAAGCGAAGCAATCTCTTATAGTAGCCCTGTCTTTCTTCGAGATTGCTTCGTCGCAAAGCTCCTCGCAATGACACAAAGAGGTTTCGGTCATTTGATATTGTTTAGAGTTTCGTGCTTCGGCTTTAGGCTTTATCTCCTTAATAAGCAACTGGTTCCACTCTACTTGACATATAGAGACAAAATACCTTAGTTTAATAGGGGAGAGAAAAATGTGGACCAGATATGAAAAAGAAGCTTACCAGTTTCTAACCGTATTCCGCTTTTTGTCTTACGCCCTGGCGGTGATGTTCACCCAGGTTGCGCCATCACTGGGTGCCCCGGCAATGTCTACCAATCAACTTATAATAATCCTGAGTGTGCTTGGCGTCTATACCCTCTTAAAAGTCTTCTCCCCTCTCCGCTGGCGGGAGAGAAGCCTGATGACCTATCTAATTCTGGCAGGTGATTTTTTGCTTTGTGTCTTGCTGGTTGTCTTCACCAACGGCCTGAACAGTGCCTTCCTGCTTTATTCCCTTACCCCTATTATGACTGCCGCCCTTCTCTTTGAGGAAAAGGTGGCTCTTTCTCTGGCAGCCACCGCCTCCATTGCACTCTCTGTTACTCACCTGGCTCTGAGCCAGTTCAGCCAGAGATTTACCTGGATTATGCAGGGATACAATCTCACTCTGCTGATAATCTATACCCTTTTCTGCTTTGTCGCTGCCACTGTGCCTTACCGCACTAATCTGAATATTCGTCGGCGCATAGAAAGGGAGGCTATTATTGAGGAGCGCAGAAGAATGGCCCGAGAGATACACGATGGTGTAGCACAGTCACTGAGCTACCTCAATCTGAAAACAAAGCTCGTAAGCGATTCGGTTTCTGCCCAGAACACTGCGCAAGCGCTTACTGAGCTTAGCGACATTCGGCAGATAGTGCAAGATACCTACGAGAATATCAGGGAATCCATTGACCAATTAAGCACTGAGATAAAAAACCAACCCATAATACCAGCCCTGAGAAACTATATCAGGGAATTTAGTGCTAATAATGCTATTCGGGTTCAATTTGATGTCTCCAGAGCCTTTCCCCAGCTTTCCCCTGTTGCCGAGCTGCAATTGCTGCGTATTGCTCAAGAGGCGCTGACCAATGTCAGAAGACATGCCATGGCTACTGACATTGAGGTAAAACTGGAGAAGACCGATGAGGCAGTGTTGATGATAGTAAAGGATAATGGTCAGGGATTCAACCTTTCCAACCTGGAAGAATCCCCTCCTGGTTACCACGGACTGAATATCATACAGGACAGAGCATTAGGGCTTGGAGGTGACGTGGACATCTCTACCGCCCCAGGGGAGGGGACAGAAGTAAGGGTCAGCCTTCCCACTGAGAAAGTGAGGTTATAAAATGGACACCGTTAAAGTACTGGTGGTAGACGACCATACCCTGTTTCGCCGTGGCATCGCCGCCGTATTGGCTAATCAGGAGAGCCTGGAGGTGGTGGGGGAAGCGGTAGATGGATTGGAGGCAATAGAAAAGGCTAAGGGAATTGCCCCCGATGTGATTTTGATGGACCTCAATATGCCGAATTGCAGTGGATTGGAAGCTACCCAAGCCCTCCAGATAGAGATGCCCCAGATTAATATCCTCGTCCTGACCGTCTCTGACAAGGAATCTGACCTCTTCGCTGCCATGAAATTTGGGGCTAAGGGTTACTTGTTGAAAAATACCGAGCCGGAGGAGCTGATTCCTGCCATTCTCCATATTGCCCAGGGTGGAGTGATTGTTTCTCCGCTTATGGCAACGAAGCTGCTCACTGAGTTCAAAGATATTAGAGCAGGGGTGGAGAGGGAGTCTGCTCAGGAAGATGTCTTGAGCCCACGAGAGGGAGAGGTGCTGCAACTGGTGGCTCAAGGGGCGACCAATAAGAAAATCGCTGATTCCCTGTTTATTTCCGAGAACACGGTGAAGACCCACCTGCGGAATATTATGGAGAAGCTGCACCTGGCAAACCGGAGCCAGGCGGCGGCTTATGCCATTAAAAAAGGGCTTGCCTCATATAAAGAGTAACGAACCACGCCCATACCCCTGTCATTGCGAGCGAAGCCCCTGTCATTGTGAGCGAAGCCCCCTGTCATTGCGAGCGAAGCGTGGCAATCTCTTATAGTAGTCCTGTCTTTCTTTGAGATTGCTTCGTCGCCAAGCTCCTCGCAATGACACAAGGGGGTAGTCATTGCGAACGGAACCCCTTGTCATTGCGA
>SDBU01003873.1_pt1 | contig 18767 bp, 14 predicted proteins | sample 2277071 | NCBI WGS metagenome assembly SDBU01 (sample SAMN10397929, study PRJNA504765) | marine sediment metagenome | isolation source: marine sediment core GS08_GC12, 126 cmbsf | place: Arctic Ocean: Gakkel Ridge, Loki's castle | collected 2008 | reverse complement strand
AGTGGATATAGAAAATGGCTTTATGCCCAAATATGTGGTGCCGAGGAAGAAAAGTAAGATTGTACAAGAGCTTAGAGAGGCGACTAAAACTGCATCCACCGTATATCTAGCCACAGACCCAGACCGTGAGGGAGAGGCTATCTCCTGGCATCTGGTTGAGGTGACAAAAACGAACCGGAAACCCTACCGCCGCATCATCTTTCATGAAATAACCAAGGAAGCCATTGAGCGTGCTTTTAAACATCCCCGTTCTATAGATATGCAATTAGTCAATGCCCAGCAGGCACGGCGTGTGCTGGATAGGTTGGTAGGCTATAAGATTAGTCCCCTACTTTGGCAGAAGGTGAGGAGGGGTCTCTCGGCGGGTAGAGTTCAATCGGTGGCGCTGTGGATTATCGTCGACCGAGAGCGGGAAATTGAGAAATTTATCCCAGTAGAATATTGGACTATTGAGGCTGAGCTAACCAAGAAAATACCGGCTGCTGAGGTAGCAGCCTTCCGGGCTATGCTAGCGGGTCTCATTGATGGCAAGAGGCTGGATATTCATAGTCGAGAAGAAGCTGATGAGATTAGTGATGAACTTAAGCAAGCTAGCTACACTGTTGTCAAAGTAAAGACTAAAAGGGTAACCCGCTGGCCAGCGCCACCGTTTATAACCAGCACCTTGCAGCAGGAAGCCTGGCGCAAGCTCCACTTTACGGCTAAGCAGACAATGGCTGTTGCCCAACAGCTTTATGAAGGTCTACCTATAGGTGACGAGGGAAGCGTAGGGCTTATTACCTATATGCGTACTGACTCTACCCGGGTGGCTCGCTCAGCCGTAGTTGAAGCTAGAGAATTTATTAGTAATAAATATGGCTCTCAATTTATCCCACCCCACGCTCGTTCCTTCATCAAGAGTGTAAAGGGAGCGCAGGAGGCGCATGAAGCTATTCGTCCGACTAAAATTCAACGGGAGCCATCTCTAATTAACCAATACCTTACTCCCCCCCAGTTTAAGCTCTATGAGCTCATCTGGAAGCGAATGGTGGCAAGCCAGATGTCGGCGGCTTTGTTTGATAACACTACCGTTGACATTAAAGCCAGATGCCCAGATTCTAAAGCTAATTATCTGTTCCGAGCTTCTAGCTCGGTGAGCCGGTTTCCCGGGTTTACCATCCTTTATATTGAAGGGAAGGACGAGGTTGACAAAGAAGGGAAGAAAGACTGGCTACTCCCGCAGTTAGAAAAAGGCGATGAGCTTAAGCTCCTAGGGCTTTTCCCTGGACAGCACTTTACCCAGCCCCCACCCCGTTTTACTGAAGCCACTCTGATTAAGATGCTAGAGCAAAACGGTATCGGACGTCCCAGCACCTATGCTCCAATCCTGTCAGTAATTCAGGAACGCGAATATGTTACCAAAGCCGGTGGCAGCTTCCAACCTACAGAGTTAGGTATGGTAGTCAATGATTTGCTGTGCCAGTATTTTCCTAACATCGTTGACATTGAATTCACCTCCCGTATGGAAGATAAATTAGATGAAATAGCCAATGAGAAAAGGGATTGGGTGGGTGTTGTTCAAGACTTTTATATACCCTTCGAGAAAAGCCTAAACAATGCCTCCCGGCTTATGGAGAAGGTAAAGTTAGCCGATGAGCTAACCGAGGAAATTTGCCCTAAATGTGGCAAGCCCCTGGCAGTCAAAACCGGGCGTTACGGGAAGTTTTTAGCCTGTAGCGGTTACCCCGAGTGTAAATATACCAGGTCCTTTCAGGTTAAGATTGGTGTTAATTGCCCACAGTGTGGCAGTGAGCTGGTGCAGAGAGTAAGTAAAAAGAAACGCACCTTCTATGGTTGCAGCAATTACCCTGATTGTAGGTTTATCAGCAATTTTAGACCCCTCCCCCAGCCCTGCCCTAAGTGTGGCGGACTCCTCACCGCATACAGGGGAAAATGGGCAAAATGCAGTAAATGCGAGTATAAAGGGAAGGTGGCGGAATAGGAAGCATTAAAAGGAGGGGCAAATGAAAAAACTTGCTATTATAATCCTTCTAATCACTGTGTTAAGTTTCGCTTCAGGATGCACCTCTCAAGCAGACTATGACCGCTTGCTTACAGACTATAACGATTTAGTAAATGACTATAATGAATTGCTTGTTTCGTATAATGAGCAAACCGCCCAATTTGAGCAGTATGTGGGGCAAGTTGAGGAGTATAGAGCGCAACTAGAAGAATATGTCCAAAATATTCCAACACTCCTTGAAGGTGCGATAATTCCTCCTTACCTTCTGGTCAAGGGTAGAGAAGTTAATTTGGTTTTCCGCAATCTAGCCGGAGATGTGGAATACTGGCATTGGGATGTTGAAGCACTAGAAGCATCGGTTATCTTGGGTCGGTTTATGAGGGAAATGGATATTTCTGAGCTAAATTATTTGAAGTTGTATGATGTAACAAATAGATTCTCAACAGGTAGCAAGTATGTTCAATTGAGAGGGCACAGAGCCCTTGATTTTAGACCTTACATTATGGAGAGCATCTTTGAACCGATAGCCTCAGAATTTTTCTCTCGGCACCTCGACGATGAAAGCAAGATTAGAGAGGTTTGGAATATGGTCACACAGCTTAATACCTATTGCGAAGAGATTACAGAGACACCTCGGCTACCCCTAGAGACACTACTACTCGGAGGTGGCGACTGTGAGGATTTAGCAATACTTACGACAAGCATTCTAAAAGCGATGCCAGCAGAATGGAAAGTGAGCTTGGTTTATATGGATTCGGACAATCCTACAAATATCAACGAGCTGAATCATATCACTGTTTATGTTGATACAGGAGAATACAAAACCTTCGTCGAAAGCACTCAGGGAGATATAATGTCCCCTTGGGAGAAGGTAGATGGATTCTACTTCGAAGTTCAGTGAAGTCCAAGCAGGAGCAATCCTATGCAACAGGTTTTTGATAAATACATAAATTACCTTGGGGCGGGGCGGAATGTTCAGCCCAGGCTGGTGAAAAGCCCTTCAGGCTGCTTTTGGCAAGACGCCATTATCTGAATTAAGTCACAATGAGGGCAGTAACATCCATCACATTAGTTCCGGTAGGTCCGGTTATTAGCAGGTCGCCAAGCTCTTTGAAGAAATGGTAAGAGTCGTTGTTGGCAAGGTAACAGGAGGGGTCTAGTCCGAGTTGCTCCGCCTTCTGGATGGTGAAACCATCAGCCACTGCCCCGGCGGCATCCGTGGGACCGTCTATTCCATCCGTGCTGAAGGACACGATAGTGGTAGTCTTTAAACCGGCTATGCCCAATGCTGTGCTAAGTGCCAATTCTTGATTTCGGCCTCCGATACCTTCACCCTTCACAGTTACTGTCGTTTCGCCTCCAAGAAGCAAGAGGGCTGGCTTTGGGATTGGTCTTTCAGTTTCATATACCTCCCTGGCGATGCGGGACAAGTAGTCACCGACCTCACGTGCCTCACCTTGCATCGTGGTTGTTAAAATATGAACGTTGAGGTCGTGAGACCTGCCAACTTTTGCCCCAGCGGCGAGAGCGTCCGTATTGCTGGCTATAATTTTATAATAGGCGTTTCGGAAACAGGCTTCTCCAATCTTGGGTGTCTCTGGTATCACGCCTTTCACCCCATTTATCAAGTGGGTAACAATCCCAGGGGGCATTTTTTCTTTGAGTTTATACTTTTTAAGTATGGATAAGGCATCTGAGTAGGTGGTTGTATCGGGATAAGTCGGACCACTGGCGATTGTATCTAATCTATCCCCGACCACATCCGAGATGATTAGACTGACGACCCTTGCCGGATAAGCTGCCCTGGCCAATTGACCTCCCTTTACTGCGGAGAGATGTTTTCTGACCGTATTGACCTCTTGAATTGTGGCACCGCTTTTTAACAAAAGCAGCGTGACTTCCTGTAACTGGCTAAGTGTTACGCCTTCCACAGGGAGGGGCATAAGCGCCGAGCCACCACCGCTTATCAAGCATATCACGAGGTCCCGTTGACCAAGTCCACCAACAAGGTCCAGCATCCGCCTACTACCTTCCATACCAAGTTCATCAGGGATGGGGTGACTGGCCTCTATGAATTTGACTTTTTGCGGAGGTGTCTTAGGCATCGTACCCTGGGGAATATTTACTATGCCCTCAGTTAATCGCTCCCCTAGAAACTGCTCCAAGGCTATTGCCATTGCCGCACAAGCTTTTCCACCACTAACCACCACAACCTTCTCATAATCCTCAATTCTAAGCTTTTCTCCTTCAGCTTTTGCCCACTTTCGTATGGCTGAAGAAGGTTCTACCGATTTAATAACACTGCTTACTAGCTTAATCAAGATTTCTCTAGTTTTTCTGAGTTCTGGAGTTTGACAATTCTGGAGTAGTGTGCTCGTCTGCATAATTAGTGACATGCTATCTCCACAAGCCCGCCAATCCCTTTTAAATCCGTTTTTTGAAGGAATTACGTTGAAGAATACCAAGTTCTAGAAAGGTTATATCCCCCGATACCAAGGGGCCGATTTAAATGGTTGCCTAATTTAGTTGGGGATTGAACTACTGTCCTGAGCGCTTTCTTTCTCTGGCTTCAATCTCGGCCATAGTCTCGAGAATCTTCTTAGCTCCGATATAAACAGGCGTATCCACCATCTTGCCTTTGTATGACACTGCCGCCGACCCCTTGGCGATTCCTTCCTCTTCAAACACCTTAACAACTTCTCTAGCCCAGTCTACCCTATCCGGTGCCGGAGTATAAATCCTATGAGAGGGCTCAATCTGGCTGGGATGAATCAGCATCCTCCCTTCGAAGCCTAAATCCCGACCGTAGAGTGTATCCTGCTCAAAGCCCTCAGTGTCTCTGAAGGCTACATAGGGAGCGTCAATAGCTATAATACCGGCGGCTCTAGCTGCACAGGCCATGCGCGCCCTAGCCCATTTTTGTCCCTCACCTATCGGCTGGTTCAGTGTAATCCTCATATCTGTAGTATAATCCACCGCCCCATAAATCAGCGAATTAACTCTTTTACTTGCCAGAGCAGATTGGTAAACATTCATCATGCCTTTAGCAGTTTCAATCAATAGCTGAATTTGTATGCTCCCTACCTTTAACCCCCTTCTCTGTTCCATTTCTTCCAGTTTCCAATCCAAGCGTCTTACGTCATCCGGTCCCCCACACTTAGCAAGGCAAACAGCTACAAGCCCCTCGTCAACCACGGCTTCACAATCAGCATTAGTCATACCTGTTTCCCAGTTGTTGATGCGAACATAAACATCGGCACCGCTTGATGCCGCAAATTTGAGATTTTGATGACTCAATTCCCGAGCCTTTTGTTTCTCGGCCGGGGGTACGGAATCCTCAATATCCAGCGTAATGACATCGGCTGGTATCCTCGGAATCTTGGCAATTAACTCCTCTTTATTCCCTGGAACATAAAATACAGAACGCAAAACTGGCATTTTCCTACCTCCTATAAATTTAGATTTTGACTACCCTGGAAAAGGCCTCAATATAACAATCAACTTACATATCAATACATCTCCTATAAATTTAGGAGTTTTTTAAGCGTAGGGACAATTTCCTTAGGTGTTTCAACGGGATAAGCCCCTGCCTCACTAAGAGCCTTTACTTTGCCTTGCACCGACCCCCGCCCTCGCTCTACTATAGCCGAGGCGTGAGAGAAGCGCCGCCCTTCAGGAGCCGCTACACCAGCAATATAGATAACGAATGGTTTAGTAAATTTGCCATCTTTGATAACCTCGGCTGCCTCCTCCTCCTGACTGCCGCCAATCTCACCAAAAGCAGCCACAGCAAGGGTCTGTTTATCTTTCTCAAACAGGAGAAGAAAGTCGGCAAAGGATGTCCCAATGACTGGTTCAGTACCGGTATGAACGGCTGTACTTACACCAAGCCCCCCATTCTTGAGAACCCAGGGCACTGTCCCAGACTCCCCACCACTCCGAGATAAAACTCCAATTGGACCGGGTTGAAATAGCTTATTCGCCCAGTCTACATTGCCGCCTAACCATCCAGCAATAGCCTTCCCCGGGCTCATAACACCAATTGACCCTGGACCAATTACAGTCACTCCTGACTTACTGGCAACCGATATTATCTCCATGCTATCATGAAGAGGCACCCGCTCTGCTGGACAAACAATACATTTGATACCAGCATCAATAGCCTCCAATGCCGCCATCTTTAAAGCCGGGCCTGGAATAAAGGTAACACTCATATCTATCTGACCCTGAGCCCTCACCGCTTCCTTGACAGTATTATAGACAGGAATCCCATCCACCTCCTCTCCACCTCGGCCGGGAGAAGTACCAGCTACTACCTTAGTGCCATAATCTTTCATATACTTAGAGCGAAGGGAGCCTTCCCGCCCCGTTATTCCCTGAACAATTACCCTGGTATTTTCATCAATAAGAATCGGCATTTTTACCCCCTATTTGAGATTGCGTTTCCCCAGATAGTCAGCCAAACCCTTAATAGGAACCTCAATACGAATGGCATTATTGCCACGCTGCCAGCAGGCATACTCACAGGCCAAACATTCCGTGCCTCTCCGCTTTACCTCTTCAGGGCTGAGATGACTTACCGAGGGCTTCCCATCATTCAACTGCAAGATCCCTCGATCATAAACCTTGCAGGCCTCTATGCAAGCTTTGCTTATACAATCAGGGCATCTGGCTGTATCAATGATTACTTTAATAGTTCTTTCCTCAAACTCCATAAGCTGGCAACCTCCTTTATCCTGCCTTCTCTTTTCGGTATTGTTTTGCCAATTCCAGCATTCTCGTGCCAATGAAGTCGCTATCCTCCACACGTTCACTCCCGTAAATTTCAATACGTCCAGGCACGTCTTTCAATCCCTCTCTTAGTATTTGTAAGGACTCTTCCTCCTTATTCCCAGCCACGAGAAGGATGCAGGGGAATCCCGGTCTCTTGGGGAGTTCTTCTCTCAAGACCTTGACTAAAGCATGAGCATGATGCCACTGCTCCTGGTTAGCGATTAGAAAGCCTGCCAACAGGTAACCCTCAATATTAGGCTGAGATAGAACAACCTTAGCCACTCGGTAAATCTTAGAAGCCACCGGATTGCCGCTGGTATCAGCATAGTTGGCCGGTTTAAGACCTACCCGGCTAAGGGCATCCATCCCTATCATGGCTCCCCCACCACCAATGGCATGGAAGCCAATGTAACCGGGGCTTGTTTCGTCCAGCGTCATCTTCATCACAAACCCAGCACCACGAAAATCGGTTTCCTCAATTCCCCAGCCAACGATGTCAAAATCACTCGGTTCCCACGGAAATTCCCTGGGTATAGTAATTCCCATCTCGGGGTGACGGAAGGTTGAGTTATCATCAATAGCCATACGGCAGTCTCCGGCAACCACTTTGCCGTCTTGAGTCAAGATTAAAGGGTTAATCTCCAGGATATTACAATCGCACTTCTTAAAGACATCCACAACATTGGAGAGCACGCCGGCCATTTCCCGTAGCAACTCATTAGGGATGCCGGCACGGCTAGCCAAGTCCAAAGCATCATAGAAAGGGAACCCTTTAAGATAATCAATCTTAGCCCGGAAAATTTTATCCTCAGGAACCTCTTCTATGTCCATTCCGCCTTCAGTGCTGAACATAACTACCGGAGTTCGGCTATTCCACGAAGAATCAGGAATTACACCTACATAATATTCCTTCTCAATATTCAATTTCTCCTCTACCAACACCTTCCGGATTGGAAATCCTTTTACTTCGCTTCCTAAAATAAGGCTGGCTGCCTTTTCTGCTGCCTCGGGTGTATCAGCAAACTTTATCGCACCTGCCTTGCCACGCCCTCCAACCCAAACCTGTGCCTTTACCACAACAGGTTTGCCTACTCTGGTAGCAACTTCATACGCCTCTTTCGCAGTAGAGGCAACTTCCCCGGTTGGAATCGCAATCCCAACATCTTTGAGAAACCCCTTTCCTTGGTATTCAAAAAACCTAGCCATTTACACCCCCTTTAAAACAAATGTGCTTCCCGTTACCCTGTACATCTAGGGGCATGATTTTTCTATTTTTAAATCAACTTAATTAACTTACCCTTTGTATAATTGGTGCCTTCTATAAGTGAGGTTACTGCCGCGCAGCCTCCAAGTATTCACGACCAGATCTTGTTAACATTGGACCTACGCCATGGGCAATGTACTGAAAGCCGAGTTCCTTGCACTTCCTCAGGGCATCAAGGTTATAAGCAACGGTGCCAGCTGCCTTTCCGACAGCGCGTATCTCCTTCACCAAGTTACCGATCATTTTCTGCACCTCTGGGTGGGTGACTTGGCCTGGATAGCCCATCGCAGAAGACAGGTCGGTTGGTCCGATGAAGATAATATCGATGCCAGGGATGCTGAGTATATCTTTAAGATTTTCCACTGCCTGCATGGTTTCTACAGCGACTATTACCAGGGTCTCATGGTTTGCTTCCTTAACGTAATCACCCAAGGGACCGGTGAGCCCGTAGTCAGATGCCCTTACTCCAGCAAGACCCCTCTTACCCTCTGGTGGATACTTAATGGCTTCTACGACGCCCTCGGCTTCGGCTTTGGTGTTGACCATCGGTACGTGCACACCTAAGCCGCCTATGTCCAGATAGCGAAGGATATTCTGACGGATGTTAACCGCCACACGGATGATAGGTGTAATATTTACATTATCGGCTGCCCTGGCCATATGTTCACAGGTCTCCACTCCCATAGGGCCATGTTCGGCATCGATAACGGCAAAATCGAACCCGATAAGACCGATAATCTCTATTATAGTAGGGCATCCCATATTAACGAAAACACCATACGCAGTCTCGCCCGCCTTGATTTTCTCCTTGGTCAGATTTTTTTTCATTTTTCCTCCTTGCTAAAATATTGGAACTATATTCGGCTTTCCCCAACTCGTCAGGGACGAAGCTTCTAAGGGAGCGTCAAATGCCTCTGCACCAGGTCTACCACATCCGCGGGATAGTTGGCAACGTCCACGCCGACCTCCCGAAGAGCAGTTATCTTGCCTTGTGGCGTGCCCCCGCCATACTCGCCTCGGATGATGGCACCGGCATGACCCATCAGTTTTCCCTCTGGGGCATTGAGTCCAGCGATGTAGGCAACCACCGGCTTGGTCATCGAGCGGTCGATAAGCTCAGCTGCTTTCTCCTCCTGGAGACCCCCCACCTCACCCACAATCACCACCAAGTCAGTGTCCGGGTCTTTTTCGAACAGACTCAAAAGCTCAGGCATGTTGGTAAATACTACCGGGTCAGCTCCGATGCCGACCACAGTGCTCTGCCCGAAGCCACCGGTTGCCAGGTTGATGCTGATCTCATAGCAGAGGGTGCCACTCCTGGAAATCACTCCGACGCGACCGGGGGTGAACATATTCCCCGGCATGATCCCCATCTTGGCTTCACCGACGGTGATGACGCCGGGACTGGTGGGGCCAATAATCTGCACTCCTCGGTCACTGGCATATTCCCTGATTTCCATAACATCGTGGACAGGTATGTGCTCGGTAACGACGACGATAAGCCTGATGCCAGCATCTATGGTCTGTAAGGCGGCTTCCTTGATTGCAGGCGGCGGCACAAAGAATACAGATGCCTCCGCACCCTGCCTGGCGACAGCCTCGACAACAGAATCGTATACGGGAACACCCTCTACCTCTTCACCAGCTTTGCCCGGAGTGACTCCGGCAACAATGTTGGTCCCGTATTCCAGCATCCATTTGGTCTGGACTCGCCCTACTCTGCCGGTAATGCCCTGCACTAGAACCCTGGTCTCTCGGTTAAGCAGAATGCTCATATTCCTCCGTCCAGCAGGCAGGCAAGTTGCTCTATCCCTTTTTCCGTGGATACCTCGGTGACTACATGAACTCCGTGCTTCTCGAAAATCTCCCAGGTCTCCTCCTGGTAATTTCCCAGAGCCTTGGCCACGACGGGTATGATAACGCCGTGTTCCTGCATATAGCTGACCACTCCCTTGGCTCCCTCATGGATAGGGTTGATTCCCCCGTAGACATTAATGAAAACCGCTCTCACTCCTTCCTTCTGTAGAACTAGGTCCATCGCCTTGTATAGAAGGTCAGCAGTAATGGCTCCCCCCGTTTCCAGGAAGTTAGCCGGACGCATTCTCCGGCTGATGATGTCCATGGTAGCCATTCCCAAGCCAGCGCCGCTAGCGATGATGGCTATATCCCCGTCAAGCTCCACGTAGGTGACGCCTATCTGGCGACCCTTCCATTCCAGGGGATTAGGGGTACGGTCCTCCAGGCTTAAATTGAGATCGGGGTGTCGGTACAGGCTAGAATCGTCTATTTCCACCTTGGCATCAAGAGCCAGATACGTTCCCTGGGGGGTTCGAACCAAGGGGTTGATTTCGGCGATCAGGGCATCGTAGTTACGGAAAACGCGATAGAGAGCGCCGAGCGTGGCGGCTACCTGCGTCAGCTCCTTACCACTCAACCCCATCTCCCGACACATTTGCTTTGCCTCGGTAGGAGGGATGCCCTTGGTGATGGAAACAGGCTTGAAGACGACCGATTCGGGACGCTCCCTAGCTATCTTGTTAATGGAGACTCCGCCTTCAGTACTGAGGATGGCTACTGGGTTGCCACGATATTCGTCCACGGTGACTCCCAAATAGAACTCCTGGGCTGTCTCCGCTTTTCGGGCCACCATGACCTGTTGCACAGGCAAGCCCTTGATTGATGAACCCAGTATGCGGCTGGCAACTTTCTCCACCTGATCCAGGGACTGGGCGGTCTGGACTCCTCCGGCCAGCCACCGACCTCCGGCCAGCACCTGGGCTTTGATAACCACGGGCAGCCCTATCCCCCGTGCCTTCTCCAGCGCCTCTTGGGGGCTGGCTGCCAGCGCGTAATCGGGGACAGGTATGCCCTCCCGGCGAAACAATTCGCTTCCCTCAAATTCGTATAGTCTCATGCCGCTATTCACATAGCTTAGCCTATTAGGGGTTATTTAGTCAAACCGGTCATGATTTTACAATTAGTCTGCATAAATGCTAAACTTGACATTATGAGTTGAATCCTGGCTTAACTTGACTACATCAAGGAGAGTAGAGAAGACCAATGGCACTGAAGACAGCCGAACAATATTATGAATCGCTGAAAGACCTGCATCCGACCGCATATATTCTGGGAGAAAAGGTCGAAAACGTTCATGAGCACCCGTTAATCAAACACATGGTGGCAGCGGTGGCTAAAACCTATGAATTGGGAAATGACCCGGAGGGTAAAAAGTATCTGGTAGCTGAGTCCGACCTGCTCGGCGAAGAGGTCAGCCGCTTCGTCAAATTCTATACAAGCCCGGACGACCTTCTGGCTAAGGTCAGAATGCTGAAGTTCCTGAGTCAGAGGATTGGCGGCTGCTTTATGCGATGTACTGGTATGGATGCTATAAACTCCATCGGGATAGAGGCCTACGACTGCGACCAGAAGTATGGCACCAATTACTGGGAGAGGCTGCAGAATTTTGTCAAGTACGTGCAGACGAATGACCTTGTTGTCTTTAGTGGGGTGACCGATGTCAAGGGGGATAGGTCACTACGCCCATCAGAACAGAAAGATCCTGACATGTACCTGCATGTGGTGGACAAAAACAACGACGGCATTGTGGTCAGGGGTGCCAAAATACACCAGACAGGCTCTCTCTGCGCTCACTGGGGGCTGATTGTACCCACCAGAGAGATGCGCGAGGCAGACAAAGACTATGCCGTGTGCTTTGCTCTTCCAGCGGATGCCGAGAGTCTCATCCACATTTACGGTAGGGGGACGCTGGAAGCCAGGCCGCTTCAGGGCTATGACCTCGGTAACGTCGAATTCGGCAAGTTCGCCCCTATGATTATCTTTAAGGATGTTTTCGTGCCCTGGGAACGGGTGTTCCTGTGTGGTGAATATGAGTTTGCCGGACCGATGGTAAGGAACTTCGGTAATTACCATCGGCACTCACACGGTGGCTGTAAGTCCGGTGTTGGTGATGTCCTGGTTGGTGCTGCCGCTGCTGCCGCTGACTACAACGGTCTGCCGAGGGTGTCACATATCAACAATAAACTAGCGGAGATGCTTAAGACCACTGAGGCAATTTATGGCTGCTCGATAGCCGCCTCAATAGAGTCGACACCAACGCCCTCAGGCATCTACAATGTTGACCCGGTATTGTCAAACACATCCAAACTCTATGAAGGTAAGGAGCTAGCAGAAGTAATCCGGATGATGATTGAGATCGCCGGCGGCATGGTGGCTGACGTACCCTCGGATAAAGATTTCGAAAACCCGGAAACTGGCCCGTTACTTCGTAAATACCTCAAGGGTGCGGAGAACGTGTCCACGGAAAACAGGGTACGCCTCTTCAGGTTAATTGAGAAGCTCGCCTTTGAAAGCAGAGACATCGTCTCCAACATCCATGGTGCCGGCTCACCAGAGACTCACAAGATGACCCTACTGCGGAGTGCAGATATTGAGTCAAAGAAGAAGCTGGCCAAGAATCTGGCGGGTATCAAAGAAGAATAAAAGGAGAGCTTCAGGGATTGGTACAGGGGAACGGACAGGATGGGTTAATTCACAGGGATTCTCGGAATTTCTTCAGCCTGGATTGAAATTCCGGCTTATTCCAAACCTCTCGATTGACCAGACCTTCTGGAACTTCCCCACGAATAATCTGTAAGACCTGTGTAAGGATTTGGTCCCACATAGTCATAAAATACTGGTCTACATCACCCATGGCGTGGGGTGTGACTATAACATTGTCCATCTTGAGTAAGGGATTGTCAGGCGGCGTCGGCTCTTGCTCAAACACATCTAATCCAGCCCCCCGTATCCACCCTTCTTGCAAAGCCTTTATCAGAGCAGCTTCATCTACGATGGGTCCACGTGCCGTGTTTATCAGGAATGCCGTTTTTTTCATCTTTCTCAGTTCTTTTTCTCCAATCAAATGACGACTGCTTTCATTTAGCAGACAGCTAATATTCACGAAGTCTGATTCAGTCAACAACGTATCCAGGTCTACTAGCTTCACATCAACATCAGCTACGGCCTCTTGGGTCACATAGGGGTCGTAGGCAATGTGTTTCATGCCAAAGGGCTTGACCAGTAGAAACATCTCATGACCGATGTTACCCACACCTATGGAGCCTAATGTTTTCCCCATTAATCCATAGCCGTGGTATTTTGCTTTTTCAGCCCATTGCCCCTGGCGGGTCAGCTTGTCCTTGGTCAGGAGTCGTGTGCTTAAGGCTAGTATAAAGGTTATGATTGCGACTGCCATCGGGCGCCGAACCGCTGCCGGGATGATACATAACATCACTCCGGCGTTGGTGAGGGCAGGAACATCAACCATATCGTATCCCACTCCACCGCGATGGATGGAAAGAAGCTGTTCGTTCCTAGCCAGGGTATGTTGTGTCCACTTAGAGGCAAAAGTAATAACCATATCGCAGCCCTGTATCTGCTCCGGGGTAACCTCTGGCAAAAACTCCGGGAATATCTCGTACTCTACATCAGGCATCTCATCTAACAGCTTTAACACGGGACCAGGCATAACAAGTTTTCCATCTTTGTCAAAGAAATCCCTTGTAATTCCAATTCTGGCTTTCCTGTTCATACTGTCTTTCCTCCTGATTTATTAGTTTTTTGTTGCCCTGCTTTACCGCCGTATCTTCCATACAAGATTTCTTTCAGATAACACCTCCTTATGCTAGCATTATATCCTCATATAGTCACCCCCTTTTATGCTTATCATTTCTTGGAAGGGCTTCAATTTTTAGGCAGCGAAACAATTTTATACTTCCCCCTCCTCTTTGCCAAATGGATGTCAACGCAAGGTTGCGTAATTTAGTCAGGAGAAAACTCACCCCGGCTAATCCTCGTCTTTCCCAGACTATTTCTCCACTTTTTAGTCACCGAGCACGGCATTGACCGATATGGATGGGATGTGTTATCCTTCACTTACATGGCTCCAAGAAGGTTGAGGTGAGTAGATTGGATTCATTTGACAGACAATGGCAGCGCTGGTTTCCTGAAGATAGGAACAAGGAGCGTGCACCATCAGCAAAGCGTGGCTGGACGACGGCCAGAGTGTTCTTAATACTGGCCGGGGTCTTGACCCTGTTTATTCTCATAAATATATCGAAGGGGTTCTATACTGAGTGGCTCTGGTTCAACAGCCTGGGTTATGGCAGTGTCTATACCACTATTCTGAAGACCAAGGTGCTGGTCTTCTTCTCTGCGGCCATCATCTTTTGTCTCTTGTTTTTGGGGAACTTGGTGCTGGCCACGCGCCTAGCACCTAAGGCTGAAGCACATTTTTGGCCTTGGGCCATAGTGCGCCAGCTACAGCCGATACTCAAGTTGAATGTTATCATGGGAACGGTACTGCTTAGTCTAATATTTGGTCTGGTGGCCCAGGGCAACTGGGAGGTTGTGCTTCGCTTCTTCAACGGGCAGCCCTTTGGCATTACCGACCCGGTTTTCCATAGGGAGATTGGCTTCTACGTCTTCTCACTGCCTTTTCTTCACCTGCTGCAAGGCTGGCTGCTGGGCGCGCTGATAATCACCCTTCTTGGCAGTGCCGGGGTATATCTTTTCAGCTATGGGGTACAGCGGCTTAGGTTCGACCTTGCCCGGCCGGTATTAGCCCATGTCGGTGGACTGGTTATAGCCATCCTGGGTCTTTTCGCCTGGGCTTACTGGCTTGGTATCTGGGAACTGGTCTTCTCCACACGGGGGGTGGTCTTCGGAGCCAGCTATGCTGATATGCATGCCAAGCTGCCAGCGCAGTGGATTCTTTTGGCGGTAGTGCTTATCTGTATGGGAGTCTTTGTGGTTTCCGTATTGCGGCGTAACCTTCGCTGGCCCCTCTACAGTATCGGGGGGTGGATAGTAGCTGCCATTATCGTCGGGGGTATCTTCCCCGGCCTGGTACAGCGCTTTCAGGTAGAGCCCAACGAGCTGGCCCGAGAGAGGCCCTACATCGAGTATAATATCCAATTTACCAGAGAGGCATTTGCTCTTGACCGGGTTGAGGAGCAGCCCTTTCCTGCAGAGGAGTCACCAAGCCTCCAAGACATAACCCAAAACGAGGTGACCATCAACAACATCAGGCTCTGGGACTCTCGCCCGCTGAAGGACACCTACAACCATGTCCAGTCTATTCGACTCTACTATGACTTCTATGATGTCGATACCGACCGCTATATCATCGATGGCGAGTACCGGCAGGTCATGCTATCGGCCCGAGAATTATCTGCGGAGAGATTGCCTGTGCAGGCACAGACCTGGGTCAATCGTCAGCTACAGTTCACCCACGGCTACGGTCTTGCCCTCAGCCCGGTTAATGAAGTTACTACTGAGGGGCTGCCGGTATTGCTGGTAAAGGATATACCCCCGGTTGGTGACTTCAATGTAGAGCGGCCTGAGATATACTTTGGGGAAAAGACGAATGATTACGTGATTGTGCAAACAAAGACCGAGGAGTTTGACTATCCTATGGGTGATGAGAATGTCTTCACTCGCTACCAGGGCAAGGATGGGGTCAGCCTAGATGGTTTTATCCGCCGATTGGTCTATGCCTGGCAATTTGGCGACCTTAATATCCTTATCAGTGACCGGTTAACCCCGGAGAGCCGGGTACTCTACTATCGGAACATCAGGGAGAGGGTGAACCATCTGGCACCATTTTTGAAGTTGGACAGTGACCCCTATCTGGTGGTGATGGAGGGAAGGTTATTCTGGATACAGGACGCCTATACCACCACTAACCGCTATCCCTATTCTCAGCCGACTGGTGGGCTAAACTATGTTCGCAACAGCGTTAAAGCAGTTATTGATGCCTACGATGGCAGTGTGACCTTCTATATCACTGACCCAGAGGATGCTTTGATACAGACCTACCAGGCTATCTTCCCCAAGCTCTTCGTCCCCGCCGGCCAGGCACCCGAGTCCTTACGAGCCCACTTCCGTTATCCCGAGGACTTCTTTAATATCCAGGCCTCGGTATACCAAAGCTACCATATGCGTGATGCCCGGGTATTCTACAACAAGGAAGACCTGTGGGCTGTGCCCAGAGAGCTCTATTTCGGTACAGAACAGCTTATGGAGCCCTACTACATCATCATGCGCCTGCCCGATGAGGAGAAGGAGGAGTTCCTCCTTATGTTACCCTTCACCCCGGCCAACAAGAATAACACCATTGGCTGGCTGGCTGCCCGCAGTGACGGAGAAAACTACGGGAAGCTGCTTGCCTACCACTTCCCCAAGGAGCGGCTGGTGTATGGTCCCAGCCAGATAGAGAACCGAATCTCACAGGATACCATCATCACTGAACAGCTTGCCCTGTGGGGTCGCGGTGGTTCTCGAGTTATCCGGGGCAACCTGCTGCTGATTCCCTTAGGCGAATCCAAGCTATATGTGGAGCCAGTCTTCCTCCAGGCGGAGGGCGGGGGGCTTCCCCAGTTGAAGCGGGTCATTGTGGTTGTCGGTGAGCAGATAGCTATGGAACCCACATTGAAGGAAAGTATCGCGGCTATCTTTGGTGCTGAGGCGCCACCGACTGAACCAGTAGTCAAACCGCCAGCTTCAGCAGAACCAGAGAAGCTAGTAGCCGCTGACACAGCTAAACTAATTGAGGAGGCTCAACAGCACTACAACAAGGCTCAGCAGTACCTCAAGGCAGGTGATTGGGCTGGCTATGGAAGCGAGCTAGACGCTCTGAATACAGTATTGGAACGGCTTGCGGAACTCGCTGCTGAATAGAGAAGATAGCCCATTAGTTCTACAATCTGGCTTAGTGACGGTCAGTCTCTACTCCCCCATAAAAATATAGCGCAGACGAGAGTTACTACCACCAGGGTAGCACCCATAATGGAGAAACTGGTGTAGAAGCCGAACCGGTCAATGAGATAACCCAATACCGGCATTATTGCGCCGGGGCCTCCCCTGCTGCCAAAGTAGTAGATACCAAGTATCGTCGAGCGGTTACGCTCCGAGGTCTGGCTGATGATGTAGGCTTCTGCCACTGGCATGGGCATATGCCTGGCCATGCCGATGGCGAGTAGTACAGCATAAATACCCCAGCCGTAGGGCGCCAGGTTTAGCAGATAAATGATAGGGCCGGCAATAAAGCTCACTACCAGTATCACCGGCACCCTTCCTAAGCGGTCGGAGAGGTATCCACCCAAAAGACCCGCCCAGAGCCCTGCAGAGAAGACGAGGGCTAACATAGCCCCTGCCGATTCCTCGCTGGCGCCAAAGTGGTCGACGATAAACAGAGGGATGAACGATATTGTGGGAAAAATCAAGGACTGGCCAGTTATACCTAGAATTATAAGTGCTACTAAGCGGCGCAGACGGTGTGGAGAAGGTGGTGTCTCGGTATGACTACCGGCTGTCCTATGCTCGGCTTTCCTGGTGTATCCCCACCGTCCCAGGAGCACATAAAATACGATTCCAAATACAATAGCGGGGATAGATAGTGCGATGAATGAGCCGCGCCAGCCCCAGCCCAGGACAGCGGCAATGGCGACGGCGATTAGTGGGGCCAGGAAGTAACTGGTACTGCCGCCTATCTGGTGGAGACCCAATGCCCGTCCCCAGCTCTTTGGCTCAACCGATGCTGCGACTAGTGGAGCAGAGGCTGGGTGGTAGCCGCCACCCATCAGTCCCATTAGCACTAAGAAGACGACCATCATAATATAGGTTTGTGAAAGACCGACTAGAAGTCCGGATAGTGCCACACCAGAGATGCTTGCGGTGATTAGTATGCGGGGACCAAGATGGTCGGCTAACCACCCTGCCGGTAGATGGCTGATGCCATATGATAGAGTGAATGCTGAAGCCACCCATCCTGCCTGAGTATAATTAAGGGCAAAGTCGTCACGAATGAACGGTAAAAGCGGTGTCAGTAGCGCTGCCAGCAGGTGATGCCCAAAGTGTGCCAGCATAAAGAGAGACAGTAGCCCTAAAGGAAGCGAGCGAAAACCGAATTTCTTGATGGCATTTCCTTTCAAGGTGATTTTGTAAGCCTTGACACAAATTATACCGCATTAATTGTACCACGCGAGATTTCTCATTATACCTTGTCTTCTAGTTGTGGACAAATGGTCAATAGATTGCCTATTAGCTATTATACTATCACATATAGAATACCTAGTATACAGGCAAGGGTAAAGGAGATGAACACAAGTTAGGTATGTAGAGAGTGTGACACTAGTCACAAGACCTTATATCTTCTGGCTTGTAGGAAAAAGAAAGCTAAACGTATTTGCTAAAGATATAGGAAACCTAGTAAGATTAATTCTGTGCAAGAGGTTTTTAATAAATACAAAAATTACCTTGAGGCGGAGCGGAATGCTTCGCGCTATACGGTGCGTAATTATACTACTGACTTGCTAGACTTCTTTTGGTTTCTTAGCGATAAAGGGGTTAGTTCGCTAAAAGAAGTTGATAAGCATATTCTGCGAGATTATTTGTCCCATCTTATGGAGCGGGGCTTTGTTAAGGCAAGTATTGCCCGCAAACTGTCAGCTATTCGCTCTTTTTATCGTTACTTACTACGAGAAGAAATAATACCTACAAGCCCGGTAGCCACTACCTCTTCACCCAAGCTGGATAAGCGCTTACCCTCATTTCTTACTATAGAAGAGGTAGAGCGACTTCTGGAAGCCCCCGACTTATCCACGCCACAGGGGCAGCGTGACCGGGCTTTGCTGGAGCTACTTTATGCTTCCGGTATCAGGGTAAGTG
>SDBU01003872.1_pt1 | contig 18769 bp, 14 predicted proteins | sample 2277071 | NCBI WGS metagenome assembly SDBU01 (sample SAMN10397929, study PRJNA504765) | marine sediment metagenome | isolation source: marine sediment core GS08_GC12, 126 cmbsf | place: Arctic Ocean: Gakkel Ridge, Loki's castle | collected 2008 | reverse complement strand
AAGGATGCCAAGGCGATAACCATGAAGAATGGCAAGCCGGCGACTCAGGGGGTATGCCCCACCTGTGGCACGAAAATGTTTAGAATCGGCAAGAGTTAGGTCTACTCCGACATAGCCTAACAGAACTTGGAAGGGCTGGATATTCCCGATATCGGGATGTCCAGCCCCTTTTTATTTTGCGAATCACACTTAATAAGCAATTGTTCAATCGACGTAACAACAAACTAAATTGTTATCCTGCGTAACTGAGAAGAAAGATTTCTGGGAGGCTATTGACAAGCTATGGGTGTTGTGCTTCGCTGGGAGGCTATTGACAAGCTATGGGTGTTGTGCTTCAATGGAAGGCGGACAGTTAGCTTTGGTTTTATTCTTCCATCCTAAGAGATTTATTCCGCAAAGAGACAAATAGAAAAGGGAGGGATATCATGTGAAATCAGCAAAATGTACCGGGAATTATTAATTCTTTAGGAGGCAAATCAATGAAAAAGCAAATACTATTAGTTATGCTGGCAGTGACGGTGGCAATATCCTTTGCCTTTGCTGCTTGTGCTAAGCCTGCCCCAGTACCAACTCCAACTCCAGCACCGGCCCCAGCTCCAGCACCGGCCCCAGCTCCAGCACCGGCCCCAGCTCCAGCACCGGCCCCAGCACCCAAGCCTTGGCCCAAAGCAATTACCATTACCACGGCTGCGGTGGGTAGTGGCCTAAACGTATGGGCTTCTACAGTCGCTGGAATAATTGAAAAGTCTACCGGAGTTGTGGTCACACCTCAACCCTGCGGTGGCGCTTTCGAAGGACAGGAGTTGTTCGCTAAAGGCGAGGCTCAAATGTTCAATACTAACAATTACGGCTTCATGCAGGGCTACCTTGGGGAATTAGAAAAATACACGCCGGCAGCTGACAGGCAGCGCCATTTCGCTGGAGGTTATAAGTCAGCGGCCCACTTTGTTGTCCGTGTCGATTCGGACATCAAGACCTTTGCCGACCTCAAAGGCAAGAAGTGCATGTTCGACCGGCCAGGTATTGCCATATGGTGGGAAGTCTTTACGGCAGCGTTGGAAGCTTATGGCTTGAGTCAGGATGACATTATTATTATGCCAGCGCTGGCATATAAGGATGCTTCCCAAGCTATTAAAGAGGGGAGGGCTGATGCTACTCTCCAGTACAGTGCACCACCCAACCCTATTTTTTTGGAAATGTCTCTGACCACCCCCATTCACATAATTCCAATTGAGCCTGATAAACAAGCGGAGATATTGAAAGCACTACCCTATATGGCTCTAGGGGTTCTGCCTGGCGGTACCTACAAGGGCACTCCTGATGATACCCCTGCACTCTTTATCCCTTCCACGATTGGGATAGATAAGGACCTGCCCGATGACTTTGTCTATGCGGCAATCAAGGCAGTAGCTGATAACTTCGAAGACCTTAAAGCGGTACACGCGCTGTTCAAGGATTGGGAACTAAAAGACCTGGCGGCTAACCCTGTTGCGCCTTACCACCCTGGTGTACTCAAGTACTTCAAGGAAGCGGGTCTGATGCAGCCGGAATGGGAGAAAAAGCACTATGAACTGCTGGCACTGAAAAATCAGGAAAGCTAATAAATACCGCAATCGTTCATCCAAGCCTACTGAGCAGTTAAGAAAGGTGCGGCAGAAATGCTAGGAGCATCACGGCACAGAACATTCAAGGGGGCGATGGCTATAGCAATATCGGTTATAGCCATCACCTTCTCCCTGTATCATATTCTCTATATCACTGGCTTTCTTAGCTGGTTGGGTATATATATCTGGCCTCCCCAGCACTTGGCTGCACATCTTGGCTTAACTTCGTTTCTGGTTTTCCTGCTGATACCAGCTAGAAAAGGAACATCCCGGCAAAACGTACCCTGGTATGATGTAATCCTGGCACTGATTACGCTTGGCTGGAACGCCTACATAATCATCAATTTTGACGACCTGTATATTCGCAGCCACGGAGCTGTCTCTTTTGAAATCATTGAACTGGTTACAATCTGGTTGTTCTTTTTTGTTATTCTTGAGGCAGTCAGACGTACCGTAGGGCTGCCTATTGCTTGTATTGGCGCAGGTTTCCTGATTTATCCTTTAATCGCACAGTATCTTCCCGGAATTTTTACTGCACCACCTTTCTCCCCTAATAGGATAGCCGACTCTATAGGCCTGTTCGTAACTGGCATATACGGTAATCTTCTTAACATTTCGGCTACAATTGTCTTCTCGTTTATGATGTTTGCCCAGTTCCTCACTATTAGTGGGGCCGGGCAGTGGTTTATTGATATCGCCCAGAGCTTGTTGGGGCATGTAAGGGGCGGCCCAGCCAAGGTGGCGGTGCTGGCTAGTTCCCTCATGGGGACAATCCAGGGTACCGCCGTAGGTAATGTCGCCACTACCGGCGTATTCACTATTCCTTTGATGAAAAAGACCGGTTATCCGGCTCATATTGCCGCTGCTGTCGAAGCGGTTGCCTCCAACGGAGGGCAGATTATGCCCCCGGTGATGGGGATAGCTGCCTTTATCATGATAGACTTCTTGGGCATTAGTTATACCAAAATAATAATGGCTGCCATCTTACCCGCTGCAATCTACTATGTTGCCGTATTCTTTGCCGTGGACTTTGAAGCAGCTAAGGCTGGGCTAGCTGGGCTCCGCCGCAGCGACCTACCCCCTCTAGGGAAGACCCTGATGCAAGGGTGGCAATACTTGGTGCCGATAGCGGTGCTACTATTCTTCCTCCTTTATCTTCAGTATTCACCACAACTCTCGGCACTATACTCCATAGCAGCGCTAATCGTGATTAGTTTCACCAGGAAAGGCAATAGGATAACTCCGAGGAAGTTTTTCATGGCATTGAAAAATACTGCCATAGTAATGATGATGATAGCTGTTCTCTGTGGTCTAGCCGCAATTATTGTCGCCTCTATTGAGTTGACCGGCTTGTCTTACCGCCTCCCATTCCTGTTAGTCCAAATCGCCGGTGGGAATATGCTGCTCATACTGGTGATGACCGCCGTAGCTAGCATCATATTAGGTATGGGAATGGCGACCTCAGCGACCTATATTTTACTGGCTACTCTAGCCGCTCCAGCTCTAGTGAAGATAGGGATGCTTCCCATTACGGCCCACTTCTTTGTTTTCTACTTTGGTGTTGTCGCCCTTATCACTCCTCCGGTATGCACTGCCTCTTATGTAGCAGCGGCTATCGCCGATGCTTCACCAATGAAAACTGCATTCACCGCAGTGAGGCTGGGTATCGCCGCTTATGTGGTGCCCTTTATCTTCGCCTACCACCCAGCACTGCTAATGCAGGGGTCAATAACTTCTATCGCACTGGTTGCGGTTACCACGCTAATAGCGGTGATGGGGCTAGCCGCAGGACTGGGGGGATATCTACTAAAGCCGATAAATTACTGGTGGCGGATGCTACTCATCGGCGGCGCATTGCTGATTATCCACCCCTCCATGGTTACTACCATTATTGGCGTCGGTATTATCGCTGCACCCTTACTCTACCAATTGGTTGTACCAAAGCTAAGAACATCTACTCAGTAAAGGCGAGAGGAATGAGAATTCCCTCGGTGGGTTCAGTCAACTGAAGCAGGAGCATCTTCGGCATATCGGTAAAGGGAGATGTCAAGGTAATACTGTAATGACCAATACATTAACTCTCAATACTTTTTGTTAGGGGGAGCCAAATGACGCAGCAAAAATCCAAAGCTGGTGTCGAGTATGTGCGTGGAGGAAGGTGCCCGGTCCATCAGCTTATCGAGGTGCCAGAAGGATACCCCAAATGTCCAGATCACCCAATCTGGCTGGGCGTATTTGAAGGTTCATGGTATGACATTGGGAGACAATACGGTGCATCGGAGGGGGTAAGAACCTATATAACTAATGTGTTTGATTACTGGTTTGGTCTTGTGCGAGCAGGAAGTGGTTACATTAGAGAAAATGCGCTTAGCGGCTCCTCAGAACTGCGTGCTGCAGCAAAGGGCTTCACTCTCGAAGAAATCAAGAGCACCCTTCAAACTTTGGAAGAGCAAGTCAATTTGTACGAACCCAACTTCATGGCAGCAATGGAGGGAGAAGCCGACGGGGCAGCTGAAGCTCTTGCGAAGTCCAAGTATGCAAATGAACTCACTGATTTACAGAAGGTTTTGTTCCTCCACCTGCGTACTTATTTCTTGCATTTTGCAATATCTTACGGCCACGATTGTAGTTGCATAGCCTTGTTACCTCCTGCAACGGCTAACGGCAAGGTAATTGCTGGGCGCAATACCCAACTTGGTTGGGGCATGGGTAATTACTGTGTAGCATATGCCGCAATACCGCCAGCGCCAGCCCACCGCTTCATGACAAGTACATGGGCTGGCGTTATGTTCGGATTGGGCCTTACTTCTGATGCCCCTCTATTTATCAGTCGTACCGCAGCAATCGGCGGCGCTCGACCGGGCATTGGTGACGATTTTCTAATTGCAAAGGGAGCAATCTTTGGCAATAGTAAAGAAGAAGCCACAGACCTCATAGTCCACGGCTCCGAAGCTTATAGGAAAGCTACTACCAGAAAGACAACGCTTAGAGTTGATCCGACCATATTCACAATAGTGGATGACAAAGGTGCTCAGGTGTTGGAAACCACTCCTTGGCACTGGGCAGTAAGACATCCAGGAGACTTTGGGGAAAAGGATTTCATCATTGCTACCAACCATCAACTCTGCGAATACAGCTATGATGAAAATGATGTTCGAACAGATATCCCCATGTACGATGAGTCAATTTGCGGTAGATTTGGTGGTTGTAAGAAAGAAATGGCCCCCCGGCTGAAGGATAAGGTATTTGCTGGTTACGATACCAAGGAACTGATGATTCCTGAACCTTGGACAGGCACACGTTATTGGGCATTATACTGGTCAGCCATGTATAACCATGGAAGGGTCGACGTGAAAATGCTCCAAGGGCCTCTCTTTCTGAGTAGCCGGTTCTGGTACGACCTAAATGGGAAGAAAGTTGAATATCAGCTCGACCCGGCAACTGGCTCCTGGATGTCAGTCGACTACCTTTACTACCATTCAACTGTTGAAGGTGATTCCGGAGGTTATCCTGAAAAATATAAGAATGAAATACCTAGCTCCTTGATATATGTGCCAGCTGACCGGACCGCATACTGGGAACTCTACAAGCCCTCCATGTGGGAAGGAAAGTGGGAACAGATGACGTTCCAATAAACTCGCCAAGGAAGATGGAGGTGATTGGGTGGTTTCCAAATGGCATTGCCGCTATGGCCATTGTGAAATATGGTGATGGTCATTTGTATATGATAGCTCCTCATCCGAGCATAACGCTCGATAATAGCGGCCATATAATAAGAGAGGGAACAATGGGGGGCACATGCAAGAAGGTGGGGATGGAGCAAGGAACAGATCGAAGAAGCGCAGTCAGCCTTAGACAAAGAGAGGGGACTCCAGCGAAAGAAGAAAGGAGTAATGGATGGCGATTCTGGATGAGCCGATAAAAGAGGTGCTAAATCTCAAAAACTACATCAATGGAGAATGGGTAGAGTCCGAATCAGACGAGATTTTGGACATTGTAAACCCAGCCACCCAGAAAACTATAGCCAAAGTCCCTATCTCAACTAGGGATGAGGTAAATGCAGCTATAAAAGCAGCCAAGGAGGCTTTCCCTGACTGGAGAAGAACGACGCCACTGGCCAGGGTAAGGTGTCTCTTCAGATTGAAAGGGTTACTGGAAGAAAATTTTGAGGAACTTAGCAGAATCCAGACAATGGAACATGGGAAGACAATAGACGAATCGCGTGGAGAGACAAGACGTGGAATTGAAATGGTTGAGGTTGCTACTGGAATCCCCTCTCTAATGATGGGATATAATTTAGAGGATATCGCAAGCGGGATTGACGAATATGTCATTTATCAACCTCTAGGCGTTTTCTGCCACATTGCTCCATTTAACTTCCCATTTATGGTGCCGCTCTGGTTTTCCCCGTTTGCTCTCGCTACTGGGAATACCTTTGTGGTAAAACCATCGCCCAGAGATCCCATCAGTCAATTAAGGCTGGCTGAACTGATAGATGAAGCCGGTTTCCCGCCAGGTGTATATAATGTAATAAATGGTGGAGCAGATGCCGCATCAATGTTCTGTGAGCACCCGGATATTGAAGGAGTAACCTTCGTTGGGACTACTAAAGTAGGTAGAGATGTTATTTACAAGAAATGCGGTGAGTATGGTAAGAGGTCTATTATTCAAGGCGCTGCCAAGAACTTCTTAGTAATAATGCCGGATGCCAATTTAGAAGCAACCATACCAGCTCTGATGACGTCTTTCTTCGGCAATACGGGGCAGCGATGCTTGTCGGGGGCCAATCTTGTTATCGTTGGTAAAGATGATATCTTCTATAAAAAGGTGTTAAATACGTTTGTTGATACCGCGTCTAAGATAAGGGTTGGTTACGGGCTTGATGAATCAATCCAGATGGGTCCTATGCAATCAATGGATGGAATACAAAGAGCCACCGGATATATAGAAATAGGTTTAGAAGAGGGAGCAAAACTCATCCTTGATGGTAGAAAACCGAAGATTATAGGGGACTATCCTGATAAACTTTTCCTTAATCCAAGCGTTTTCGAGGGCGTTACACCAGACATGACAATTGCTAGAGAAGAAATCTTCGGCCCGGTAGCAAGTGTCATGAGAGCACAAGACCTTGATGAAGCGATAAAAATGGCTAACAGCAGCAATTTTGGTAACGCGCAGTCCATCTTTACCTCAAGTGGTAAAGCTGCCCGAGAATTCCAATACAGAATTGAGTCTGGTAATGTGGGCATAAACATTGGCATAGTAGCTCCGATGGCATTCTTCCCATTCAGCGGAATGAAGGACTCCTTCTTCGGGGTCTTGCACGGACAGGGCAAAGATGCCATCCGTTTCTTCACGGAAAGTAAAGTTATCGTTCAACGGTGGTTTTAGATGGAACTATGTACAGCCGCTGAGGTCATTAGCTTTGCCAAGCAGCTTGAGGAAAAAGGCGCAAAGTTCTACGAAGACTTAGCACAGCGCTATAAAAAAGACGGAGAAACTCTGCTATCTTTTGCGAGGGAAAACAGGAGTAATGTAGTACAGATTGAAAGGGTATACTATGGAGTCATCTCCGATGCACTTGAGGGCTGTTTTTCCTTTAAGATAAACGCGGGTGAGTACACGCCTAAAACTGAGCTGGTCGATAGCGCAGGATATTCCCATGCTTTGAATCAAGCTGTTGAGATGGAAGAAAAAATCTCAAAATTTTATTCCGATGCTGCTGAAACTTCAAAATCTCTGCTGGCAGATATTCCAAGGGCTTTTACAATGATAGCAAAGAGAAGAGTTGACCGCAGAACAAAGCTGGGGGTGCTTCTCCATAATAAAGACTAGTAGATGACAAAGATGGTTGAAAAGCGGCGTATTCACTGCTCAAAAAAGTTTATGGATGTATTTGTTGTTAAGTGGGATGATGGGCGCTCAACTGTCAAATGTGGCCTTCTGAAAACGTGTGGTGATTCGTGCCCGTATGTGAAGGTTCCCAACTATAAAAGCTCATTTAAGAGAGCTCCAGAATATAAACCTGAGTAACCTTGTAGAAACTACTGGGGTATCTGGATTATCTGTATTCAAGTTTATGCTATAAGGAGGGGTATTTATGAATACGATTGAAAAATATAAGGAGTATGTAAACATCAGTATGGTTGCTGCTGTCGTACCGGTAGTGTTTGACCGGGCTGAGGGAGCAATGGTATTCGGCGAGGATAATAGGAGATATATTGATTGCTTTGCTGGGATTGCTGTTACCAATGCCGGTCACAGCAATCCTGAGGTTATTGAGGCTGCCAAAGCCCAACTCGATAAGTATGTCCACTGCTGTTCTTATGTCTATCATAATAGACCCATGTCTGACTTAGCTGAAAAATTAGCCCAAATTACCCCTGGAAGACTAAAAAAAACCTTTTTTACCAATAGTGGGGCGGAGGCTATAGAGGGGGCCATGAGAATGGCTAAGACATATACAGGGAAGCACGAATTTATTGCCTTACAAGCATCCTTTCATGGCCGCACCTACGCTACCCTGAGCATAACAGGCAGTTCTGCACGTAAGAAAAGGGCTGGCCCTTATATGCCAGGAGTCAGCTTCGCTCCATCTCCCTACTGTTATCGGTGCGCTTTTAACCTAAAACCTGAAACTTGCGGGATGCGCTGCGCTGAATATTTGGACGATATTATCAGGTACAATACCTATGGCGATGTTGCTGCCTTTATTGCCGAACCTGTTATGGGCGAGGGTGGTCTCATCTCCCCACCCGAGCTGTATTTTAAAAAGGTGAAAGAAATTCTTGCCCACCACAAAATCCTACTCTTTGTTGATGAAGTCCAGAGTGGTTTTGCCAGGACAGGTAAAATGTTCGGTATAGAACACTATGGCGTTGAACCAGACATTATGGCTATGGCCAAAGGTATCGCCAACGGTTTCCCATTAGGTGCCTTCATTGCCCCGGATGAAATCGCTGATACGTTCCAACCTGGTGAGCATCTCAGTACTTTCGGAGGTAATCCCGTTAGCTGTGCGGCATCTTTAGCTACTATTAACTTCTTAGTACGAGAGAAGATGACTGACCAAGTTGTGGAAAAGGAGAAGTTGGTTAAGGAAAGGTTGAACTCTATGAAGGAGAAACATCCCATAATAGGCGACGTACGGGGCAGGGGTTTGATGATTGGTGCAGAATTGGTTAAGGATAAGACTAAAGCACCAGCCGCTGATGAAGCCAAGGCAGTTCGTGAAAGTTGCCTTCAAAAGGGCCTCCTCATAGGACTGGGGGGTGTTTTCGCCAATGTCTTGAGAATACAACCCCCTCTTGTTATTACCGATGAGCAACTTGATGAAGCCCTTACCATAATAGAGAAGTCCATAGCAGAACTGTAATCTGCATCTAGCCCAACTTTACCACCCTTGACGAAACAGAGAAGGGGATTTAGCTTCGGAACGTGCATGTAGCAATCCATGCGTATATTGGGAGAGTTTGAGGAGTGAAGCAGACTTGGTAAAATATCTCAGAAAGTAATCGGGCTTAACGCAGGTAACCGATGTTTCATAAGCAAATCGATTCCTATTGCCATCAGATACTCTTTGATTTGGTTGCATCTATATGCTTTACTGGAGCTAGGTCTTTCCGATAAGTATCGCTGAGGAACAAAAATTATGGGAGGTTTATCGTGGAAGAGAAATACATTGAAGTCAACGGCATACGGACGCGATATTTGGAGGCGGGTGCTGGGGAACCGCTACTCCTTGTTCACGGGGGACATTTCGGCATGAACGACAGTGCCAACGATTGGGATACCGTAATAGACGGTTTCGCCAGGGATTTTCACGTTATTGCTCCCGACAAAATCGGGCTGGGCTTCTCTGACAACCCAAGGCGTGACAGAGACTATCTCATGAAAACCATGGTCCAGCACGTCTATGACTTTCTGTGTACTGTGGGCATAGACCGGTCTCACGTGGTGGGGCACTCCAGGGGAAGTTATGCCGTTATCCGCCTGGCACTGGAGCACCCGGAGGCCGTAAATACGCTCACCATAGTGGACTGCGGCACACTCGTTCTCGCCAGAAATCCCATCTATGACCAGTGGGAAGCAGAAGCAGCCCTGATACCGGACAAGAGGGAAAGAACCCGTTATTCCTGGGCAGCTAACTCCTTCAGTCCGGCCCACATAACTGATGACCTACTCGACCGTTTGCTTACCATTGACGGCCTGCCCAAGTCTCAAGAAGCGGTGGAAAAGATGAAGGCCGGGTTGATGCAGCAATTCAAAGAGGACCTGGCGGTAGAGCAAAAGGAGACACAAGAGCGTATTAAAAAAGGCGAAATTAAGGTGCCGACATTGATAGCCTGGGGTTACAATGACCCTTCCGCTAAATTGGACCCCATGGGATATACCGTGCTAAGGCTGTTTTTTGAATCAACACCAAAATGCGAGATGCATATCCTTAACCAGGCAGGGCACTGGTCTTTCAGGGAGCAGCCAGAATCATTTGTTACCGTCGTTGCCGGGTTCATCAAGGCGAATTAGTGCCGGCTTAATTGCTCAGAAAAGAAGGTGGTTTTTATTCCGGGCAGATTGTTCTTCACAATGTAGGGGATAATGTGAAAACACCAGGTCACACTATTCCGGGAGCCCTAATTAACAATGGCCTTTCATCATAGGTTCTGTTTGCATTTGGAGGCTCTCTTTGATGACCGATATCACAAGCGCCATTACATCAAAACAGCCGTCAGGGACGCTTTGAAATTAGGGGCAATTGAGGACCGTGACCAGGGGGGCAGGTCATGATTATTCTTCCGCTACCTTGATTGCTGCTAGAAATTCGGAAAGTCTCTTAATTTTTCAATGAAGCTTCTTAGACAATGCTGAGCTTATCACTTGGGGTAACCGATTGCGATTACTCAGGGTAGTCTCGAAAACTACTAGCTTGTTAGGCAACTGAGGTAGAAAATAAGGCAACAACTCTTTGCGTATAACGAGGACACAATCCTTCACCTTGCCAGCTAAAATGACCTCGGGGACCCTGATAAAGCCTTGTCCACGCAGTTCCAAGTATCCAATTTCATCTACAAGCAAGATATCAGAAAGAATTCCTCTGTCTATTGCCTGAATCCCAAAATCAATACCGGCCGGGTTGAAAAAGTACTTACAAGTCTGTGGACCGTCAAATACATTTCTTGGGCTGGCTATGGTTTCGGTTTTACCGGTATGAACATCCTCTACATATATATCCTGGTTAGGCGCCTTGTAAGTTAAAATACCACCGCAAGTGTATCCTGAATTTTTAGTTATCTCTGTAAGAGTACGGCACACTGTAGTCTTACCAACACCTATTGAACCTGTGATGATAATAACCATATTCCAGTCACAGACCAGTCATTATGGCTATGACACTGATTCCCCAGCAAAGACCTATGACTGCAGCTGAGGCAGCATAGTAGAGGGGTTTGCGTATTAACACTGGGGGAGCTTTGGCTGCCAGCTTTGTACCTATCAGATAGCCTAGAGGTAGAAATACACCAAAGAAAATAGCTTGGAGTACGCCCTGATTTGCGATGAATCCGCCAGCAGTAAAGACCACGCGTGTGTAGGCAGGCGCATTCATTACATATATCGCAAAATAAACCCAGGTAGTGGCGCTTATTAGACCAGCCAAGACTCCTGCTCCAGTGCCAATAAAGGCATTCTTCGCTATTCTGTTCATCATAAATGCTGCTACTAGACCAAAAGCAAGCGACTCAAATACAATGGCCATAGCCGGGTTTATTATATGGATGCTGGCAATGGGCAAAGCGAAAAGCCAAACGTCGAGTAGCTTAAATGAGGCAGCAATAATACCTATACCAAGCGCCATACTTGGCTTTTTATAAATGGCCAGCGCCGAGGCCATGATAGCTACGCCGATACTACTCATAATAGCGCCTTTATTAGGGAATATAATCATGTGTAAAAACCCGCCTAGAGTAGCCTCCAATAACCCCCAAATAGAGCCAAATACTAGGATACCAATGATTATATGAACTACACCTCGTCGCCTACTGGCCCCATTTCCAGTTTCAGTTTCTCCCCTCATGTAGTTTACCTCCTAGCAATATTATTTTAGTTTACTTCTCGCCAAACGATAGCAATCCATGGTATCGATGTCAATACAGACGCCTTCACAGTCGACTGCCACTTCAAGAATGTCATCGCAGTGCCGATCAATTAATTCCCGGCCTCCAATGTCGCCTTTTAAATTCAGCAATTCATTTCTATATTTTCTAGCGAAGATAACAGGATGACCTCGGCAACCCCTATACGATGGCACAATTATGCCTTTTTGTTTCGTATCTAATGCTTCAATTAGGCAATTAACAGTTTCACTGTCTACAAGTGGTTGGTCTGCTAAGGCAAGCATAATGCCATCGCTCTTGTCACTAATTAAACTTATGCCAGCTAATATGGATGTGCTCATTCCCCCGTGGTAATGCGGGTTTATTGTTACAATTACCCTTTTCCCACCTATCAACCTAGTCATTTCCTCAGCCTTGTATCCTAAGACGACAATGACCTCACCTACTCTGGAATGAAGTAAATTGTCCACGCTCTGTTCCAAGATTGTGCTGTTACCAAAAGGCATTAATAACTTTGGTTTGCCCATACGTTTTGATTCCCCGGCAGCCAAGAGTATTGCCGATATCATGTTTTTTACCATAATGACTCAGACCCGAGAGTGCCTGACTTTCACTATCTCAGCCAGAATGCTAATGGCTATTTCCTCTGGAGTCTGTGCATTTATTTCGAGTCCGATTGGAGCATGAACTTTACCTAGTAGCCCCTGTGACATCCCTTTAGCCTGCAGATGAGAAAATGTAGCTTTGTTCTTGGTCTTGCTGCCTATCATTCCGATATACTTTGCGTCGGTTCCTAAAGCAAGCTCGAGTACCAATTCATCGTACTGATGGTTGCGGGTAACGATGACGATATAGCTTGCTTTGTGTATCTTTACCTTAGAGAATGCAGTGCTGAACTCTTCGACTAGGATCAAATCTGCTTCCGGAAATCGTTGTGGGTTGGCAAACTCATCCCGGTCATCAATAACCGTTATCTTAAACCCTAATATCTTGCCCATCTTAGCTAGTGGAAGAGAGATGTGTCCGGCACCAAATATGTATAAGTCAGGAGATGACACAATTGGCTCAATGAAAACGTCAACATCTCCGCCACAAATCATACCTAGTTCACCTTCCTTTGCCGTCAGAGTAAAGTGCAACTGCTTAGGTTTACCTTTCCTTATTACCTCAATAGCTTGTTCAATAACTTTAGCTTCAATACTACCACCACCAACGGTACCAAGTATGCTACCGTCAGTCCTGACCAGCATCTTTGCCCCGGTCTCCCTTGGCGTAGACCCGCTCGCTGATATCACCGTTACCAATGCCGCCTCTTCTCCGCTGGCGCTAATGTGCGCTACCTCCTGATATATATCCGACATCCTATGCCCTCTCTTAGCGATCTAACTTGCTAGAGTTGAAATAACTTCAATGACTGGTTCGTCAAATCGAACTTGTGCTAGTATAACCTGTTCAATCTGAGGATGTTTCCTTTCCAAAATCCCATGGGCCACACCTCTGGCTCCAGGTAGACCTCCCTCTGTATCTACTTTATTTATAACGGGGATTATTCTGATATGGGAAGGACTTCCTTTAATAATTCCTTCCGAATGAGTTACTAGGATAGCGATTGTTTCTGCCGAAATCGCACACCCAAATGCTAATCCGGTCAGTCTGGAGACGATTTCAGGCCTGTGGACGTGTTCTCCGCTTAACAGACAACCCAGAGCATCGATTCCTACTACGGGAATAAGCAGAGAAGTGTTTTGTGGTACTACTGGCTCAGTGGCATTTGGTGCTTTTAGAGACCTGCAGGCTGCTCCATCTGCTTCTACAATGATGTGAGATGCTCGTTCTAGTTTTTCTAGCTTCGTAATAAACTCAGGTGTGACCCCTTTCAACTTGCCAGAAGACAGGCTTTCCGTAGCCAGAGTGATATGTCTGTATCTTCCCAAATTCTGCGAAAGAAAGTTTAACATTTTCTCCTCGTCAGTCTCAAGGAGAACAAGAGGGGTTTCAGTCACCGAAGGTTTCAGAATCTTGGTTGTAGTGGTGGTGGTGACGGAAGCACCGATTGCTACTAGTTCCCGAGCCAGGGCGAACATAAGAGTTGTTTTACCGCCAGCACCGACCAAAGTTATTATTTCGCGAGGTCTAATATTCAAAGCTTCAATCAGTCTCACCTTCATATAACCTCAGGACAGTAATACTGAAACTGAACCTACAGGTTGAAGTGCATTAGTATTGCCTCAAGAACTCCACCGGCAATTGTCCTCATCTTAGCCCTCATACTAAAACAGGCCTTTATGGACCCAGAAGGGTCTATCTCACCCACCTTCAATCCCCTCCTTACCTCAATGTTGTTCCGTAGCAATGCCCGAACAACACCACCAACCTCGGCTTTGACTGGGTATCCTGATACAGAAGCGATTACTTCACCAGTAGTGACTTTGTCGGCAATTTGTTTCTCAGCCACGAACAGACCGTCCTCTGGCGAGTGCAATACCCTCCCGGTGGTTAAACCTCCTATAGCTATCGGAATGCCAGTGTCCTCTTCTGCTGTCCCATCAAGGATGACCTTGCCCAGATTCTCGCTATTGTTGGTCTCCACCACCATATGGGCATCTCTCCCGGCTTTAAATCCAGGACCAACCCCTATCACCAGTTGAGCATCGGTGATGTTTGTCCCCAAATTTCGTTTTGCCATGATGGCATCGATTAGTATTTCAGGGTGCAGCCAATTATTAACGCTAGCCTCTGGGTCCACCAAAATGGGGATTTTATTTTCTCTCCACGTTGAAGTAATTTCTGCAAAGGAGTCTATACGCTTGGCGACTACTCCCTCGACTTCTTTTTCGCCATCATATACTGCGTCGCTGAAAGTAGCCCCTCGACTAATGGCAAGTGGCCGAGGCAGTTCAGTGAGACAAATCTGGAAATGGCAACGGAATAACTTATGGGCGATAGCGCTGGCTACTTCACCACTTCCCTTAATCATGACAACTAGCCCATTCAACTTATTAACTGCTTTAGCGGTTCTCACTGCTCGCTGACAGAATTGCCCTCCTTAGTAAAGCCTTAATAATTTGAGCCTTATGTTTGTTCCCAGCCAAGGGGATTACTCCTTTCGTTGCAATGATGCTGACTTCCTTAGCAACTTCCTCGCTAGGCACCTTCCCCTTTAAGAAATTTTCGGCTTCCCGAAGTCTCAAAGGCACTGGGGCGGCTGCTCCAATAGCTATCTTGGCGTCTTTGATTTTGCTTGAGTTCATATTGAAAACGGTGGCGACACTTATTATTGGAAAATCTATTGAATTCCTTATCCTGAATTTAATGTAACTCTGTCTATCTCGTGTTCTTGGGGTGGGTAGTAGTATTTCTGTTACTACTTCATCAGGAGCAAGAACAGTGGTCTTCGTCGTTCCAGTGGCAAAGAAGTTCTCCGCCTCTACGGTTCTCTTCGTAGTTTTGATTTTTGCATTTAAGGCTAGCAGTGCCAGTGCAACATCAGACGCGTTAACGGCAACACAACCACAATTAAAACACCTGTTTGACTCCAGCTCTATTTGGTCCAAGCCCAGACCAAGAACATCCTCAGTATCCATGCTTCTTTCAGATATAGGCAACATAGGTATCTGGACTCGACTTGTCCTTTGGAGATAATCACCGTTAAACCTCACAAGAGCTTCAGCAGTTTCCTCGTCTTTGCCTTTACTCTTTTTGCCTTCTGTTTCTCTTCCTCTAAGATAATGGTCTATAGAGTTCGCTGCTCTTCGTCCGGAAGCAATAGCCGCTATGACAGAAGCAGCACCGGTGGTAACATCTCCTCCTGCAAACACGCCCGGTAAGTTAGTTGCTTGGGTATTTTCATCCACTACAATAAGGCCCCGTTCAACATTTAGCAGTGCCCCAACAAAAGAGAGGTCTGTCCTCTGACCTATGGCTAATACTATTCGGTCAGCCTCCACCGTTTCCCTAACGCCTTCATCGAAGGTGGGATTAAAACGCCCCTCGCTATCGAAGACTGAAGTGCACCGTACCAACTCCATGCCAGAAACATTTCCATTTCTCGTGAGTACACGGAAAGGTCCCCAAGAAGGCATCAATTTAACTCCCTCGGCAACAGCCTGCTCTATTTCTTCGGGAAAGGCAGGCATCTCCTCACGGCACTCCAAGCAAGCCATGGTCACTTCTTTGGCACCAAGGCGCAATGCTGTAATCGCCACATCCACAGCGACGTTGCCACCACCAATCATTAATACTTTTCTGCCAGGTGCCTTTCGTAATCCGCGATTAACACTGGTGAGAAACTGCAACCCTGGTAATAACAACTCCTCTCCCTCTATTCCCAGGGAAGGTTGTCCCCAGGCACCGTTAGCAACAAATATGCTGTCAAAACTCTTCTTTAGTTCTTCCAAAGTTACATCCACACCTACGTCGACTTTGGACTTGAATTCGATTCCCATACCTTCCAGAGCTTTAACCTGTTTTCTGACAACGTCTTTGGAAAGGCGGTAAGCAGGTATGCCATACATGAGCATGCCCCCAGGCTCCTCCATCCTGTCAAATACAGTTACGTGATGGCCCAAATTCCTAAGGTAGTATGCTGCTGAGAGACCAGCCGGACCAGAGCCTACAATGGCGATGGTCTTTCCAGTGTTACTTTCTGGAGGTTTAATAATTTCAGCGAAATTGTCAAGAATGTAATCACCCATAAATCGCTCGACGGCTCTGATTGAGACGGATTCATCGAACTCACCACGATTGCACTCTTTTTCACAGTAATGAGGACACACTTGCCCTGTTATTGCCGGCATCGGATTGCAGTTGAGCAGAGTTTTAGCGGCTTCGGCTAGATTACCATCTCTTATTCTGCTCAAATAGGAAGGTATATCCACACCACCTGGGCACGCCGAGGAACATGGTGTTGAAACCACTTTTCCTGCCCCAAATATAGAATGGTATCGGTTATCTCCAGTCAGAGCAGGACAGGTTTTGCCACCCTTCCTGATGCAATAAAACCTGTTTTCAGGGTTTCGGTAATACCAGCATCTAGGCTCCTGACATATGTTCCCACCTATAGTTCCCATATTCCTTAGTTGTGGTGAGGCGACTGAGCGGGCAGCTTCAGCGAGCAGGAAGTATTTCTCCCTAATAATCTTCGTTGTCGCTATAGCATGGATTGTCGTTAGGGCACCTATCTTTAGATAGTCCCCGTCTTCCCTTATATATTCCATACCGGGGACGGTTTTAAGATTTACTAGAAGTTCGGCATATGCCGGATGGACATTATCCTTTAGTAAACCGAGTAAGTCGGTCCCGCCAGCGATTATTGCCGCTTTGTCTTTATATTCGGCTAGAATTGAAGCAGCTTGCTCAATCGAAGTGGAGTTTATATGCTTAAAAGATCGTAAAGTCATCCTTGTTACCTCATATCCGGCCCAGTGCCTTCAGAATCTTCTCCGGCTTAATTGGAATCTCATCAACTCTGACGTCTATGGCGTTATAGATGGCATTGGCGATAGCTCTGGGAGTACAAGTTAGAACACCCTCTCCGATACCGCAAGCACCATACTCACCAGCTCCCTTCCATACCTCCATCAGAACGGGCTCAACATCGGGAAAATCGGCTATAGTCGGAATCTTATAGTCTATCCAGTTGAAATTAAGTGGGACTCCGGTTGCCTTGTCATATATGATTTCTTCAGTTAAAGTTTCGCCGATACCCATGCATTGACCGCCTATCTGCTGAGCTTCAGCACCAGAAGCGTACATTACTGTCCCGCAGTCATTAAGGACTACCAGTTTCAACACATTTACTTGTCCAGTGCCGGTGTCCACTTCTACGTCAGTGAAAGCAGCCATAAAGGGAATCCCGGTCATCTGACTTGAGGGAACCCTGCTGACTACTACTGGAATAGGAACGAGGTCTCCTTGCCATAGCAAATCTCTGAGACTCATTCCCTTTTTGGGTGTTGCCTTAATATAAATACGTCCTTCATCTATATCTAGCTCCCCAGGCGTAACTTTAAACTGTGGCGCCGCTAATTGAAGAAGCTTTGCCTTAAGTTCAGCAGCGGCTATAGTCAGCGCTTCTGACTGCAAAAAAGAGACCGAGCTGTCGGTTTGGACAACATCTTTAAGACCGGTTTCGGTGTCCACCGTTGACACCCAATTGATATCTTCCAGACTTATTCCCAGGAAACTTAGGGATTCGGCACAACCTAAGACGTTGCAGGTGCTTGATCCGGGACCAGTTTCTACGGTAGGCGCCTCTAACGTAACCGTACAGTCGGGGTTGAGTCTGATACCAACCTGAATATGACCACGACGAAGTTCTTGCCACTCAGCATGCCAACCGGGATGAAAAGAAAAGCCAATACCACGCTTCCTTACACCATCAAAAGTCGGACCTTCTCCTGGTTTATGCCGCTTCTCCCAGCCAATTCGCTCCGCACCTTCGCGCAGGACAGCAACCAGACTCTTGTCCGGTAAGGTTTCTCCTTCAAAGCCAAAGTTACTGGTCACAAGTTCTAGAGGGTCAATACCCAGTTTTTCCGCCAACACGTCCACCGCAAGTCCGAGTATGAAGTTTAGTTGGATGTTGCCAACACCACGCATCATACAAGCTGGTATTTTATTAGTGTATACGGCATATGACTCCATCTTAAGATTTGGAATATGGGCAAAAGCTACTTCGGCAACTTCGGCTGGAGCAAATTTCAGCGCAAATATAGTATGGTCAGAATATGCCCCAGCATTGCCAATTGACTTGAAATAGCTTGTGGTTATCCTTCCATCTTTCTTTGCTCCCATTCTGGAGTAATATATTGCTGGTTGTCGTGTGTTCAAGAAGCTTTCCCTTCTCGAGTGTTTAAACTTCACCGGTCTCCTTGTTTTTTTAGCTAACAGAGCTGTGAATAGGAAAAATGTCTGGTCACCTGTATCCGCTTTGCCGAACTGACCTCCAACATATGGGCTGATAACCCGGACCTTATGAAGCGGTATGTCTAACATAAGCTGTGCATGGAAAGGGTCAAGGATCAAGGACGATGGGTCGAAGGGTGGTATCCA